>OGUA01000375.1_pt1 | contig 22859 bp, 17 predicted proteins | sample 1573691 | NCBI WGS metagenome assembly OGUA01 (sample SAMEA2581925, study PRJEB24529) | metagenome | biome: Human gut stool | place: China | collected 2011 | reverse complement strand
ACGCCGCAGGAATGGGGCAGGAAACCTTTTCGGAGGAACGGCAACGGAAAGCAAAATGGAGGGAACGCATGAGAGATAACCCCTATAAAGACTTGCCGCCGCTGGAACGCAGGCCGGACGGTTCCCTTTACCGCATGACACCGGCACAGAGGAAACAGGCGGCCAGCCTGATACGCCGGGAGTGCTGTTGCTGTGAGGACGGCAACTGCATTGTCCTTGACGATGGGGACACCTGCACCTGCCCGCAGACGGTTTCTTTCTCGGTCTGCTGTAAGTGGTTCCGCTGGGCGGTCTTGCCGCTGGACGGGACGCTGGAAGCGGAGATTTTCCGGGATAAGGACTTGAAACGCTGTGCGGTCTGCGGCGGTGTGTTCGTCCCCAAATCCAACCGGGCAAAATACTGCCCCGGCTGTGCCGCCAGAGTTCACAGGCGGCAGAAAACAGAAAGTGAACGGAAAAGGAGGTCTGCTGTGGACAGTTAGGGGCTGAAAAGTCCTTGATTTACAAGGCTTCCAGAGTGCGAAACCGGGGGAAGTCGTATCAAGTATCGCCCTCCCCCGGAAACACCGTCCTAACCGTCCACAAAACACGATATGACAAATACGATTTATATTCATCAGCCGGAGAAATCGGTCAGCTTCACACGCTTACCCAACTTCCTCTTTGAAGCCCCTACATTCACGCCTTTGTCCAACGAAGCGAAACTGCTGTATGCCTTTATCCTGCGGCGAGCGGAGTTATCCCGCAAGAATGGCTGGTCGGACGAGTACGGGCGCATTTACCTGTACTATCCCATCTGTGAGGTGGTGGACTTGCTCCACTGTGGGCGGCAGAAAGCCGTCAACACCTTGCGGGAGTTACAGTATGCAGAGTTGATTGACATTAAGAAACAGGGCTGTGGAAAACCCAACTGTATTTACCCAAAATCCTATGAAGCGGTTTCAAACACCGACTTCAAGAAATCCGGTTATGGAACACCGGAGGACTGAAAACCGTACCTGACAAGTACGATAATCAATCCTCTTGGAGTACGAAAATCGGACGGTATATAGAAATACAAAGATTAAAAATATTTTATTTATATCTATTCCATTCCAATCCTATCAGAGATAATTTCGGCGGGATTTTCCCTGTGGAAAACCCCGGATAGGAAAGGAATGGGGAAAGGAGCAGAATGGCACAACACGCAATTTTGCGGTTTGAGAAGCACAAGGGCAACCCGGCAAGGCCGCTGGAAGCCCATCACGAAAGACAGAAAGAACAGTATACCAGCAATCCCGACATTAACACAAGCCGGAGCAAATACAACTTCCATATCGTCAAGCCGGAGGGACGCTATTACCACTTCATTCAGAGCCGTATCGAGCAGGCCGGATGCCGGACAAGGAAAGACAGCACACGGTTTGTCGATACGCTGATAACCGCCAGCCCGGAGTTTTTCAAGGGGAAATCCCCAAAGGAGATACAGGCGTTCTTCCAAAGGGCGGCAGATTTCCTCATTGGCCGGGTAGGACGGGAAAATATCGTGTCGGCGGTGGTACACATGGACGAGAAAACGCCCCACCTGCATTTGACCTTTGTTCCGCTGACAAAGGACAACCGCCTGTGTGCAAAGGAGATTATTGGGAACAGAGCCAACCTCACAAAATGGCAGGACGATTTTCACGCCTATATGGTGGAGAAATATCCCGACTTGGAGCGTGGAGAAAGTGCCAGCAAGACAGGCAGGAAGCATATCCCCACCCGTCTGTTCAAGCAGGCGGTCAATCTCTCCAAACAGGCAAGAGCCATTGAAGCCACGCTGGACGGTATTACCCCGTTCAACGCCGGAAAGAAGAAAGAGGAAGCCCTCTCCCTGCTGAAAAAGTGGTTTCCGCAGATGGAGAACTTCTCCGGGCAACTGAAAAAGTACAAGGTCACAATCAATGACCTGTTGGCGGAGAATGAGAAGTTGGAAGCAAGGGCAAAGGCCAGTGAAAAAGGCAAGATGAAAGATACGATGGAACGGGCAAAGCTGAAAAGCGAACTGGACGATTTACAGCGGCTGGTTGACCGTATCCCGCCGGATATACTGGCGGAACTGAAACGGCAGCAGCGGCACACAAGGGAACGGTGATTGATGACAGAAAACATTTCACGCCGCAGCATGGCGGCACTGCACTTTGAAAATTAAATACGGAGGTACTATGGAGCATATCAGATACAAGAAAGAAACCGAAGTCGTGACTTTTCAGGGAAAGGAAATCACGCTGGAAAATCTCTCCCCGGTGTTCACGCCGGAGCAGGAAGCGGCAAAACGCCGGGAGCTGGAACAGCAGCTTTATGAGGTGTTCCGCAAGTATGCCGACAAACGGCAGAGTGAGGAAGCCGGGGCATACGGTTTTCCGAAGCCATCGTTGATTTGCGGGGCTGCTGGCGGTATAATAAAGGTGTCAGCAGCTCCGTTTCTTTTTTAAGAAAAGGAGCGACAATATGAATAATCGAATAGACGCAATCTATGCAAGGCAATCGGTAGACAAAAAGGACAGCATTTCCATTGAAAGCCAGATTGAATTTTGCAAATACGAGTTGAAAGGCGGTAACTGCAAGGAATACACAGACAAAGGGTACAGCGGCAAGAACACAGACCGTCCGAAGTTTCAAGAACTGGTGCGGGACATCAAGCGGGGCTTGATTGCAAAGGTCGTGGTTTACAAGCTCGACCGTATCAGCCGTTCCATTCTGGACTTTGCCAACATGATGGAGCTGTTTCAGCAGTACAATGTGGAGTTTGTGTCCTCTACGGAAAAGTTTGATACCTCCACCCCGATGGGGCGGGCGATGCTGAATATCTGTATCGTGTTCGCCCAGCTTGAGAGGGAAACCATACAGAAGCGGGTAACGGACGCTTACTATTCCCGCAGCCAACGAGGTTTCAAGATGGGTGGAAAAGCCCCTTACGGCTTCCATACAGAGCCGATCAAGATGGACGGTATCAACACAAAAAAGCTGGTGGTAAATCCAGACGAAGCGGCAAATATCCGGCTGATGTTTGAGATGTACGCCCAGCCCACTACCTCCTACGGGGACATTACCCGGTACTTTGCCGAACAGGGCATTTTGTTCCATGGCAAAGAGCTGATACGCCCCACGCTGGCGCAGATGTTACGCAATCCTGTCTATGTGCAGGCAGACCTTGATGTGTACGAATTTTTCAAAAGTCAAGGGACGGTCATTGTCAATGACGCTGCCGATTTTACTGGCATGAACGGCTGCTATCTGTATCAAGGGCGGGATGTGAAGCCCAGCAAAAAGAACGACTTGAAAGACCAAATGCTGGTACTGGCTCCCCATGAGGGCATTGTCCCCTCCGACATCTGGCTGACCTGCCGCAAGAAGCTGATGAACAACATGAAAATCCAGTCTGCCCGGAAAGCCACCCACACATGGCTGGCGGGAAAAATCAAGTGCGGGAACTGCGGGTATGCCCTTATGAGTATCTACAATCCCTCCGGCAAACAGTATCTCCGCTGCACGAAACGGCTGGACAATAAAAGCTGTCCTGGCTGTGGGAAAATCATCACTTCGGAACTGGAAGCGGTTGTTTATCAGCAGATGGTAAAGAAACTGGCAAGCTACAAGACGCTGACAGGCAGAAAGAAAGCGGCAAAGGCAAACCCGAAAATTGCAGCACTGCAAGTGGAGCTTGCCCATGTGGACAGCGAGATTGAAAAGCTGGTGGACAGTCTGACGGGTGCAAACAATGTCCTGCTCTCCTATGTGAATGTGAAGATAGCAGAACTGGACGGACGCAAGCAGGACCTTCTGGCGAGGATAGCGGAACTAACGGTGGAAGCCATTAGCCCGGAACAGGTCAGCCAGATTTCCGGCTACCTCGACACTTGGGAGAATGTATCCTTTGACGACAAGCGGCGGGTGGTGGATTTAATGATTACCACCATAGCCGCTACAAGCGACAGCTTGAACATCATATGGAAAATCTGACGGGCGGAACACCTCCCGTCAGATACCTACCCTGTGTAGTCCCTTGTAAACTGTACTTTACTGTGTGATAAACTATTTACATCCACTTTGGATACCTCCTTTGATTAGTGCGGTTGGCGAACCAACACTATTATATCATTGGAGGTTTTTACTGTAAGCTAAAGCGATTGTTGTCCACCTGCATAGCAGGTGGTTTTTTTAAGGATTGCCTTACAACAAAAAGAGAGCAAATATTTTACTATTTGCTCTCTCAGAATTTAAGATTCTCCACTTATATGGCAGGAGCTCTCCCGAGTTTAAAATCTTCCACTTATATGGCAGGAACTCTCCCGATAATCAATTCCTTATATGCTTTCTTAATGAAAAAAGCAATGAGTATTTTAGCAGCACTTGTCCCATCACGTTTTTTATACTATACTGATATCATCAAATCGAAAGAAGGTACTCTCATGACAAAACAGGAAATCAGCGAGATCAAAAAGCTGTTCACCCCGAAAAACTGCTCCATCACAAGAATCTGCGGATGCTATGTGGATGGAGAAAAAAATAAAAAGACAGAATTAAAGCAGGCCTTTCTGGCACTGCCGGAGGAAGAGATGTTCAAGTACTTCGAGATTCTGCGGAAGAGTCTGTCCGGCACCATCGGCAAAAATCTGCTGAATCTGGAATTTCCGTTAAAGAGCGAAACAGAAGGTGGCACGCAGGAATTTCTGCTGCGTCTGCGAGACAGCCGTCTGAAAGACGATGCCCTGTTAGAGCAGTTCTATGACCGCATCATCGAATCCTATGAATATGTAGGAAATTATCTGATCCTGCTGATCCACGATGCCTACGATGTACCGGGTCGTACCAGAGACGGCATCGAAATGGAGGACGCTTCCGACGAAGTCTATGACTATATCCTTACCTGCATCTGCCCCGTGGATCTGTCCAAGCCGGGATTGAGCTATAACGCTGTGGAAAATACCTTCCAGAACCGTATCCGCGACTGGGTGGTAGGTATGCCGGATGCAGCCTTCCTGTTCCCCGCATTCAATGACCGCAGCACGGACCTGCACAGCACTCTGTATTATTCCAAGGATGCGGAAGAATTAAAGGAGAACTTCGTAGACCTGATGCTCGGTTGTCCGCTTCCTCTGTCCGCCGGTGGTCAGAAGGAGACCTTCCAGACACTGGTAGAAGAGACACTGGGCAATACCTGCGATATCGAAACGGTGAAGAACATTCACGAGAAAATGAATGAGATTGCCCAGGAACATAAGGAAGATCCCGAACCCGTGGTCCTGGATAAAAATGAAGTAAAGACCATTTTCGCCAACAGCGGCGTGGCCAATGACCGCATGGAGGTCTTCGACCAGTGCTTTGATGCGACGGCCGGAGAAGATACTTCCCTGATGATGACCAATGTCTACAATCCCCGCAGCTTTGAAGTAAAGACCCCGGATGTTGTCATCAAAGTGAATCCCGAGCGCACAGATCTCGTCAACACGAAGCTGATCGACGGCAGACAGTGTCTCGTCATTGAGCTGGACGGTAATATCGAAGTCAATGGCATTGCCGTACGGGCTGCCGGAAGCGGGAACGGAGACAACGAAGGCGAAGAGTAACGATTGCTTTTCTTTTGCTTATGTCTGGCTTCTCGCCAAATAAAAAACCAGAAGCAGCCTTACGAATGCAAGCATTCGACAGCTGTCTCTGGTTTTTATTTTTCTCTGAGTCGTTACATCTTAAAATACTGCATGCTCTCCGCCAACTCATCAGCAATCTTCTTCAGCTGTCCGGCACTGTCATATACCTGCTTAAAGGTATCCAGAACCTCCTGTGTCTCGGTATAGGTCTGCTGCGTACTATCTACATTGTCATGCGCAATCTGCGAAAGCTGCTCCACAGCCTCCATGACTTCTCCACGGGACTCAGCCAGTCTGCCGGTACTCTCTCTGATCTGCAGGATACTCTGCATGGAATCTTCAATCTCCTTCAATACCTCTGAGACATTGGCTCTGGTCTCCTGCATGCTTCCACTCTGCTCGATGATTATCTCCTGCATCCGCCGCATGATCTCCATTTCCCGGGCGGAATCTTCCATCAATGCTTTCGTGGTCTCTTCAATCTCGTGACCGGACTGGTTGGACTGTTCGGCCAGCTTCTTGATCTGGTCAGCCACTACGGCGAATCCTCTTCCGCTCTCTCCGGCTCTTGCCGCCTCGATGGAAGCATTCAGGCTTAACAGATTCGTCTCTTCCGCGATTGATGTTATAAACTCCATCGCTGCATTGATTTTCTGAATGGAGGCATTGGTTCTGTCTGTCTGCTCCTTGACCTCTCCGATGATCCGCTCCACTTCTTCATTGATATGGCACAGCTGTGCCAGCGTATCTGCGGTCTTTTTACTGGATTTCTGCATGGAAGCTGCATTTTGGTTCAACGTATCCACTTCTGTGGATGTCTCTGTGATATGCTCTCCCATGATCCGCATATTCTCGGAAGTACTCTCGGAATTTCTAGACTGCTCCGTAGAATTTGCTACCACCTGACTTACAGCGTTCTGTACTTCGTTCATGGTACTGTTGGTAGTGTCTGCCGCATTTCCCAGCGCCCTGGAAGCCTCCAGCAGACTCTCGGAATTCTGGGAAATTCCCTTCAGGATACCCTTCAGAGTGTCCTTCAGTTTTACGGTAACCCGGGACAGATCTCCGATCTCATCCTTCCTCTTTAACATCTTGTCATCAACCCAGACAGTCAGATCACCCTCTGCGACCTTCCCCATGATACCGATACTCTTCTTGATATTCCGGCTGATGGAAGTGGCCAGCTTCAGTCCCACGCCCATACACAGGATCATCGCCACACATACAGCTGCACCGATGCCAAAGATCATGCCGTTCACCACGGCATCCTTGTCCTCTTTATTCGCACCCACGAATACCATGCCGATGATTTCCGTAGAGTCGTTCTGATAGACCGGCATAAAATATCCGTAATTCATGACTCCGTCCAGAGATACTGCACTGCTGAAATACTCTTCTCCGTTCTGTAATACCTTCTCCACGATCCTGTCTCCTGCCGGAGAATTCAGAATCCGATCTCCGTTACTGTCCACGGCGGAAGTCATGATGCGACGGTCCCCGTAGAAAAAAGTCACATCCATTCCTGTATTGTCCCTGATCCGATCCACCAGGCTCTCAGAATGGGAGATATTATAGCTGCCTTTCCAGATGTCGCCATTACTGGATTCCATATAGTCACCGGTGTTCTGGTCATATGCTGCCAGCGTTGCCGCAGCCGTTCCCTTCAGTCCTTCTTCGATTTCCTCCATCATGGAACTGTGTACCGTCGTCAGCATAAAAAAGATAGATAACAGTCCCAACAATACTACCGGTCCGATGGTCATTGACAGAATCTTTTTTTGTATACTCATGAAAATGCCCCCTATTCTACCACAGATACGGTCTTGAAATACCAGTTGATACCTCCGGTGATCGTTGCATCATCCAGCGTTGTTCCTTCTTTGCCCACGGTCTCTCCCGTATTGGTCTCGATCACACCGTCAAATACCCCATTTTCTCCGGATAAAATCTGCTTCTTGGCTTCCTCTACTTTCTCTTTCGTTCCTTCCGCACAGAAATCCGCCAGATCCGTGATGCTCACCAGATTTTCATTCATGCCGCCGTAATAGTTGCTGCCGTCCCAACTGCCGTCAATGACGCTCTGCACTGCTGCCGTATAGTAAGCACTCCAGTTCCATACCACACTGCACAGGCAGGACTGCGGAGCATCCTTACTCATATCCGAATTATATCCGATACTGTACACACCTTTTTCCTGTGCCAGCGTCTGGGGATATACGGTATCACAATGCTGTGCAATCACATCACAGCCCATATCCAGTAACGTCTGTGCCGCAGCTTTTTCTCCCTCGGGATCGTACCAGCTGTTTGTCACCTTTACATATACTTTTGCGTCCGGATTCACCGAATAGATTCCCAGTGCAAAGGCATCTATACCACCAGTGACCTCCGAATTGGAAGAATCCATAGCTGCCACATACCCGATTTTATTGGAAGAAGTATTCATTCCCGCCACGATACCGCTCAAATATCTCGCCTGATAAATTCTGCCGAAATAGTTGTTGAAATTTTTACCGTTGCTCAGGTAGCCGGTGCCATGGGAAAAATACACTTCCGGATATTCTTCCGCCATTTCCGCTGTAGTTTCCATATATCCCCAACTGGTAGTGAAGATGATATTACAGCCTTCATCAATACATTCCTGAATTGCCTGTCTGGTCTCCTGCGTATCACTGTCATTGACATTAATCTTGCGGATGATCTGATCATCTGATAATCCCAGATTCTGCTGCATTCCCTGAATTCCCAGATCATGCGTATATGTATAACCGCTGCCCTCCGCCGGATCCGACAGATGCAGTACTCCTACCTTGATCTCCTCCTTTGGAATCCCTGCAGTCTGTGTTGTTGCGCTGCTGCCGCTTTCCGACTGCACCACCTGCGTAGTCCCATTGCTACCCCTTGCCTCATATCCGATGTTTGTAGCATAATCGTCCACTTCTCCGGTATTTCCGCAGCCTGTCAGTAATGCACACCCCAGAAGAATTGCCGCTGCCTTCCAAAAGTTTCCTGTTTTACCTCTTCCCATATACAAGTACCCCTTTCTCTTTTGTAGTCTATGTATATCTCTTATCTCTACCGTCTGATTTCTCAGAATCGGTTGATTCTACAAATATAAACTACAGCCTTCCCTTATTCCCTGCTGCCATGGCAGGTAAAATAAATCACCTGATACTCTTTCGCGATCTCTGTAAGGAACCGCATTGCTCCCTTGGTCCGGTTCTCATCCAGATTCACAAAAGGGTCATCCAGAATCAAAAACGGTTTCTGTTCCTCATACATGGCTTCCACCAAAGCAAGTCTCATACAGATACCGATCAGGTCACGGTTGCCCAGACTCAGGTATCCGATGTCTCTGGGCATATTTCCTTCAATCACCTGTAATCTGGTATTGGCATCCATCTGATAATTTTCGCATTCCGTTCCCGTGAGCATCCTGTAATATTTCCGGAACCCCTGCATGACAGGTTCTGTATATTTCGCAGTGAACGAACTCTTTGCCTGTTCCAACAGATTTTTTGTCATTCCAAGCAATTCATATTGTTTGAGTCCTTCCTCTGTCTTCTCCTGCAACGCTTCTAGCTCTTCCTGCATATTTTCCACAGTATCCCAGGATTCCTGTAAGTCGGAAAGTTGTTTCTGATAGCTGTCAATGGTCTGAAAACGTTCTTCCATACGCTCCGAAAGGACCTGCATTTCATCTGCCAGACTTTCCAGGGATTCCTCTCCCTCCGGGATCTTCAGTGCCAGAAGTGCCGGAATGTCCTCTTTCTCTTCAAACGCTTTTATCTCCTGCTCGATTCTCCGATATTCCTGTAACTCCTTCTCATAATCCTTTCTATGACTTTCCAGTTCGGCCAGCTGTTCTTCCGGGTGCTCCTCCGGAATCAGCTGCAACGACATCAGATAATTTTTTACCTGTTCTGCCAGCGCTTCGTATTTCTGCTTTTGCTGTAAATATTTCTTTTGTTTTTCCAGTAAAAGCTGTCTCTGTCTGCACTTTCCCGCCAGTTCATGCAATGCCGCAAGATAATTTTGTGTTTCCGGTACTTCTCCGTATTCTGCAAAAAACTGCTGCAAATCTTTCTGCAATGCGGCAATTCTCGCAGTCTTTTCATCCGATCCGTCCTGCTTCTGCCGCTCCAAAAGTGCCTCGTAATCTCTTCTCTTATTCTGCAGTTCCACAAGCCAGGAGGTCAGTTCCAGTCCTTCCCGAAGTCCCCAACGAGTGCAGAAATCATCAATCTGTTCTTCCTCTATGCGGACCTGTGCCTCAAGTTCTTCCATTTCCTGTTCCAAATAGGAAAGCTCTGTATTTTCTCCCGTTTGGACTTTGGATCTGCCTGCTGTAAACAACAGTGCCGCTGCCACAGCTGCAATTCCCAGTACGATCAGGACTCCTCCGATCACTCCCTGTCCCAACAGGATCACAACAAAACCGCCAAGCGATAAAAGAATGCCAAAAAGCAATAGTATTTTTTTCCTTTTACCTGCTTCTTCCTGCTCCCGTAAGCATCTGGCATCTTCCTGTGCCTGTATGGATTGCAGGGTTTTCCGCTGTATTTCTTTCGCCTGTAGAAGACTTTTTCCTTCATTGCGGTTCGTCCAGGCATTTTTTACACTGTCGATCTCCGCCTCCTGTGGCATTCCTTCCGCAAAATATCCGGAAAGCTCCTCTAACCGTCTGCTCTCTTCCCCTGACAGGGCATTTTTTCTTATCGTACTTTCCAGGCTCTCAAGTTCTTGTGCCTCAGCATATTTTTCTTCCAGCCGGGCATTGTCCACCATGGGGAAATTATCTTTTAACTGCGCCTGTTCTTCCACTGTCAGGCAATAGATTTCCATTGCCTTGCGGACAGAAATCCCCTGATTGCAGACGGCTGCTTTTTCGCGTAATTCTTCCCCTTTTGGTATCACGCCGTTAAAATAGCTTTCCGCTTCTTTTAAAGTCTGCTGTCTCTGTGCCATTTTTGCACGCAGATCCAGGTACTTCTCTTTTTTCGCCTGTTGATCCTTATAAATTCCCAGTTCCTTTTGTCTCTCCTGCAGTTCTGTCAGTTCCGCAGAAAGCTTTTCTCTCTCCTCGATTGCTGCCTTTTTCCGGGTATCAATACTTTCCATCGTATTGTGTATCTCCTGCCCGTTACGGATCTGCGTCTTCAGTTCCGTAATGCGGTCCTTGCTCTGACGGAGCGATCCGGTCTTACGAGAGGGTGACATGCTGTTTAACAGATCGTTCAACCGCTTGTCCGCTGTCTCAAAATTATTGATATCGTCCGTATTCTCCGCCAGATTCCCGATTTTGGCATTGATGCCGTCCGTAACAAAGGTCTCGCAGTCATTCTGTGAGATAAAAATCGTTCGTTCAAAGGATCCTGCGTCGATCCGGAACAACTCTTCTCCCAGATTTTGTGTAAAATCACTGCATGGAAGATTTGTTTTCGTATCTGTCAGCTGAAATTCATCTTCTGCGCTTTTACTTCCGAAGGTTCTGCGGACAGAATATTGCTTTCCTTCACTTTCGAATTGCAGTTCTCCGCCATAGACGCCCTTTTGCCAGGGACTGTATCTCTTCCTCTCATTTTCCAGTGGGTCTCTCTTCCCTTCATTCCGGAATCCGAACAGCATAACGCGTAAGAATGCTGCCAGTGTGCTTTTTCCCCAGCCGTTTCCCTCACAGACGGTGTTGCAGCCATCTGTAAAATCATATGTAAAGTCACTTAGTTTTCCGAAATTCTCAATGTGACATTTGATCAGTTTCATGCGTCCAGGATCTCCTCTCCGGCCAGTGCCTGCAATCCGTAATGTATCACTGTCGCCTTGTCCTCTTCCGGCAGATCCGCTCTGCCCATGACAGTACGGATAAACTCTCCCTTTAAGGACTTATCCTTTGCAAAAGCAGCATAATCCACCAGATACTCAGAGCTGTCCTTAATCTTCACAAAATAAAAAAGGTGGCTGAACTGATGTAACAGAAAGTCAATATCCTTTTCACTTTCCACATCTATTTTCCCGACCAGTTCATACTTGATCAGACTTTTCTCCGGGTAACCTTTCCCGGCTGTCTCGGCTCTCATCCGTTCCATGATTTCCGTCGTGGATTCACAACCGGTAATATCCACCGGGATGGTATAGAGCTTTCGGGATGCGAAAGGAATAAACGTACTGTCAATTGTACCTGTCAGCTCATCAATGTCAAGCATCACAAATCCATGCTCTCCGCATTCATCAAACCCTCTGCCCTCCAGACAGCCGGGATAACAATAGACGCCTCTCGCATCCAGACGCTCTTTTTTATAGCTGTGGATGTGTCCCAGGGCAAGATAATCAATTCCCTTATTTTTCAATGCCGTCAGATGAATGATCTCCGCCTTATCTCTCGCACTGTATTCCGATTCCTGCCCATGCAGGACTACAATGTTGCATTGATCCACATCCAGTGACAGCGTATTATATATGCTTCCACTGTTTTCCGGTGTCAGTTCCACCGCAACTCCCTTACCGGAAGTATTCTCCGTCCCTGAAAGTTCATAGCTTGTCCAGTTGTTCCCAAATAGATGAAGATTCTCCGGAAGTTCCGAAAGACCGGACGTAAAGCTTCCTTCGTCATGATTCCCCTGTAAGTAATAAAAAGCTATTTTGGGATGTCCCTGAATTAAGTCTTTTACCACATTCCGGGCGGTAGCGGATACGTTTTTCGTATCGAACAGATCTCCTGCGATTATGATCGCCGCCACGCCCTGCTCTGCCCCGTAGGTAACCATATTCTGAAAAGTAGTCAGCAATTCCGTCTTGCGTTCTCTCGCTTTTTCTTTAGTCAGATTTGCACTCATTTTGGAATCCAGATGGATATCCGCACAATGGATGATTTTCATATTGCTGCCTCCCGCATTAACCCTGTAGCACCTGTTTCAAAAGATTGGAACTATGCAGAACCTCATTCGCAAAACCGCATCTGTGATGCTCTCGTTTTGCAGACATATTCATTATATACGAATCTTTGTTCGATTACAACAAAAACGTATCGGTAGTGAGACATTCGGTCTCATTTCCGATACGTTTTATTTACTACCTGTTTCCGTCCAGCTTCAGTATATCCGAAAAGCTTTGCAAGGGGTATGTTACGAAAGCAAAAGCTGCTGCCTCCCCTAATCCCGCACTGTCGAATCCTCCGGCTTTTGCTGCCAGAATACCGGCTTTTGCATCTTCCACAACTAGACATTTTCCCGGACACAGCCCCAGATACTGTGCTGCACACAGAAACACTTCCGGGTCCGGTTTTGACCTTGTAATATTGGTTCCGTCGCTGACGGCATCGAAATATCCGGTAAGCCCAAGCCTTTTTAAGATCAGTTTGGTGTTTTTGCTGGAAGATCCTATTGCCAGTTTTCGTCCGCGGCTTCGCAGCGTATCCATAGTCTTCCGGACTTCTTCGGACAAATCCGCCTCGCCCATATTTTGCAGCAGACCTACATATAATTGGTTCTTCTTTTCCGCAAGTGCTGCTTTTTGCGCTGCGGTGAGCGGTTCACCGTGATATTCTTCCAGCAAAATCTCCAGACTGTCCATACGGCTCACCCCCCGCATCCTGTCATTGATCCGGTCATCAAAATGAATTCCGAGTTGATCCGCTATCTGTTTCCATGCCAGGAAATGATACCGGTCCGTATGACAAATGACACCATCCAGATCAAATATTATTCCCTGATAGTTTTTCCTACACATGCAGACTGCCTGCCGTAATCAGTTTGCCTGACTTCCTGTCAAAGAGCAGGATATCCTCTCCGCCAACTTCGAATTTCACTTCCTGTCCGATCTTGTATGCTGTATTTCCAAATACTACACCGGTCAGCAGGAAATCACCGATACGAAGCTTAATCGTGGATTCCATACCGGTGGGCATAGCACCGTAGATCACGCCGTCCAGACCTGCACCATCGTGTAATTGCAGGGCTTCGGGACGTACACCGATGACAAAATCCTCGTTGGTGATCACGGGAGCTTCCTGCAGTGCATAATCATCTTCGTTCACTCTGGCAATATGATACTTGAAGACTTCATCCTTGTTGGATTTCTCCACGGCTTTCTTATCCTGCATCTGCTCTTGGTGATGCGCTGCCTCATCCGCTTCCTTCTTATCACGCTCTGCGAACCATCTTTGCAGATCCAGAGGTTTTCCGGGAATAAACTGTGCTTTTCTGCCATCCAGAATGGTAACCTCAATATTGCCCTGTGCGTTCTGATCTCCCTTCGCCTCGATAAAGTTGATAGAAGGATTTCCCACGAAATCCGCTACAAACAGGTTATTGGGTCTGCTGTAAACGGACAGTGGCGGCTCATACTGCTGCAACACACCGTTGTTGATCAGGCAGATCTTCGTTGCCAGTGTCATAGCTTCCATCTGGTCATGTGTTACATATACGAAGGTGCTTCCGGTCTCTACATGCAGACGCTGTAATTCATATCGCATTTCCAGACGGAGTTTCGCGTCCAGGTTAGACAGCGGCTCATCCATGAACAATACCTGGGGTTCCGGCGCCAGTGTTCTGGCAATGGCAACTCTCTGCTGCTGTCCACCGGACAGTTCTGCAGGATAACGATTCATGAACATTCCGATCTTAACGATACGGGATACTCTGCGTACTGCCAGGTCAATCTCTTCCTTGGAATATTTTCTGACCCTGGTTACTACCTTGCCACCGGATACGACTTCGAATTTCTCGTTAAGTTCTTCCCTTTTTTCCTTATAACCTGCCAGGATGCTGTCCAATTTTGCAGTCAGTTCCTGCTTCTTTTGCTTTGCGGCACTTTCTTTGTCTGCTGCCTCATGGAGTTTGTAATTATACAGCTCCTTTGCAGTATAGATAGAAATGGTGTAATTATCGATCAGCTTCAGATAGACCATATCCAGGTCTAATTTTCCCTTTTTATCTCTGCATTCCTCAATGAGTTTTACCAGTTCTCCCGGATTCTCCAGTGCCTTGATCATGCTTTTTAAAGCTTTGGCTTCCTCATCGATCACGGGAAGTTCTTCCTTGATATTTCCCAGTCCGAAGGAGATGTTCTGGTATACCGTCATGTTCGGCCACAGTGCGTAGTTTTGGAACAGGAATCCGACTTTTCTCTTATTTGCGGGAACATTGATCCCCGCTTCACTATCGAATACCACCCGGTCTCCGATCTTGATCTGCCCGCTGGTAGGGGTCTCCAGACCGGCGATCATACGTAAGGTAGTGGTCTTACCGCAACCGGAGGGACCAAGCAGAGTGATAAAGGAATTGTCCTCCATATCCAGACTCAGATCATCTACCGCATAGAATTTTCCCCAACGTTTTGTAACATGTGTTAATTTGATTTCCGGCATAGTTATTTACCTCCGATACCTTCATCCAGGCTGGACCCGGTCAGTTTATTTACTAAAGTATTAAAGATCAGGATCGTTACGATCAGGATCAGGTTGATGGCGCTGGAGAATGCATACAGTCCCATCTCATCGAAATAATCCAGTGTCGTGGAGAGGATAAAGCCCTGCGTACATAACAGTAAAAACAGGGACAGCTCTCGCAGACAGGTCATGAACGGAAGCATATATCCGTTGATAATGGAAGACTTCTGGATCGGAATGATGATCCGCAGCATCCGCTTGTACCAGGGAATATCCTGGATGATGGCCGCTTCCTCGATCTCTCCCGACAGCTGCAGCATAGAGTTCAGTGCACTTCTGCTGGCAAAGGGAATGTACTTGATCACGCCTGCGATGATCAACAATGTGTAAGTGTTGAACAGGTTGATCTTGTCATTGGAGAACAGGATGAAGAAGGCTGCGCCCACTGCCAGGGATGGCATCAGGTACGGCAGGAATGCCACACCGTTGACGTAATTCGCCCACTTGCTTCTCCGGTTCTTGGATACTGCATAACCGATCAGGGTGCCGATCGTACCTGCGATCAGAGCACAGCAGACGGCGACTAACATCGTTCCCTTGAAAGCTCTCCAGATCAGCGGATTGTGAAGAATACCGGGCTGTCCGTACAGAGCACCGGCTCCGTTGTTATCCGTCAGCCACCACTTGGTGGTCAGCGCACTGGAATCCATGGTATACAGGAAACTGTAATCTCCCGGATTCGGCAGGAAAGTCTCCAGTGCGAAGGACAGGATCGGGAAAATACTGGTGAAGAAGGTGATGACGATCAGGATGACCGCGATCAGATATTTCCCGACTTTTCCTAAGTTGATCTTGGAGATCTGTCCGGATTTACCGGTAACCGTCGTATAATTTTTACGGCTCTTTAAACTCATCTGGTTCATTAACAGGATCGCCACACCGAAGATCATCATGATGATGGCAAGAATACTGGCTTCCCCGGTATACTTGGAGTTCATGGAGATATACTTGGTGGACAGAGTGGTCAGTCCCAGGTAGTGCGGTACGGGATAACTTCCCATGGCGCTTCCGAATACCAGCAGGATCGTGGAAAGAATCGCCGGTTTTACCATAGGTAAGGTAATGCGGAACATGGTCTTCCACTTCGGTGTATCCAGGATCGTCGCTGCTTCCTCCAGATTGGCATCCATGTTGCGGAAGATACCGCCGATCAGGATGTAGGCAAAGGGGGCGTAATGCAGTCCCAACACTACCGCGCTGGGGAACAGTCCCAGACACCACCACTTCGGAAAAGCAATTCCAAAGAGGGATGCCAACAGTCCGTTGGAGGTTCCGGTAACTGCGTTACTGTTAAACACGTTCTGCCATACCACAGCCAGTGTCCACTGCGGCATGATGTAGGGAAAAATAAAAATGGAGCTTAAATATTTTTTACATTTTAAATTAGTTCTCGTAATTAAGAATGCGAACAAACCGCCGAACAAAATGGAGATCAGGCAGGTAAAGACTGCCAGAAGCACGGTATTTAACAGCGGTGTCCACAGATTTGTTCTCGCCAGTTTACTGGTGAACAGATCCACATAATTGGCAACGGAATATCCGCCTGCCTTTCCGGTAAGATGTGCATCGATGGTGCCCGGATGGATCTTGAAGGTATCCTCGACGATTGCCACGATCGGTGCCACTGTGGTAAAGGTAAGTACGATACCAAACAGAAGCAGAATGATATTTTGCGGCTTGGAGAAATACGTCTTGATCTTGTTCAGAACAATCACCATCTTGCTTGTTTTTTTTGCGGCACTCTGATTCATGGTTAACCTCTCTTCCCAATACAAGCTTATGTCCTGTAAAACCATTCATCCCTGCGAATCAGAAAACTGCTACTTACATGCAGGCATGATGTAGCAGATTTTCTGATTCTGACAGGACGAATAGTCACCCTTTTATCTCATATATCACTCAGCAGTATACTTCGGCAACAGCTCGATCCAGCTTCCTACCGTGAAGGATACGGATGCGCAGTACTCAGGATCTTCCAGCACCAATTCGCCATCGGTAGACCACCAGTCGAAGCCTCTGTCATTCTTGCTCTCATATACCACATTACCGTTCTCATCATTACCGCCGGTGCTGTGCTGATAGGTAGCTTCGATTGCCTTTGCCACTTCAGGGTTAGCGGAATAACCGCCCATGTCTTTGCCCCATGCGCTGAAGCCGTCTTCCGTACAGGTCATGTATGCGATGAAAGCACATGCAGTCCAGGGCAGCGGGCTGTTATCGGTAACAAACAGATAATGGCAGTAGCCGTAGCCACCAATTCCCTTATAGCCATCCTGATAAGCGGCAACCTTGATATTGTTCACAGATACACCTGCGGACTCTTCTACGGAGCGCAGCTTACTGTATACTAACAGTCCACACTGATCGGTAGCGGAATCGGATACCAGGGTATTGCAGATAGGTCCGTCATCGGTCTGGGCATTGTAGCTGCCTACCCAGAGTTTGATCCATGCCAGGGCATATTTTCCATCGGCGCCTAAGCCTAAATCATTTGCTTCGGATTCCATCTCATCAATCGTGGGCTGGAAGTAAGCCTGCTCATCAGCGGGTAATGCATTAAAGGCATCCTTTAACATGGCTGCATATTTGTCTTCGGTCAGCATGTACAGGAAGTTCTTACCTACAACTTCAGAATCAATATCCATGAACAGTGCATGGGTATCTTCTGCCACGAAGTCCCAACAGTTGTCATATACTTTGCTGCCGGTGCAGTTATATTCGAATACTTTATTCAAGGTCTGTAATGCAAGGTAACCGTCCACTGCGTCGGGAGTGGTTCCGTTGGCTTCTGCCCATTCCTTAGGAATAAAGGTATCCAGTATTCCGGTCTGTGTCATCTTGGATTCGATCTGATTACCATCCTGGATCAGAGTCATTGCGAAGGTTCCTTCCGGTTTCAGGGAATCTGCGGTCAGCTGCTCGAAAATCTTGTTGTTCTTGGGCTGCTGCCAGTCAAATTCCATGCTGTAAGAAGGATCGATAGACTGCAGATACTCAATAAACAGGGGTAATGCTGCTTTACCGCGGCTGGAGTTACCCACACCGTAGAAGGTCTTGCCGTTGGATTCCTCTATGGCTTTCTGTGCCAGTTCTTCCAGGGTCATTCCCTCTGCCTGCTTAATGATCTGCTGTGTAGCTGTAAGATTTGCGTCGTCCGTCACTTCCGGTGTCTTGCTCTCTGCCACCGCCTCGGTTCCGGCTGTCTGTGTGTTGTCTGCGCTTCCTGTCGCCTGATTCTGATCAGTATTGCTGTTACCGCATCCGGCTAACATCCCAACGCTCAGTGCACAGATCATCAATAATGATACTACTCTTTTCTTCATACGCTGTCCTCCCTTTTGGTATAACGTTTTCCTGTAACTTTGTGACTGACATTTCTGTAATATGTATGTCTGTCACTTCCGTTCTGATGATTCTATTATACGTTGGGAGTTCAGCAATTTGTATAAGGTAAAACTGTTATTATTTTAATATTTCTGATATTATGTATAATATTTCTGCTATTTTCTCGATTCGTTTGTGCAATCTGTTATCTCTTCAGGCTTCTGTCTTGATATTCCGAAGGTGTTACACCGACAATACGCTTAAAGCTGCTGGAAAAATGTGCAATATCACGATATCCCACCTGCTCTGCCACCTCATAGACTTTATTTCTGCAGTCATTTAATAATTTCATGGCTGTCCGCATCCGCACTCTGGTAATATAAGCCGCCACCGTATAATCCGTCTCCTTTTTGAAAGTATGACTTAAATGTCCCTCGCTGATTCCCACATGTTCTGCGATCTCTGACACGCATAACTCAGGATTTTCATAATGTTCGGTAATATAATCCACTGCGGCCATGACGTATTTGCTCTTGTCGCCTTTGTTCAGTACCAACTCCGGAAGCTGATCATCGCCAGCCTTTTCCTCACGTTCCTGTGTCTTTTTCCGTTTATCCAATGCATTATTCACTGCCTGCTCCAGCTCTCCGTCCCCGAAGGGTTTTAACAGATAATCACTTGCAAACAGCTTCAGGGCACTCTGTGCATAGGAAAAATCACTGTATGCGGTTAAAAAAATCACACTGACATCATTGCCTTCTGCCCGCAGTTCCTTCAGCATTTCGATACCGTCCATTTTGGGCATACGGATATCGCAGATCAGCAGATCCGGATGATATTTCCGCACGGCTTCCAGTCCTTCGATTCCGTTGCCGGCTTCCGCCACTACTACGCAGTTCAGTGCCTGCCAGTCTGTCTCCATCACGATTCCCCGTCGCACCAACATTTCATCATCTATTACGATTACTTTGTACATAACCCAATTCCTCCCTGTCTTTTGCACCCTATGTCTTTTGTTTTTCTTTCCTTTTCGTCTTTCCCCTCTGAATCACTCTCTTGAATTATTCTCTTTGCTGCTTCCTTTTCAGGCTTTTTCTCTTCTGACCGGCAGTCGCAATGTCACCCTGGTACCTCCGGATTCCTTACCATCCTTTGTAGTTTGGATATTTCCATCCGATTTTTCCATGTAAATACCGTATTCCTCACCGTAAGTCAGCCTGATAATGGTGTCAACATTTGATACTCCGATATGTCCCACAAGCTGCTCCTGTCTCCTGTGATTGATTGCCTCCATTAAATCATCCGGAGCTCCGCAGCCATCGTCAGTCACCTCAATGCAGAGTACACCGGTCTTCCCTGTAATCCGCACATGGATATTTCCTTCTTCGCTCTCTTTTAATCCGTGTAACACTGAATTCTCTACAATCGGCTGAATAATCAGTTTCGGGATTACACAATCTTCCAGTCCTTCTTCCATTTCCACGGAATAGGAAAACTTATCATTGAAACGAATTTTTTGGATATCTACATAGCAATTCACCAGCTCCAGTTCTTCCCTGAGACAGATAAACTGCCTCTTGGAGATACTGGTCCGCAGAATCTTGGCCAATCCGGCTGCCATGGTCGCAATCTCCGGAATATGATTGGCCTTTGCCACCCATTTCATGGTATCCAGCGTATTGTACAGAAAATGGGGGTTCAGCTGCGCCTGCATCATGGCAATGTGAGATGCATTAAGTTCTTTCTGCTTCTCTATCTTCTCCTGCACATTCTGTTCCAGTTCATTTGCCATGATATTAAAATTCCTTGACATCTGCCCCAGCTCATCTTCTCTGTCGGAAGCGATCCTTACAGTCAGGTCTCCCTCCTGCAAAGTGCGCATGGCAGTATTCATCCGTTCGACGGGGCGCGTCATATTTCTGCCTACATGGGATGCCACACCTACACACAATAAAATACTGATGATCAGCATTACGGTAAGTACACTGTACATGGAATTCAGTACTTCCGTGGAAAATACACTTGGACATGCCATTACCGTATATAATCCGGTATTTCCCAAAGGTTCTATCAATAATTCTCCCGCACGATAACCCCCCAGTAATTTATGTCCTTTCATCAGTTCTTCTCTAATTTTGTCTGTCTGCAGATTACCGCTTTCAAAAATCGTTCGCCAATAGGTATCTAAAAAGGCGACTTCCGCCTTACTGTTTCCGTTATCATAGAGCAGTTTTTCAAAGTTTTCCGCCCGCATGCCGATAACGATGTAGCCCTCTAAGGTATTCTCCTTCCCAAGCAGTTTCCCTGCAGCATACATCAAAATATCTTTATCATTAGGCTCCGCCCTGCGCAGAACCAGGTTTTCTTCACTTTCTTCGACGGCCTTCAGAATGCCCCAGTATACCGGCAAATCTGTTCCGGCATTTCCCTGAGCCGTGGTATAAATACATTTTCCGGTTTTATCATACAGGTCAACCTGCGCATACTCCCGCAGCCCTGACACTTCCCGGTAAAATTGCAGATAGATCTTACTCTTTGACCAGGAATCCTCTTCATTGATCTGCCCCACGATTTTACTGTTCGCATTAATGCTTTCTACTGTTTCCTCGAAATTTTTAAAAAGATGAAGCACACCGGCATCTATTTGTTCTGCCTGCTCTGTCACTCTTTTTTCATAATCACTGTTGATCTTCGTCTCCATAGTCTGAATGAGAGATACGCCGAACAGCAACAAAGGGAACAGTGCTACCACAGCAAAACAGAATAACAGTTGTCTGTGAAATGACTTTTTTATCCATTTTTTCATCTGTTTTCCTCTTGTAGTCTCTCCCACGCAGTCAGGATATTTTCTTTTTCCCGTGCAGCCCATTGAATATCATAATCAATTGCCTTTAACTTATTTTTTTCCTGAATTGCGTATTCATCCATATCATTTCGAACTGTTCTGCGGAAAAATTTTTCTTCCACAAGTCTTTGTACATCAGTACTTACCGTAAACTCCAAAAAAGCTTTTGCGTTCTCCGGATGCCTGCATCCTTTTACAATCGCAGTTGCATCCGGAATCGCACTGGTTCCGTCCTGCGGATAAATTACAGTAATGTCCTCTCCTTCCAGAATTTTCTGCCTGGCCATGCCTTCACTGGTGATTCCCACCAGCCTCGTTCCTGCGTTTACTTCCTCCAATACTTCCCCGGATGATGGAGAAATATTGCCATCTAAGGTATCACAGAAGTTGCGTATAATCGTCTCCTCATCTTCACCCAGTACTTGCAGCATAGTGCAAAGTGCTGTATAACTGCTTCCCGACTTTGTTGGATCCGCAAATGCAATTTTCCCTTCCCAACGATCTGTCTGAAGTTCTGCCCAGGTCTTAGGCGCAGCTACAGGATAAACCAGCTTATTATTATAGATAAAAACAGTCGGTAATACAGAAAAAGGAGTGTAGACATCTTCCTCTGCGCGATATTGCTCCTGAATCCGTTCTGCCTCACTGACCGTGTATGGCTGAAAATAATCTCTGCATTCTTCAAAGCTTTCAATTCCACCGCCAAACATAACATCAAACGTCCCCGGCTCGTCCTGCTGTAATTCATCAAAAAGTGCTATCGTATCTCCTGCTTTCAATTCTACAAAAATACCGGTACGTTCTTCAAATTCTTTAATGATCGGTTCGTATACATCCTCTTTATGCGAAGTATAGATAACAAGCTTTTTATCCTCCGGAATCTGATAGATTTCTTCCTGCGTCTGACTACATCCGGTAAACAAAAGCATTGCTCCTGCCATTGTCAGAATGCCGGCAATTCTGCTGCATTTCTTACTCATTGTCCCCATATTTTACCCTTATTCTTCTCTTCCTTTTTTAATTTGGTACCTTCGTCCATTTTTCTACTTATGAGGTACCACTACTCTCTGTCATCCGGCAAATCCTAAGCATTCGGTCGTACTGCACATACATTTTCTGCACTTCATTTTCCAGAATATAGTAGTGACGAATATACGGAACAAGCAAAATCAGAATCACAACCGGAAGTAAGAGTGAAAAAAGGCTGTCGGAAATCACGTTCAAGAGAATTGCCAGCATCTCCAGTAGTGCAAAAGTCACTGTCACAATCAGATGAATCAAACGCTCATGTTGGAAAAAACTTATCTGTGTCAAATGTTCTTCCATCTTGTCACACAAAATTTCCTGTGAAACCTGTGCACTCCGTTCCATTTTCTCCAACCATTCATCAATACTTTTCCGATATTGCAAAATACGTTGTTCCATGATGTCTGCCACCTTTCCGATACTTGTATTACTCCATCATAGCGATTCTTTTGTTGTTCGTCAATGCGGCACGGGGACTAAATAAAGAAATAAAAAACGCCTCTATGCAAATGCATAAAGACGACACACATATTTTTGAGTATAACAATGGGGCCTATAGGGCTCGAACCTATGACCCTCTGCTTGTAAGGCAGATGCTCTCCCAGCT
>OGUA01000352.1_pt1 | contig 24203 bp, 21 predicted proteins | sample 1573691 | NCBI WGS metagenome assembly OGUA01 (sample SAMEA2581925, study PRJEB24529) | metagenome | biome: Human gut stool | place: China | collected 2011 | reverse complement strand
AATTATGACCGATGACCTTATCATGGACGCAATCACGGATTTTACGGGAGATGAAGCGGCGGCAGTCACAGCGGCAAAATGCGGTAACGATTTGCTCTGTTGTTCATCTGTCGATAACCAATATCCCGCAGTTCTTGAGGCCGTTCAAAACGGTGAAATTCCCGAAGCTCAGGTTGACGCATCCGTAAAGCGAATCCTGAAATGGAAACAGAATCTCGGCATTTTTAATATTGACACCTATCAGAAAAAAGTCAGAACAACAGATCCGACTGATGCAACCGAGTAATGTTTTAAGAAAATAACAAACACCCCGAAGATTTGATTCTTCGGGGTGTTCTGTTTGTAAATGAGTGTCAAAATATATCGACACATTTCAACAAATGTGATATACTGATTGTGCTGTTGACTCTTTCCGGCAGGAAGGAGGTGACTTTCTTGGAGTTGCTTATATCCTTTTTCCTATCTGTTGGAGCAAGTGTAGTTGCCTACTACATTTGCAAGTGGTTGGACAGGTAGAGTGTAAACAGCACAACCTATGAAGAGCGCCCCGAAGGTACCATCTTCGGGGCGCTCATTTTGCTTTCTTGGAAAGCTAATATCCTTTTGCCTACAATTATTGTAGCACACATTTCTGTGCATTTCAAGTATATGCCGAAAAATTATTATTATTCTTGATTAGAATTATTTAACGCTTTCACAAGCAAAGATTCAAAGCTTTTTTCAAAGTTTTCATCATCTTGTTTTGTACGCTTTTTCGGTCCTTTAATGTGGTGCTTGCCGTTTGACATTCTCGCCTTTTTGGCAAGGTGTCTGTCCATAAGCAGACCGCCTATGTTATCATCCGAGAAAATTTTTCCCGACTGATGAATACAGTATGCACCCTTTCCAAGCACAAGTGCCGCAACTCCGTAATCCTGAGTTACCGCAATGTCGCCCTTTTTGCAAAGGTTGACAAGCGCCAAATCAACTGCGTCTGCACCTGCACCGATAATTTTTATCTCGCTGTAATCTGACTTTAGAACATGGTTAGTGTCACACAAAAGCACAACGAGAACATTGTGACTTTTTGCAATCCTTTCAACCGATTTTACAACAGGGCAGGCATCCGCATCAACAAGAACAGTTATACCGTTCATTATTTTTCCTCAATCTTAATTGAGTTGATAACAGGCTGATTTTTCTTTTCAACAGTACCGTTTGAATCTGTAACAGGTGTGTCCTCGCAGATTTTATCAACAATATCCATACCCTTTGTTACCTTGCCGAATGCAGCGTACTGACCGTCAAGATATGTGCTGTCAGCCTGAACAATAAAGAACTGTGAGCTTGCACTGTCGGGATCGTTTGAACGAGCCATTGAGATAACGCCTCTTGTATGTGAAAGGTTGTTTTCAACACCGTTTTGAGCAAATTCGCCCTTGATTGTTTTTTTACTTCCGCCTGTACCGTTGCCAAGGGGGTCACCGCCCTGAATCATAAAGCCGTCGATAACACGATGAAATACTACGCCATTATAAAAGCCTTTTTCTGTCAATTCAATAAAATTTTTAGTCGTTTTGGGCGCTTTATCTTCGAACATTTCGACGATAAATTCTCCTTTATTAGTTGTAAATCTGATTTTTCTGTTTTCACTCATTTAAAAAACCTCCTGAATTTATTGTTTATTTTTTTCAAACATAGCTTTTTGAATAGCATCAACAAGCAGAAAAACGCCTACACCTATTCCGGCCATCCAGGCTGGTGTCAGCGCAGCAGCCTGTGCGTCGCCATGTACCCACGGCACTGAAAACCCTATCATCAGAAAAGCGCCTTGTGCCACCTGTAGTCTCTGCGGACTGATACGTTTTCCGTCAATATCACCTTTGGCTTCTGTTACTGCCGCCATTCTTATTTCAGGTAAAAACAAAATAAAACAAAGCGCCATCAGATAGACATAAATCATCGAAAGACTGTGCGCTTTCATAGAAGTGTCGGCCATTGCTGTAACAGCAAACGCCAAACCGCCTAAATACAGGCTCCTGTAATATCCGCCCCTGATCTGGCTTTCAATAATATACGCCGTGCCCGTAAGTACTGGATAAAGCCAATATCCATCTTTCCCAAGCCAATAGGCAATAAAAATCAAGAAAACATTATCCCCGATCTTGTGCCGCGAACCGGAAGTACGGTTTAGCATCCGCAGGATAAACAGCAGCCACAGCAGAACAAGAACATTACCTTCTCCCAGAGTCAAAGCAGCGACAATACTCAGCCCTCCGCCAATAATACCACCCAGCTTGCGATCCGGATCAAGCTCCTGGGCAATCAGCCAGGAAAAGAAAAACGCAGCAGCCGTATTGAGCCCAAAATACATGGCAGTTTCTGTATCGGCACCGCCCATAGTTTTCCAAAAAGTTGCCGCTACCGACGTTAAAATAGTACAGATAAGTGCTATTCTTGTTATCCCATCAGTAAAATCAATAGGACGTCCTAACCCAAAAATACCACCTTCACTCAATGATGTCGCTGCGTTAGAATATTTATTGTCTTTTTTTCCCATGCTTTCATCCCTTACCTTACAGATTTATCATATCTTTATTAGTTTAACATAACTGCAGGCAGTCTGCGACTGCCTGCAACAAAAAAATTAAAATATTTTTGTTAGCTCTGCTAAAGTCAGAGCGAAAGCTGTAGTTCTGGGAACAGCTGTTTTTAAATCAACGGATTCATGATCAGTATGCTCATCGTAGTTTTCTACTCCCAATGCATCTAGAGTAGGAATATATTTTGCAGTTCTGTTACCGTCAGTCAATCCACCGGCGACCCATTCAGTAACATTACCACCAAATTCATCCCTGACGATCCTGCTGTAAACATCAACCATCTTCTGGACCTGCGGCGTTTTCTCCATCGGTCCTGTAACAATACCGCCCGTAATTTCAACTTTAGTTCCGGCAACAACTGCTTTATCTGCTAAAGCCTTGATCTCTCTGTCCAACCGTTTCTGCTCCGCTACAGAAAAACAACGAACATTGACTTCACAATAAGCATCGCCGGGAATGACACTGATCTTGTCATTGGTCGATCCAATAACGCTGACATTGACAGTATTCTGAGGAATAAACTGTCCAGAATCAACAATGCCGCGATCAGCTAACGCTTTTGCTGTAAAATCTGCCGGATCTCCAGGCATAGGGCTTGCTAATTTATGCAGCTCTGTAATTGTATAAGCAAGCTGATGAATAGCATTGGCGCAATGCTGTGAAGCATTGCCATGATGTCCGCCAATCCCTGTTACCTGAACCTTATACTTTGCATTACCCTTACGCTGTGTAACGATGCCCCAGTTAGGACGGGCTACGTCCATAATAACGGCAAAATCTGCCTGCTGAGAAAGCTCTGCCACAATCGCTTCGGCAGTCGGGGAGCCGCCTTCTTCTTCGCCGTTGGTATAATAAATAATTTCTTTAAAATCAGAAAATCCTGCTTTCAGCAAAGCTTTTAACCCGTAAATAACTTCCACTACAGTAGCCTTGTCATCACCGACGCCAGGCCCCCAGGCAAATCCATTCTCATCAACCTTAAAAGGACGTTTAGCCGCTTCACCGCGGTTGAATACCGTGTCAACATGTGCAACAAGCAGAATACTCAATTTTCCGCTTCCCTTCAGGCGAGAAATCAGATGGCACGCCCTGTCATTATAACGGAATTCAGTAACAGCTCCGAGCTCCTGCATTTTTTCCGCGACAAACTTATTAGCAGCTTCCGTTCCCTGCAAATCTCCATTCCCTGAATCGATATTAGTCAGCGTCTCCAAATCTTTTACATAAGCGTCATACTGACCTGCCAAATATTCTTTTATCGTATCTTTCATTTTTAAAACTCCTTTCACGAATTCAGCTAGCGTATATATTCGCCGCCTGAAATGTTTATTCCTGCCGTACAGCAAATTAAAAAGGAGCTGCAGCAGCAGCTCCTTTTACTTATATTTTATACTATTTTTTCACCATGATAAGTTTCGCCGTCAATATCCGGCATGATATTGTGGCGTTTGCTCCACAAATCTTTATATTTAACAGCCTGTGCATGAATATTATCCAGATTACTTTCGTCAAGAGTTTTGATCACTTTGGCGGGAATGCCGGCAACCAGTGAAAACGGCGGTACTTTAGTTCCCTTTGTCACCACTGCGCCAGCTGCTACAATGGAGCCATGTCCTATAACGCTGCCATCAAGTACGGTAGCATGCATCCCTATCAGGCAATGATCTTCCACAGTACAGGCGTGCAGGATAGCACCATGACCGACAGTAACAAAATCACCAACAATGCAGGCATAATCATCGGCAACATGCAGGCAGCAGTTATCCTGGATATTGCTGTAGCGTCCTACTTCTATACGATTAACATCGCCGCGAATAGTAACATTGAACCATGCACTGCTGTATTCTTTCATTTCTACTTTACCAATCAGATCGGCACTTTCAAAAGCATGTGCTTTTTTGTCGATTTTAGGCATTTGCCCTTCAAATTCTTTTAACATATAAATCACTCACTTTCATGTGATAATCAGTATCCGTTACTATCTTAATTATTCACTCAAATTAAATTTTAGTCAAGAGCACCGGCCTTGTAATTCACTAAAGTTTCATAATGTAAGTTTTTAAACCGTTCCTTAAACTTCCGCAGTCTTTTTTACTTTCGTAAAATACGTATAACTGCCTGCCAGCAGTAAAATAATTCCCGTAATGACCAGAATATGACGTGTAAGCATATAGCCGCCCAAAAAACCTCCCAGCAGAGGACCTATAACACCGCCGAACTGCTGTGCTGAAGTAACCAGACCAAAAGCCTTACCGCGCATTGACGGATCTGTGACCTCTACCAGGCGGGCGTTAACATTAGGTACAGCTCCTGCCAGGAATAAACCGTATACGAACTGGATCCCTGCAAACTGCCAGATATCCTGCACAAAAATCTGACACAGATTGATAGCGCCGGCACAAAATAAAACAAAACAGAGCACCTTAGTGTAACCTAGCTGTTGACCACGTTTCCCCCAAACCGGAGCTGCAATGATACCGGCTATACCTGCCAGCGAAAAAATAATACCGGCAGCTTTAACGACCGATTCATCCATTCTACCCATCAAATGCGAAACATACATAGTTACCAAAGGCTGAATGATCATCGTACAGACCTGGATCAGAAAGAACATCGTCATTACATACAGCAGCCCTTTATTATGCAAAGACTCCTGCAGATCCTGCCACAAATTGATTTTTGTTTTCTGTTCTTCCTGGCTGTGCGGCACATCTCGAACAAAAAGCACAACCATTACTGTCGCCAATCCTAAACAACAGCTGGCAACAAAAAAAGATAGTCTCATACCAAACCAGGAACTAAAATAACCGCCCATCATCGGTCCTAAAATACTGCCGCTGGCAACCGCAGTCTGCATCAGGCCCATTCCCCAGCCCATGCGGCTTTCAGGCAGTGTCGAAGACACCAGCGACATAGATGCAGGTACAAATCCGCTGATTAAACCAGTCAAAATACGCACACCTAAAAGCTGTTCCGGCGATTGCGAAATTCCTGCCAGCCAGTAGGTAAATGCGAGACCAAATCCTGCACGTATCGCCATACGCCGCTGACCAACCCTGTCAGCTCTTGCCCCCCAATACGGGGCCATAATCGAAGCGCCTAAAAAAGTTACCGAATAGACAAGACCGCTCCAAAAATTTACTTCACTACTTTCAACATGCAGCTCTTGTAGTAAATAAACAGGTAAAAACGGAACTACCATCGTATAACTGGCGCATGCAAAAAACACGCCACACCATAATACGGCTAAATTACGCTGCCAGCTGATAGCCCCTGTGCCTCTCTCATCCAACAAGGACATAGACTCATCTCCAAACCAACTATTATTAATTTGATTATATCATAGCATTTATATAAAAAAAACTCATAAAACTGTTTTTCAACCGCCGCAGCAACAAAATAACTACTGCCTATAATTTTTTCTTAACAAATTGGGCAAATGACTTTTTACAGTTTTTCTTGTATAATATCTATAATATTATTTACAATATCATTTAATTTAGCTAAGAAAAGGAGCACACCAGTGAACGGATTTGAAAAGCAGGAATTAGAGACCCAGGGAATGATGAGCAGGCTCTTTGGCAGTAAGCCCGGTCATAACGCCTTAGTTGAAATAAATAATTTTTTGGCAGAAAGTACTGCTGCTACTGAATTAACCGAAGAGATCGTCAGCAATTTTATCAAAAACTGGGGAGCAAAATTTGACAGCAGCAATATCGAATACCGCAGCAGTATGTACCGTAAGGTAGCCGACCATGTATATATTAGCGCAGTAAGCAAAGATGACCCCGTTTTCGAAGAAACAAAACATATCGCTCAAGTTTTAGAACTTCCAGAAAAATTACAGCGTTTAGCTGATAACGGAGCTAAAAAAGTAGCTTACTTCTCTCGCTGTCGAAAAATAATCAGTGGAGAAGAACCTCTAACAATCAGCGAAATCAATAATGTTTTTGGTTATGATTACGAAGATGGCTATGATATACGCGTTCAGGTATTTCACGACTACTTGAATAAAAAATTTGACGAAATAGCTGAGCAGCAGAGGTTCAGTCCTGATGAAGAAACCGCTTTGAGGGAAATTTGTACAAAACTCGATATACCTTATGAATTCAAACCCAATATTCAAAATGCTTTAGATAAATACCGTTATTTATGGTCAGCCGAAAATGCTCCTTTAGGAGATATCAAAGTCGACTTTCCGCTGAACGAAGGAGAAATATGTCATGCCGCAGCTCAGCAGGCAGGTTTCTGCGAACATAAAACAATAGAGAAAGAAGATAACTATTTTGAATTGACCCGCCGCTTGGAAATAGACGAAACAATTTCTTTTAAAGGCGAAAAAATCGAACATCCCCATTTTACTGAAGAAGTAACCGCTGTTGTCGATATCGGCTATCTTTTCTTTACGAACCAGCGCATCATTTATTTAAGCAACAAAATGGCAAAGGTTGTAGAACTCAACGATTTGGATAATGCCAATCTTTCAGTAAATATCATTTATTTTACAAAAAAAGACGGTGAATCCATAGCAATCAAATTTAATGATGACGTAGCAGAAGTCATGTTTGCAATCTTTAAACGCATTTTGAACGAACGTCAATAGACCCAGGAGGCTTGAAAATGCAGGAGCAGATTCGTTTTGTTGAATTAAAAGACAGCACCGGAATTTTAAATATTTACACACCTTATGTTCTGGATACAACTATTTCTTTTGAATATGAACCGCCTACCCTCGCAGGATTTACTGAACGTATTTCAAACATCAGCAGTAAATACCCGTATTTAGTTTATGAACGAAACGGCAAAATCTTAGGTTTTGCCTACGGCTCTCCTTATCAGGAACGCATCGCTTATCTTTACGACGCTGATCTTTCAATATATCTGGCCCCTGAAGCCCAAAACAGCGGTGTTGGCAAAAAACTTTACAGCTGCCTTTTGGACCTGCTTCAAAAACAGGGTTTTTATAATGTTTATGCATGCATTACTGCTAATAACCAACGCAGTATCGATTTTCATGCTGCCTTTGGCTTCAGAAATCTTGGGCCGCATCCAAAAGCCGGCTATAAATTTGACCAGTGGCTGGATATCATCTGGATGGACAAACAGCTGCAGCAGCCTGACGGTTCTCCGCGTCCTTTAAAACCGATCAGCGCTTTTAACAACAATGATATTTTAAAACTTTTCTAAAAAATAAAAAGGAGTACATCGATTGATGTACTCCTTTTATTTTTCGCTTAGAAGTATTCCAGTTCACGTTCACAGATAGCACCGGTAACAGGATCTAACTTTAATTCTCCATCAAATTTATCAGTCAAAAAGTCGGCAATATAGTAAATATTATTTCCGTCCTGCCCTTGAGTAATAACGATTTCATAGGCATTAGGATAATTTTTCAAAACAATTTTTTCTATATCATCCGGAGTTTTAGTAACCATAGTACTGCCCATAACAAATGTAGCACCTTTTACTTCGATTTCCTGCACCTTGGCAGTCGCTGTATTAACATCTACAACATAACGTTCCAAAGTATTAGGGTCTTTAAAAGTTATGATACTGGTATCACCGTCCACATTATAACCAACCAGTTCGCATACAGCAGGTATTTCTGCTTTTGCTGCATTAATCGCTGTCATACTGCGGTTTACCTGACTAGGCGCGGCAGCAGCCATAGAAGTAAAGGCCAGCATCATCAATACACCTAATGTTAATACAAGATTTTTGAATTTCATAAAGTCCACTTCCTTAAATATTTTTTGCATTACTGCTTACGAATCTAATTATAGGACTTTATGAAAAAACATGACGTTATATAATCTTACTTAATCGTCAAAGATAATTTTTAAAGATTTTAAAAATAGCAGTTTCCATACTTTTTATTCAACTGTTATTTTTCCAGGCTTTTAAAATAATAATTGATTTCCTGCCACAGCTCTTTTTTGTCATCTAATACCGTACGCAGACGCTGCGGATAAATACCGTTTGTCTTATATATATCCAAAACATATCTTATCGCATCTGCCACCATCTCTTCCTTTAGAGGTACTGGGATATGCTTTCCCTGGACAGGTCTGTTCCCTAACAATCCACCAATATATATTTCAAATTTTCCTGGTTCTGTAAAAGAGGGCATAACCCCAATATCCTGTGCCATAGCCTTACCAAGGCTATTAAGACAGCCAAAGACACCGATTTTAAATTTTTTAGGTACATCAATACCATAAAATTCTTTATCTAGTCTGCAGGCAAAAGCATGCACATCAAACATACCTTTACGGCAGTCAGTACCTTTGCATGCCACAACAGCCCGAACTGTCGCACCTGTTCCACCTAAGCGAAGTTTTGCTGCCTGTACTGCCTCAATCGCAGGCTCCAACTCACTCTCACTGACACCATTCAATTCAAAAGTTCCTCTGCTGGTGGCTGTAATCTTACCATTGCCAAACTTTGCTGTTAATTCTGACAGCCGCAAAAGCTCCTCAGAAGTAAATTCACCGCAATTTCCTAAAATACGCAATGCATACTGATTCTTTTTCTGTGGCAATACACCAAAAATCATTTTATCTCACTCCATTCTTAATCATATTCATATCATACTACGAATATGATTATAAGCAATAAATAAAACAAAAAAATTCTGCAGCTCTGACAAATAAAAAACGCTTCACGAAAATTCGTGAAGCGTTTATCTTCTCATTTGGTGCGGTTGGTGGGATTTGAACCCACACGGGTCTCCCCGCCACCCCCTCAAGATGGTGCGTCTGCCGTTCCGCCACAACCGCATTGTGGTTAAAAATTACCGTTATAGACAAAAATGGTGCGGTAGAGAGGATTTGAACCTCCACGGGGTTGCCCCCACTAGCTCCTGAGGCTAGCGCGTCTGCCGTTCCGCCACTACCGCATTACAATTGCCTAAATCAGCAACAGTGATATAATAGCACACTATTACAACTCCGTCAATACTTTTTTAACCTGTTTTTATATAATTTGTAATACTCATCCCGATCATACAAAACTTTCCTCACATATTCACGTGTATCACTGTAGGGAATATCCTCGATTCTATTAAAATCGTAATCCCAATTATTTTCCTGCATCCACGCTTTTGTATTGCCACGACCGGCATTATAAGCAATCATCATCAAGACCCAGTTCCGCTGAAATTCATATTCCAGTTCTCCAAGATACCAACATCCTAAACGGATATTAGCGTCTGTACGATATAAATCCAGTGGGTCAAAATTTTTGATTCCCATCTGTTCGGCGATCCATGCCCCGGTATCCGGCATAATCTGCATTAGTCCGATTGCTCCAACCTTAGATACAGCCTTACGATCAAAATTACTTTCATTTTTTATGACTGCCGCCACTAAAAAAGGATCAATCTTGTTTTTCCCGCTGTATTCCAAAATCTCGCCTTGATAAGGCCACATATAAACAAACCGCATTTGTACTTCGTCAGACGTCCAAATTTTCCAGCCCAACAACGAAACTGCACACAGCAAAATCAGTACAAACCAAATTTTGCGGCTGTTGTTTTTCTTTTTTCGACGTCTGGCCAAACTCAATCCTCCATCTGTAATACTTTTTCCCATTCTTTTTTTACTGTCAGCTCAGTTTGTTTCAGGCTGCCACTGTTATCAATGATCAAATCCGCATACTGACACTTTGCAGCCAAAGTCATTTGTGCCGCAATACGAACCTCTACTTCCTGCTGCGACATTCCACTGCGTGCCATAGCACGCTCAACCTGAGTCTGTTCGTCAACTGCAACCAGCCACACTAAATCAACTTCTTTATACCAGCCGCATTCGATCAACAGCGGCACGTCAAGCACCGCTGCTGAGAAATTCTGCCGCCTGCACTGTTCTAAAAATTTTTTTGCTTCACTGCGCACATAAGTATGAACTATGCTTTCCAACTGCCCCAACGCTGCTTTATTTTCAAAAACCAGCTGTGCAATCTTCTGCCGGTCCAACTCCCCGTCAATTGTCAGGTAATCTCTGCCAAAAACATCTACAACCTGTTGCAGCCCCTGTGATCCACGCGCAACTGCCTGCCGGCTTGCAATATCCGCATCAAAAATATGAGCTCCCAGTTTCTGTAAAATCGAAGCGACAGTACTTTTTCCAGAAGCAATACCACCTGTTAACCCAATAATTTTCATAACTTCACTCAGTGCTGGCATTTGGCACAGTAAGTAGTGCCTCTGCCGCCAACCTTTGTCGTGGCTAAAGGCTCACCGCAGGTTTTACACGGTTCGCCGCCACGTCCATAAACAAGCAGATGATTTTGATTGTCACCTTTATTACCTTCGCCATCCTTATAATCACGAAAAGTGGTTCCTCGATTGGCAATTCCCTGTGCAATCACTTTGTTAGCGGCTTCATGCACAGCTTCAATTTCTGCACGCGTCAAAGTATTAGCTATGCGTGTAGGCAAAATTCCAGCCAAAGCCAAGCACTCATCAGCATAAATATTTCCCAGTCCGGCAATAACAGTTTGGTCAAGAATCAACGTTTTGATTGGCTTGCGGCTTTTAGCAGCTATCGGGGCCAGATATTCAGGATTAAACCCTACTGTCAGCGGTTCAGGCCCCAAGGTTTCATAACCTGCAATGTAACAATCATCATCCGTAACTAAATACAGTGTTCCAAAAGTTCTTATATCACAGAACCACATAGTAACACCGTCAGTCAATTCAAATTTTATCTTGGCATAAGGCGGTGCTTCTAAATCACTAGCCTGTGCCACCAAAGACCCGGTCATACGTAAATGCACGATAAGTTTTTGATTGACACCTGTTTTCAGCACCAGATACTTTCCGCGACGGCAAACGTCTTCAATCGTACGACCGGTCAGATTTTTGATAAATTGCTCAGACGATGGATGTTTGACCAGCCTATCCAAATATACTTCAACTTTAGTAATGGTTTTTCCTTTAATATGCGGCAGCAAAGTCTTTCTGACCTGCTCCACTTCTGGCAACTCCGGCATGGATATCCCTCCTATTTGGTCTGTGCCCAGTTTTTCCCCCAGGCAACATCGGCAGTTAGCGGCACACTAAGAGAAGCAGCGCTTTCCATTGCTTTTTTTACAAGCTGTGCCACCAGCTCTTTTTCCGTTTCCATAACTTCTAATACTAATTCATCATGTACCTGCAGCAAAATGCGGCTCTTGACTTTAGCATCAGAAAGCGCCTGTTCAACTTTAAGCATCGCTATTTTGATTATATCCGCCGCAGTCCCCTGAATTGGCGTATTGATGGCAGTGCGCTCAGCAAAACTGCGTAAGTTAAAATTACTGTGCCTGATATCAGGCAGATAACGGCGACGTCCAAACATTGTAGCTACATAACCCTGTTCCCGAGCATGATTGACCGTATCATCCATATATTTCTTTACCCCTGTATAGCGGGCAAAATAATTTTTTATATACTCGGCTGCTTCACCGCGGCTGATATCCAGCTGTTTAGCCAGTCCAAAATCACTTATACCATAAACAATGCCAAAATTAACTGCTTTCGCACGGGTACGCATCATTGAATCGACCTGTTCCAACGGCACCCCAAACACCTCTGCCGCTGTACGTGCGTGTACATCCTGACCATTCAGGAAAGATTCCAAAAGCAGCTTATCCTGTGCCATATGTGCAAGTACACGCAGTTCTACCTGAGAATAATCGCAAGACATCAACCAGTCATAACCAGTCCCCGGTATAAATATTTCACGGATTCTTTTACCGATCTCAGTTCGTACAGGAATATTCTGCAAATTCGGGTCAGTACTTGATAACCTTCCTGTTGCCGTTACCGTCTGTTGAAAATGCGTATGAATTCTCTCTGTCGCAGGATTGATCAGTGGGCGCAGCCCTTCCAGATATGTTGAATGCAGTTTTGTCAGCTTGCGATGTTCCAGGATCGTCGTAATCAGAGGATGCGAACCTTCCAGTTGTTCCAAAACAGAAACATCTGTCGAATAACCGGTCTTTGTCTTTTTTATAATAGGAAGCCCCAACTTTTCGAACAGCAGTACACCTAATTGTTTAGGAGATTTCAGGTTAAATTTTTCACCGGCCTGTTCTTCTGCCAAAATCTCTAAAGCAGTTATCTGTACTGCCATTTCTTTTGTAATACTCTCTAGCAGCTTCACATCCGGCTTAATTCCAGCTAATTCCATTTTTGCCAGCAAATAGGCCAGCGGCAGTTCCATTTCCGTATATAGTTTATACAATTCATAATCCCGCAGTTTTTGTTCAATAAGCGGAAGTAACGCCTGCAAATCAGCGGCATTCCCACCGTTATTTGCAGCCAGATAACGTTCTGCAACTGCCTTCAAACTATAGGAGCTGCGACCTGGTTCAATCAAATAAGCAGCTATATCTATATCATCAACTATACCGTCGGCTTTTTTATTCAGGCACATACAAGCCTTATAAATCTCTTTGCTGTCGCATGTAACTTTCAATTGTTTGTAATCAGACAGCCATTCATAAAAAAAGTTCCAGGCCCCGCTGCCTTCCTGCAATTTATAAATTTTTCCATCATTAAAAATTTCCACTGCAGTAAAATGGATTTTGGGTAATTCGCCGCCGCAAGCAGCAGTAAATGCAACCTTTTCCTGCTTTTGCTGCAATAACGCAAAGAATTCTTTGCCCTGTTCTGCTGTTTCTAAAAGCGCGATTTCTATATTGGCGTTTTCCTGACCGATACTTTCTCCAAAAAGATCAAAGGTACCGTCACTGCCGCCCAAAATAGTCTGGAATCTCTCATGCAAATTTCGGAACTCCAATTCCTGCATTAAAGGCCTTGCCTCATCCGACATAGCTTTCAGTTCATATTTATCAAGATCAAGATCGACTGGAACTTCTGTAAAAATGGTTGCCAGCTTTTTTGAAAGCAGCGCAGCATCCTTATTATTTTCTAATTTCTCTTTTAAACTTTTTCCGCTGATTTGCGCAATATTTTCTAAAACCTTCTCTACTGTTCCATATTCACAAATCAACTTCAAAGCAGTTTTAGGGCCTACACCGGGAACGCCAGGAATATTATCTGAACTGTCACCCATCAGTCCTTTTAAATCAATCAGCTGTTTTGGCGACAACCCTTCATAATCAGCGGCAAATGCTGCAACATCATACGCCTTGATATCAGAAATCCCTCGCTTGGTAAAATAAACCTTTACCCTGTCATCCAAAAGCTGCAATTCATCTTTGTCGCCGGTTACGATAATAATTTCTGCGTTCTGCGGCGCATGTACGGCAAAAGTACCGATAATATCATCAGCCTCGTAGCCATCAGTTTCAAGAACAGTGATGTTCATAGCTTCCAGCAAACGCCGGGCCAGTGGAAATTGTTCGCTCAGTTCACTGGGCGTAGGTTTACGCTGCCCCTTATAATCTGCAAACATTTCCGTTCGGAAAGTTTTACGTGATTTATCAAATGCAACTGCCAGCCATTTAGGTTTTACATCACCCAAAAGCTTCACCAGCATATTACAAAAGCCATATACTGCGCCAGTATGAACTCCCTGCTTGGTCATCAACGGTGGCAAAGCAAAAAATGCCCTGTGTATCAAACTGCTGCCATCAATAACTAAAAATTTATCAGCCATTTCTTCACCACTTTCCTTAACGCTCAAATTATCCTGTTCATATTTAAATATTATATCACAAGGGTAGTGTTCTCACTAGACTCGAAAATATGTGAAACTACTGTAAAATACCCTTGCCGGAAAATAATAAAACAGCTTTCGCTGTAAGCAAAAGCTGCCTGCCGTCATTTCATTAATTTAGGATAATCACGCTGTAATTCTGTAACATGATAAATATATACAGTATTTTCAACCTTGCGGTAAATACAGGCATACTTATCTATCATCAGCATCAAATATTTTTTCTCATTCAAACTGCTCAAGGGTGTTTTGTTCCCCAGCATTGCAAAATCCTGTAGTTCCTTTAGTTTACTAACAATACTACATGTCACAGCACTTGCTTCAAGTCTCTTACCCTGTCTGCTGTAGACAAACCCAATTTCCAAAAGATCGTGCCATGCCTGCGGTAATATCTTCAATCCTGTACGTATTGCATAATCAGTCAATAAATTTCGCCTTCAATCTGGCGATAGCGTCGTCTCCGTCAAAAAGCTCTTCGGCACTTTTTTGTCTGTCTAAATCTGCCTGCATAACAGTATGATAGAACTTAAACTTTTCTTCACGCTGTTCAAAAGTTTTGATGCTCATCACAACCAAATCACCTTTACCATACTTCGTTAAATATACAATTTCGCCGCTTTGATGCGCATATTCAGAAATCAAATTATAATCATTCCTCATAATTGTAGCTGGTCTGATAATCATTGTAATACCCCTTCCCAAACAGTATTAAACTATACGCCCTTTTAAAGTAATAAGCAAGTCTTTTTATAAAACAAAAAAATATATGCAAGGTTTCTGCAAAAAAGCTAAGAAATCTTGCATATATGTAACATTTATTTTCTAGTTCTTTTCGCCGCTTTCAGTTTCATAAGGCCAGCTGCTCATGCTTCCTTCCAGGCTTTGGACATTTTTATAACCTAAGGCCCGCAGCATAGTTTCAGCTTCATAACCACGCAGATTGATCTGACAGGAACAAACAAGTTTAGCGTCTTTATCAGCCAGCACATTCTCGGCTTCACTGCGCACCTTGCCCAAAGGTAAATTGATGATATTAGCACAGCCAGCGATACGGTTACTTTTATATTCTCCCGGAGTGCGCACATCTACCAAAGTATATTCACCGCTTTTACGCAATTCTTTAAAATCTTTCGGATTAATACTGCGCAGGCGTCCTTCTATTTTATTCATCAAAACATTGGCGGCTGTCGCAATATTATCTATTGGCCCGTTAAAAGGCGGCGCATATGCGAAATCAATATTGCTCAAATCTTCTAATGTCGCTCCGAAGCTCATGGCAGCAGCCAAAGCATCTACACGTTTATCAACGCCGCCGGTTCCTACAACCTGAGCACCTATAACCTTCTGAGTCTTAATTTCCGCCAGCAGCTTCAGGACCAAACGCTGCGCGCCGGGCATATAACCTAATCTGTCAAATCCAGGTACGACCACAGACTCAAACTCAATCCCTGCGGCTTTGGCTGTTTTTTCGTTCAAACCCGTACTTCCGGCTTGCCAGTTCAATATCTGACAGATCCCTGTTCCTAAAACACCGGGATATTTTATCATGTCACCACAAATATTGTCCGCAATAACACGTCCATGTTTATTCGCAGTGGAACCCATTGGTGCAAATATTCTTTTCTTGCTGATAAGATTCATATTTTCTGCACAGTCACCGCCGGCATAAATATCAGGATCACTGGTCTGCAAATATTCATTAACAGCAATCGCCCCGCTTGTACCTAGCTCCCGTCCGGCAGCACTATTCGGGCGTACACCTACCGCCACAATAACCAACTGAGCCGGAATCGTACGTTTATCAGTCTTTACTGCTGTAACTCGTCCATTTTCGCCTTCAAAACCCAGCGTCTTTTCTTCCAGATATAACCTGATACCGGCTTTTTCTAATGGTTTCTTAACTAAATCAGCCATTTCCAGATCCAGCATCTGCGGCAGAATACGATCCTGCATCTCTACAATATTTACAGTCAGCCCCTGCTTATGAAAAGCCTCCGCCAGTTCCATGCCTATCAAGCCCGCCCCAACGATAACGACATCGGTGACTTTATAGGCTTCCATCTCTTCCTTAACCTTTAGTGTCTCCCAGGGGAACCAGAAATTATGTATCCCTCCCAGTTCAGCTCCAGGTAAAGACAGCTTTACAGGCGTAGCCCCAGTCCCTAACACTAATACGTCGTATGACATTTCCTGTATTGCCCCAGTTTCTTTATCCATTACGGTTACCGTTTTATTCGCGCGGTCTATTTTTTGAGCTTCATGCCCGGTAACAACATCAAAGCCTTTAACATTTTTAAAAAATTCCGCATCACGTGCAAACCCCTGCGGTGTATGAGTAAAACTGGAAAAATCCTTTACATCTCCGCCAATGTAATAAGGAAAACCGCAGGCTCCATAACTTACCTGCTGTCCACGTTCCACTACTGTGATTTCTGCGTCCTTATCTCTGCGGCGCAGGCGTGAAGCTGTTTTCATTCCAGCAGCAACACCGCCAATAATCACTACCTTTTTAGCCATTCTGATCGCTCCTTCCAATAAAAAAATTCCTTATATACTCATTATATACGTAAACAAGGCTGTGTTCAACGAACACAGCCTTGTTTTACAGAAATCTTTACTTTTTTAATACTTAGGAAACCTGCTCAATATCAATTACACCATTCTTCAGGACTACTCTTACAGTTTCACCGCTCTTGATCTCTCCGCTGACAATTTTTCTTCCCAGCAGATTTTCAACAGTATGTACGATCAAGCGTTTTAAAGGACGGGCACCAAAAGCGGGGTCAAACCCTGTATCTGCCAGATATGCCACAGCTTCATCACTGCATACCAGCGTCAGATCAAGCTGTTTTTCCAGTCTTTCACCAAGCTCTTTCAGAATCATTTTCACGATATCATTAATCTGCTCTTTTTCCAAGGCCTTAAAGACCACGATATCATCCACACGATTCAAAAATTCCGGTCTGAAGAACTGCATCAGCATACTCTGGATATCTTCTCTGGAAATTTGTCCCTGCTTTTTCATGATCTCGGCCGAACCAAGATTACTCGTCATAATAATCAACGTATTTTTGAAATCAACATTGCGTCCCTGTCCGTCGGTCAACCGGCCATCATCCAGTACCTGCAACAGTACATTAAACACATCAGCATGTGCTTTCTCGATTTCATCCAGTAAAATTACAGAATAAGGATGGCGACGCACTGCTTCAGTCAGCTGTCCGCCTTCATCATAGCCTACATAGCCTGGAGGTGCACCGATAAGACGGGAAACGGTATGTTTTTCCATATATTCACTCATATCGATACGAATCATATTGCGTTCGTCGTCAAACAATATCTCGGCTAAAGCCTTAGCCAGCTCTGTTTTGCCAACGCCGGTAGGACCAAGGAAAATAAATGAGCCGATCGGACGATCAGGATCTTTTATGCCGGCACGGGCACGAACGACAGCTTCGCTGACAGCCTTAACCGCATCGTTCTGACCGACAACGCGCTGATGCAGGATATCTTCAAGATGTACGAGCTTTTCGCGTTCGCCGCCGCTAAGACGCGAAACAGGGATCCCTGTCCAAGTACTGACCACCTTAGCGATATCTTCTTCATCTACTTCTTCTTTCAGCAGCACATTCTCTTTATCATTTTTATTGTTTGCTTCAACTTCTGCAAGTTCCTTCTCCAACGCCGGCAGCCGTCCATACTTAAGTTCTGCCAGTTTATTCAGATCATAGCTGCGCTCAGCGCCTTCCATTTCCTGTTTAACGGCATCAATCTCTTTTTTCACTTCGCGCACACGGGCAATAGAAGCTTTTTCGCCGTCCCAGCGTTTAACGAGCTCTTCATTTTCCTTTCTCAGCTCAGACAGCTCTTCTTCAATTTTCACCAGCCGTTCTTTAGACTGCTCATCCTGTTCTTTGCCAAGGGCCTGAGCCTCGATCTCCAGCTGCAGTATCCGCCGCTTACTTTCGTCAAGCGCTGCCGGAAGCGAATCGATCTCGGTCCTCAATCGTGCTGCCGCCTCATCGACCAGATCAATCGCCTTATCAGGCAAAAAACGATCGTTGATATAACGGTTACTCATTACAGCAGCCGCAACTAAAGCCGCATCCTTAATCCTTACACCGTGATGCACCTCATAACGTTCTTTCAATCCACGCAGAATCGAAATCGTATCCTCAACGCCTGGCTGTTTGACCATTACCGGTTGGAAACGACGCTCTAAAGCGCTGTCTTTTTCAATATACTTGCGGTACTCATTTAATGTAGTCGCGCCGATACAACGCAATTCACCGCGGGCCAGCATCGGTTTCAGTATGTTACCCGCATCCATGGCTCCTTCGGCTGCACCAGCACCAACCACGGTATGCAGCTCATCAATAAACATAATGATCTGTCCTGCAGAATCGGAAATAACCTTCAAAACCTTTTTCAAACGTTCTTCAAACTCTCCGCGATATTTAGCACCGGCAACCAAAGCTGCCAGGTCTAAAGCGTATAAAGTCTTGTTTTTCAGATTTTCAGGTACATCACCTGCTATGATACGTCTTGCCAAACCTTCAGCGATTGCCGTTTTACCAACGCCAGGCTCACCTATCAGCACCGGATTATTTTTCTTACGACGCGATAAAATTTCAATTACACGGCGAATTTCCTCATCACGGCCAATAACTGGATCCAACTTGCCTTCCATCGCTTTAGCAGTAAGATCCTGTCCATATTTTTCAAGTGTCTGTTTGCTTTCTTCATCAGCTTGCCCATTAGTATAAGCCATATACAAGCCCTCAACCTTTTTCTTATCAATACCATACTTTTTAAGCAGAGAAACAGTCTCGCTGTCACCGTCACCGGCTAAAGCTGCAACCAAATTGCCAACATTCACTTCACCTTGACCGGCGGCCTGCGCTGCCAGCCCTAATACTCTGGCTAAAGCTGTGCTCATCACCAGCTGACGATCCTGTCCCTTTACAGAAGGAATGCGCTGCATCAACGCTTTAGCCTCCTGTGCAAAGTTTCTTTCATCTGCCTTGACATTAGCGAGTAAAAATCTGAAAAAACCTTCACTGCTGCTTAAGGCCACTAAAATATGCGCACATGACAGCTCCTGCTGATAATTCATTACAGCCTGCTGCTGCGCTGCTTCCAAAATACTTTTTACTTCTTCACTGTAGCGTTCCTGCATATCGCTATACCTCCTGACTATCATCTAATTTAGAATTTACTAACTTATTTTTACAGAAAATTTTTATCGTCACGCAGGGAAACTAAACTCTGCGGCGAATAAACCAATTAAGTAAGCTGCTTTTGCATAGTAAACGAGATAATATCTCTCTACGCCAATGGGCTTCTGCACTTGTTGCTGACCTGTATCATTCAATATCAACCAGCAAATCATCAAAGTAATATAATATGGAGGCAAGTATGAATACATCCATGATCGTTTACAGATTGTTTGACGTCGCCGACGAAATCAACCTGGACCTTGTACAGGCCCTGTGGACCAGCCGCAATAAAATAGCTTCACGTCTGCGTCTGGACAGGATCTCGACAAAATCCATTACCTTTAAAGACCCGCCTGTTTTGGTAGAACTTGGTTCACACGAAATGGAACTTGGCGGCAAAACCTATCTGGCTGAAATCAAGGCCCGTATTTTTGATTTGGGAGTTATCAGCCTGATTATCAGAATCCCATTTGAAGACGATGTAACTTACGACGAATATCTCGATATGGCTATCGTCAGCGAAAATATGCCGGAAGACGAGATCCATCATTATCTGGACGCCGTTCTGGAAACGATTCGTCCCGCCTGCTCAAACGAGCGTGTTTCGGATTTCGACGAAGACTTTGTTTATTACTTCAAAGAGAATATCCCTGACTGGGATCTGGTCCCGCTGCTACTTAAAGATAGAACCCCTGTCAGTGAACAAACTCGCAGGGAAACACTGGAAAATCGCTTCTCCTATGCCGACGACATTACTTATCTGGCCTGGGATTCAGCCGTAGTTTACGACCAAAGTGGAAGCCTTGACGTTCCTGATCTGCTTGAATTTGCCAATGCACAGTTTTTAGAGCTGCGCTATTATGATAACGCTCTCAACAATGCCATTGATAAAACCTATGATGAACTTGAAGAAGCCAATATGACCAGTAAAGCAACGCGGCTCGAAAGCTATCGCCAGATCCGCGGTAACCTGATGGAACTGATGGCCGATGTCAGCAGTCTCACCAGCAATATCAACAATGCCCTGCAGGTAACAGAAGATATTTTCTATGCACGTATCTACACTCGATATCTGTCATTGCTGCGCGCTTCTGTCTGGAAAGACAATATTGAAAATAAAATCCACGTTATCCAGCGCAGTTATACACTGCTCAATGAAGAAGTATCCATGTACCGCTTCGAACTGCTGGGACTGTTTGCCATGGGCCTTTTAGGTTTGATTCTTTTAACTAATCTTTATATAGCTTTTAAGTAGGATAATTCGCAAGGAAGCTGGCATCGCCGGCTTCCTTAATTTTTATTATAAACGCCAAAAGTCAAAAAGTCAAATATTTTTATTATTATTTTAATTCATCAAAATCTTGACAAACATATATGCAAGAGTACAATAATAGTTATTCTATACAAATTGAGGGGAAAATTTATGACAGCTGGTTCTATTTTACGTGGTATCGCTATTCTGCTGGCTCTGCAATGGGTCAGTGTTTTATTTTTGCAGGCCCTGCACATTGCTTTTCCACCGGCACTGCTTGGTATGATCCTGTTGGCTGTTTTGCTTTTGACAGGTGTCATCCGTGAGGAAAGCGTCGAAGACGCCTGTACTATCCTGATCGAAAAGATGGGCATGCTGTTTTTACCAGCCGGTATCAGTATGCTGCTTTATCTCGATATTATTAAAGCTGAAAGCATCGCAATTTTCATCACGATCATCGTCAGCAGTCTGATTATTCTTATTACTACTACAGCTTTTGTCGAGCTGGTTTCCAAACACAGCAAAGGAGGAAAACATTGATGTTCTTTCCCGAAGCCTTATTAAATTCACCCATGTTCGGCATTGGACTGACCATTATCGTTTACGTCTTCTGCGAACTGATCGTCAATCGTTTTGAGCTTAACATTATTCCACCTTTCGTACTGGCCTGCCCTATTATTATGGGCATCATTTATTTTCAGTCACCTCATATAACTTATGAACAATACGCTGCCGGAGCAAACTTCATAAACTTCCTTTTAGGACCGGCTACAGTAGCTTTGGCACTCCCTTTATACCGTAACCGTCAGACCCTTAAAAACAATCTTGCCGTCATCGTCAGCGGAGTTGTTGTCGCTACAGTCATCGGCATTGTTTCCATCTTCGTCTGCGGCAAGCTGTTTGGCGCCAGCGAACAGGTTCTGCTTTCTCTGATTCCCAAATCAGTAACAACGCCTATTGCCATGGATATTTCCAGTGTCATTGGCGGTATCCCATCCTTAACCGCTGCCTGTGTTATTTTTACAGGTATGTTTGGTTCTACCTTCAATCATAAAATTTTATCCTGGCTGGGCTTTAAAAATGATATCGCTATCGGTCTGGCTATTGGTGCCTCAAGTCACGGTCTCGGAACCAGTGCCTGCGTCAATAAAAGCGCATTGCAACTCGCCATCGGCGGTGTAGCAATTGGTCTTACCGGTATTGCTACTTCTATTTTAGCGCCACTTCTACTGCCATTGCTGACTAATTTGTTTTGAATAAAGCTTTAAATATTTAAGAAATAAAAGAGCCTGTTCTAAAAAGAACAGGCTCTTTTATCATTTTCCTGACAGACTCATTAATTGCCCACAAAAAAACGGAAGCACCGACATGTGCTTCCGTTCTAAAAAGGAGAAATTTATGTACTATTCTTCCGCAGCTGTCCCAATTAACCGGGGAAGAAAGGCCATACCATTGGGATAACTATAATGGAAACGATAAAACAAAGTACTACCAGAGGCACACCGACTTTTACATAGTCCATAAACTTATAACCGCCAGGTCCAAGCACTAAAGTACATGGCGGAGTTCCGACCGGAGTTGCGAATGCACAGGAAGCAGCTACGCCGATCGCCATCAGTACCGCTTTCGGAGAAGCACCCAGCTGCTGAGAAATCGCTACGCCTACCGGAGCCAGCAAGGCGCAGGCTGCTGTATTGGACATAAACTGCGTCAAAGTGCAGGAGATAATAAATAGTACCGAGGTCATAATGATCGGGGTAGGAGATCCACCCATCAGGCTTACTGCCCATTCAGCGATCAATTTGCCGGCACCTGTTTTATCCATAGCAGCCGAAACAGGCATCATACCTGCGAACAGGAAAATAGTTACCCAGTCAATAGCTGAATAAGCCTGCTTTTCAGTCAAACAGCCAGTTAATACACAAACCAGTGCACCAACAATAGCGGTCATTTCCAAAGAAATAGCTTTAAGGTCAAGTGCCATAACAATAATGCACACTGCTAAAATCAAACCAGAAACAATTTGTTTTTTACTGTCAGTCACAGTAGCCTCAATTTCCTGTTCAATTTCCTGGTCAGCGTCCAATTCTGCTTTCGGAAGCAAATACTTACCGATAAACATCATGTAAGCGATAACCACAAAGGTCAAAGGAATACCTATCCAGGCAAACTCGAAGAAAGAAAAGGATTCATATCCAAAGGAAGTAAGAACACCGGATACAATAATATTAGGCGGTGTGCCAACCATCGTAATAACACCGCCGATGCCGGCCGCATAAGCTAAAGGCATCAGCTGGCGGGAAGCAGGAATCTTAGCTGCAGCACAAATACCCAAAACAACGGGCATCAGACATGCTGCTGTGCCAGTGTTAGATAAACAGGAGGACAATGCTGCACTGACCACCATAATACCAAACATTAAACTGCTTTCTTTAGTTCCGGAAATTTTAACAATACCTATACCAATTTTTTGTGCCAGGCCGGTATGAAACAACGCCGCACCCACAACGAACATACCTGCAAAAAGCACTACCGTTGAATCCGAAAGGCCTGAAAAAACCTGTTGAGCCGGAATAAATCCCAAAAGCCCGCAGGCTATAGCTCCTCCCATTGCAGTAATAGCCAGAGGAATAAGTTCAGTAATAAATAATAAAGCCACTATTGCCAAAACAATTAAACATTTTACTGCCGACGACATACCTTCACCTCAGTTTCAAATAATTTTGTAAAACAGCAAATATATGAAATTCACCTCCACTTTTATGTTGATTGCTTTAAGCAATCACAGGTTAAGTATAGAAATTTTATTTTTATGCACTCCAGTTAGAAAACAGTTAAAATAACGAACTTTATTATCTTAAATCTTTTAATTTATTTAAATAAACATCCAATTATTTGTTGCTATTGCAACAGCATATTATTCTTCGCTCTGCACCTGGCTCTGTAATATTTGTTGCTGATGCAAAAATCATATTTCATAAATATTTTTTATAATTTATTTTCACTTCAAAATTAATTATTATTATATAAACCGCAATAAAATACATTACAAGCACAAAAAATACCTGCTCATCACTCATTTAGAACAATAAAAAAGCGGAAGTACCAATTAGTACTTCCACTTCAGCGAAGGAGAACTTTATGTGCTATCTCTCTCGGATCATCTTACTTGACCGGAAAGACTGACATACACGAATTTTGTTTTTTAGAATCAACTTCTAACGAGCCACCAGCAAGTAGAGAAAATAATTGCAATAAGACCACCAGCAATAACTTCTGCTCCCATACCAGTCACACCTTCTTTCCATCTTAAATCCCAGGCCAACTAGCAGAAATACCACCCAAAAAGCATTTCTACTTTTAAAAGGAGAACTCTATGTACATTCTTCCGCAGCTAGTCCCAATTAACCGGGAAAGAAAGGCCATACCATCGGAATAACGATGATGGAAACGATGAAGCAGAGGATAACTAAAGGCACGC
>OGUA01000295.1_pt1 | contig 28881 bp, 26 predicted proteins | sample 1573691 | NCBI WGS metagenome assembly OGUA01 (sample SAMEA2581925, study PRJEB24529) | metagenome | biome: Human gut stool | place: China | collected 2011 | reverse complement strand
ACGCTGGAACAGAAAGTAAAAGTGAAACGGAAAAACTGCTCCGTCAGGCAATGGACGATTACGAAAGCAAGAAATTCATTGCAAAGTCGGAAAATATTACAGTTGGAGAATTACTTGATATATGGGCAGAGGAAGAATTAAAGACCGGTACTCTCAGTAATGGGACAGTCCAGAATTACCTCGGTGCTATTACCAACATCAAGAAGCATCCAATTTCAGAGAGAAAGTTGAAAAATGTAACATCTGAGCATTTACAAGCCTTTTTCGATCTGCTTTCCTTTGGTGGCACTTATCCAGATGGTTCAGAAAGAAAAGGTTATAGCAAAGATTACATTCGTTCTTTCTCGGCAGTATTACAGCAGTCATTCCGATTTGCAGTATCACCAAAGCAATATATCACTTTCAATCCGATGCAGTATATTAAGCTGAAATACCAAACGGATGAGGTTGACCTGTTTTCTGATGATGACATGGATGGCGATATACAGCCAATTCCACGAGAGGATTATGAAAGACTGATTGAATTTCTACAGAATTACAATCCACCGGCAATACTTCCAATCCAAATAGCTTATTATGCAGGACTTCGTATCGGTGAAGCCTGTGGTCTGGCATGGCAGGATGTAAATCTTGAAGAACAGTGCCTTACGATCAGACGCAGTATCCGATATGATGGTTCAAGGCACAAGAATATCATCGGACCAACCAAACGAAAAAAGGTAAGGATTGTTGATTTTGGAGATACACTGGCAGAGATTCTTCGCAATGCCCGAAAGGAACAACTTAAAAACCGAATGCAGTACAGAGAACTTTACCACAAAAACTACTACAGAGAAGTAAAAGACAAAAACAGAGTTTACTATGAGTTCTATCATCTGGACGGAACAGAGAATGTTCCAGAAGATTATAAGGAAATATCCTTTGTCTGCTTAAGACCGGATGGAAGTTTGGAACTGCCAAGCACGTTAGGAATTGTTTGCAGGAAGATTTCTCAGAAGCTGGATGGATTTGAAGGATTTCATTTTCACCAGTTGCGACACACCTACACAAGCAACCTTCTGGCAAATGGAGCAGCCCCAAAGGATGTGCAGGAACTGTTAGGGCACTCAGATGTCAGTACCACCATGAATGTCTATGCACACTCTACAAGAAAAGCCAAGCGGGAATCTGCAAGGTTACTTGATAAAGTGGCAGGCAATGACTAAAAATAAAATCCCCTTATTTCCCTTACAATTATCTCATAAGGGCAAAAATAAGGGAAAATACATATCATTTCACTAATGCACAGGCTGCAATGCCTGTAAAATGGGGAAAGTCAGCAGAATATTTCGGCAAACTGGAATTTATTGCTGTCGATCACAATATTTTTTCATTAGCATGAGCATAGTAAATCCTTTTGGGATTATAACTCATAACAAGGTTCCAATCACTTTTTAATTTACTATTACCATCATAAGCATCAAGATATTCGATAGGTTCTAAATCTCCCACAAAACAAATCCCATTATCTAAAATCAAGGATATGCTATCTTTGCTATGACTTGGAGTAGATATGATTTCTCCCTCAATACCTATTTTTTTAAGAAATTCTCGACTATCTTTGCAATTGATAATTACAGAATTATCGGTATTGATAGGTTCATACTCTAATCGCTTATCTCGTCTGAAAATCTCGTCTGAAAAATGAATATATGACTTCTGTATATTGAGTAGAAGAAGTTTTACTCCTTGTTTCATCAGCTCGCTTATTAAACCAATATGGTCAGGATGGTAGTGTGTTGCCAAAACATGAGAAATATCACTAATTTTAATGCTGTGTTCTTTAATTGCTTTATAAAATGCAGACAATGTTCCCGCAAAATCAGTATCAATAAGCAAACCCCCACTTATTCCTTGAATAAAGAAAGTGTTGGTATTGCCGTATCTTAACTTACTTATCACAAAATCACCTCCTCAACTGCTGATTTTACGCTTTCTTAATCGGATGTCTAATTACAGTTTTCCATTTCTCTGGGGCAGCCTTTCTTGCATCAGACATATAAATCTCGTGGTGCAATCTATCTTTGTTAATATCATTAACATACCCATTTTGTTCTAAATAAGCATCCATAAGAGCAACAGTTGCTGGCTCATTATCAAAAGAACCTATATGCATAATTTGAACACATAATCCTTCATCAATCGTAAGATACTCTGCTGACGAACAATCGAGTTTCTTCTTTTTCGTTGCTGTTTCTACCGCCCAGTTAAAATCAGCTTTAGAAATGAAATCAGGCAAACGAATAACAGAAATCCAGTTGAAAGCAGATTTATTTGTATAATCTACACCAACGACATCATCCTGCCACCAAAAACCTTCCAATGGCGGAACAACATATTCAAAAAAGCCTTCAATTTTATAATCGGTCTTGTAACTCATTTTTAATGTGTATGCAACAGCATATAGAATACTGATTGCGTGTTGATATGCCCCACCTTCTTCGTTTGGATTGCCTTTTCCTCTAACTGCAATATAATTTGCCTTAGGTACATTTACAATCTCTGGTTTATTCTTAGGCATATAAAATTCTTTAAATTCTTTCTTAAAATCAAAAGCCATAATAATCTCCAAAATTTCAATTTTAACATCAGACGTGTGGTTTTACATTCACGTATAAAGACTCTTTCACATGCTTTGTTCGTCCTTTTCAAATATCAGAATCTTCTGCGTAACCTTTTTTGCAATCGGTAATAACGCCAAAAGTCTGTATGCAGATGAAAATACCTCCATACCACGAAGAATATTATCATCTTTTATTTTATGATACCCTGTTGTCATATTCCCAAGGTCTTCAAAATGATCTGCACCGAAGACAAATTTTGAACCTGTTTGCTGTATGGATTTTTCTATTCCTTCTTTCTTTACCCATGCCTTTGCCAGACATTCCATAAGAATACAGGCATTATCAAAGTTGTCCTTTATTATTTTTAATATCTTACCGTTTTCTTCTGCTGTCAGATACATTGATAATCCTTCAATGATAAAAAGCATTTTCCCCCGCACTTTTACTTCTTTTGACCATGCAGGGTCAAGTGCAGAAATTCCTATCGTAGAAACACGTCCTGATTCCTCGAAAATCTGATTGCGGATTGCTATCGTTTCTGGCAGGTCCAGATTGTACCAGGTGATTTTACCATTATCCATGCGATAAAATCTCGTATCCAGACCACAGGCAATATTAACCACCGTACAATCAGGATTTTTCTCTATAAAATTCTTTACTAATTCATCAAAAACTACCGTTCTGGCAATTACCCCTTTCCCCATCGTAGAATCCCTAGCCGCTGTAGAAAAATCATAATCAATTTTGTCGACTAATTCTACCGCCTTTGCATCATAGAATTTATTATGTTTACTTTTGGAATATTGGGCTCTGGCATAAAAGCTCTGGAGCATTGTCTCAGCACTGCCACTGATAGTAGGTTTTATTCTTTCACTCATACATTTACCTTTTTTACAATATAATTAGTTTCAACTAACTTGATTGTAACACATTTTATAAAAATAAACAATTCAAATTGACGTGTCTGTCCTCAATCATTTTGTCCGGTCTCAACTGAGCCAGATGCAACTGAACAAAACATAATTCCACACGAATCAAAATTGGTCTACTGGATCAATTATTGATATGCATGGCAAAAGAAAGACAGAAAGCTCGTATTTACTTTCTGTCCCTTCTTACTGTTTTTCTTCTTAATTCAATATGATGTCACCTTTGGGACAGTCCCCATAAACTTCTTAAACTGGAAGTTATAAACATCTTTGCAAATATACCATATCTATTAACTGTACACCACACTCATAAATTGGGTGGTCATAATTGTCCGTAAAGAAATTCGGAATATTGTGCGAACGGACAAATCCGCATTTTTCATAAAACGGTACGGTCAATGGGCTGTCACCTGTTCCAACCTGCAAAATAGAATATTCGTCTGCATATTTACTTACAAGGAAGTCAATCAATGCTTTCCCATAGCCCTTTCCCTGATTTTCCGGATCAACTGCGATATTCTTGATTTCAAGTATTTCGTTACCTTCATCGGTGACAACACATTCAGCTTTTACATTACCATCTTCAAGTGCATACATAGTACCTTTTTCAAGATAGCGATCAATCATATTTTCCTGCTCATCAGCTAATAGCAATAAAGATATAAACTGCTTTTTATTCTCATTCACTTCTCGTATTTTCATATCCATTACTCCATCAAATTGGAAGTTATCTTTTTCTTCCTAAATATCGGCATACTTTTGATTTGTATTGCAGGTACTCATTTCCGAATGCTTCTATCAAAAAATCTTCCTCTACATTGACTACCTGTAAATGAAAAAATACCACTGCAAAACCTGTGGCAAAGCAAAGGAACCAATTAAAGAACGAAAACAATATTCCTATATACATTAAATCAAAACCCAAAAATGCAGGATTTCTGCTAATAGAATAGATGCCCGTTGTTACCAAATTGGTCTTTTCTTCTTCTTGCACACCTGCTCTCCAATTCTCCTTCATCTGTGTAACAGAAACAATAAAAGCAAGTACACCGAACATTGTTATTACAACTCCTGTAAATTGCAACGCAATATATGCTGTTCCAGAATAAAACACAATACTGATAATCTGTATTACAGGAAGCAAATATGTGATTATTTTAAGAGCTACTTCTATAAATTTGACAAATCCCTCTTTTCCTTTCCCTAATTGGTCTGTCTTTATGCCTTGCTTTTTCTGACTAATCAGCTTTGCAAAATAGCAGATGTAGAACACTGCCATCAGTGAAATTGTAACAATTTTTATTATCATCGTGTACCTCCAAATTCCGACTTATCAAACTCTTTTTATTTCTGCTGAATCATCTTAAAATGCTCCAATGCCTCCACAATTGCTCTCTCTTTATCTTCCGGACACTGTGGTTGCCTACTGTCTTCATTTTTAGGTAAATTATAATTCTTTCCAACCTCAATTCCGCATTTTCTCTTTATCTGTGAAATATACAGATTGGAAACCTTCATTCCGGCATTATGTTCTGCCACATACTTCTTTATCTCATCATATGTTGCCTTGGTCTCTGCTGATGTTATATCCATATCATCAAGTTCAATCGTGACATTAATGTAATCATCTGGCTTTTGTTTCAGTTAGGACAAAAGAACAACTGTTTCTATATGCACACTATGTCCAAACTGGTCTACCGGCTGGACTTTCTTTACGGCGTAGCCGTTGGCACTTAAAAATTTTAAATCACGCGCCAGTGTCGCCGAGTCGCAGCTTACGTAGACGATCCGCTGTGGCTGCATTTTCACAATCGTTTCAAGCAGTATTTCCTCGCAGCCCTTTCTTGGCGGGTCTACAACAACCACGTCCGGGTGGATACTCTTACCGGCTTCCGAATCCTGCACCTGCTTTAGGGCTTTTTCATAAAATGCCGGTACGACTTCTTCTGCCTTACCCACGAAAAACTCTGCATTGTCAATACCGTTGCGCTTTGCATTATTGCGGGCATCTTCAATTGCCTGCGGCACGATTTCCACACCGTATACCTTCCGTGCATTTTTTGCAAGAAATAACGAAATTGTACCGATACCACAGTACAAATCCCACACCGTTTCACTGCCGGTCAGCCCCGCATATTCAAGTGCCTTTGCATACAGCTTTTCCGTCTGCATCGGATTAACCTGAAAGAAAGACTGTGGTGAAATCTGATATTTGACATCACCGATAAAATCTTCAATATACGGCTGTCCCCACAGCACCTCGCTTTTTTTGCCAAGAATCACATTCGTCTTTTCCGTGTTGAAATTCACCATCACCGAAGTCATGCCGTCCATTTCACGCAGCGATTCTATGAGCTGTTCTGCATTTTTTAAGCAGGAAGCCTTAGCCGCATTGACAATCAGACAGACCATAATTTCTTTGGTATGATAACCGGTACGGATTAAAATATGGCGCACAATCCCGCTGTGGCGTTCCTCATTGTACGGGCGAATCTGGTTTTTCTGCATATACGCTTTGACTTTGCGAAGAATTGCCGCGTTTTCCGGTGCGCCGATACAGCAGTCTGTCTGCTCCACAATATGATGTGTTCTTCCGGCATAAAATCCGATGACAATATTGCCATCCTTATCTTCCCCGACCGGAAACTGTGCCTTATTACGGTATGCATACGGTGTTTCCATGCCGATTACAGGACACATTTCAAATCCGGTAAGCCCGCCGATACGCTCTAAATTGTTCTGAACCATTTTCTGTTTAAAGGCAAGCTGTGCTTCATAGCGCATTTCCTGAATCTGACAGCCGCCGCACTGCCTTGCGACCGGACATTTCGGCTCTACACGGTCTTTAGACGGTGTAAGCACTTTCATCAGTCTTGCATAGCCATAATTTTTCTTTAATTTCATAATTTTGGCTTCGATAACATCGCCGACAATGGCATCTTTTACAAAAAATGTAAATCCGTCCGCTTTTCCGATGCCTTCGCCGCCCGTTCCGATATCCTCAATGTGCAGTGTCACACAATCGTCTTTTTTAAATTCGCTTTTCACATTTACCTCTACAGTGTCTTTTTGATATTTGCATCCAGCCACCGGTTAAAACCAAGCCATTCGTTGGTGTCTTTGGCTTCCAGTGCCTCTTTAAACGTTTCCATTTTGGCATCCATATTGTCTGCCATAGACAATGCTACCGCTTCCATAATACACGGTTTCTTTGGAGAACCGTATTCAAGCTCGCCGTGATGGGATAAAATACAGTGTCCGACTTCGGAAGCCAACACCGGCGGAAAACCTTCAATGCCTGCAATCTTTTGTTGAATCATTTCATAACCCATTACAATATGTCCGAGGAAATTACCCTCGTCCGTATAATCGTTCTTTGGGAACGGTGCGAGTTCCTTTACTTTTCCGGCATCGTGAAGCGCCGCACATGTAATCAGTAAATCGCGGTTTAAAAACGGATAATTTTCCGCAATCTTTACACACAGTCTGGTTACACTTAAACTATGCTCTAATAATCCGCCCAAAAAGCCGTGGTGTACCGTCTTTCCTGCCGCGATACTCTTAAATTTTGCAATAAAATCCGCATCGTCTGTAAAAAAACTCTTTAACAGTGCCGAAAGATACTCATTCTTCACACTGCCTGTATACTGCATGAGTTCTGTATACATTTCTTCGATATCATACTTAGAACATGGAATATAATCAGACGGAACATATTCTCCTTCGTCTGCCTTGCGGATTCTTTCAATCTTTAACTGTAATGCGCCGTTAAAGCTGATAACCTGTCCCGTTACTGCAACATAATCCATGGCATCAAAGTCACAGATACCGCCGGAAGACGGGTCCCATATTTTGGAATCCATTTGTCCGGTCTTATCCTGAAGCATCACATTTTCATATTCTTTTCCTGACTTTGTGAGTGCTGTTGATTTGGACTTACAAAGGTAAACATCGGAGATTCTGTCTCCGTCCTTAAATTTTTCAATAAAATGCATAATCTGCCCTTTCCTTTTCTCATTTCTCCTGCCGCCAGCCGGATTATATGCTTTATTTCACCGCAATTACGGCGTTAAATGTCATATCCTTATATTCATCCCCGCCAAACCGTTTGGCTGTAATAGAAATCTGCTGACCGCTTTCACACTGATATAGTTTCTCACTAAATGCCTGAATTGTCAAAACCATATTTCCGTCAATCCCGGTAATAATATCCCCCGGCTGGATTCCCGCCGCATATGCCGGAGAGTCCAGTTCAATATCCGTTACGTAAATTCCCACCGGCAGTCCATAGCGCGTTGCCATTGTACCGGTTACATTCTGCCCTTTAATGCCGAAATATACCGGGCTGTTTCCGTTAGATAATTCCTGTATCATTGATTTTAAATCCGAAATGCCAAGCACTGAAAATGTCGTCTTTGTATTCTTCATGGAAATGCCGACAACATTTCCCTTCATATTAAAAAGATAACCGTAATCGCCTTCTATGCCCGCAAGTCCCGTGCTGATAATCTCATAGCTGTTATCGACACCGCTTTTTGTTGAAATGCCTGAAACCATGCCGTAATCAATCGTCTTATTCTGTCCGTAAAGCCTGCCTGCCGCAACGACAATATCCCCCTGCTGTATGCTGTAAGAGTTGTCTAACTGCGCTGTTACAATCGAACTTCTTTCTTTGGACGGAATCTGCGATTCCTTGACACTGACAATCGCAATGCCGGTATCCGTATCGCTTCCAACCAGCTCGGCATCGACTTCTGTCGCTTTTGAAACCTTTACGACCAGTGACGACGAATCACGCACAACCGCCGCATTGGTCAAAATAATATATTCTGAATTGACTTGTCCGATTACAAGTCCGACCGTTTCTGTCGCACTCTGTGTTTCCGTCAGGATATTTCCCATATCGGTCTTATAGACGTCAATTAATACCAGTGATTTAATCGCCGCCGTAGCAACATTTTTTAAAGCTGCCGCATCGGTTGTCTGTAACACTGCCTCATAATTGTCATCGGCTGTCGTTTCTTTTGTTTCCGTATTATCCTGTTCTTCACTCGGATATTCATCCTTTTCAATGGTCAGAATTTCTTTGTCCGTATTCCTCTGAACCATTCTTTTTTCCAATGCCGGATATACAAGAAGCATCACACCGCTTGCAATCAGACCAAACAGCACTGCCGCCGCAAAAAACTTTGCCGCGCGGATTAGTCTGCGGTACTTCACGGACGGCTTGGGTACGATTTTTTCCGTATATAAAGCAAAGGAGTCTTCTTCCTTGTGTTCTGTGTTTCCCATTTTTTCTGTCACCATAACCTAACTTTTATTGAACTGCAAAATTAATTTTATTATAACGGACAGTTATGAACAATTTATGACCTACTTGTAAATTCTTATATCCATAGTAGAATTTTTGTTTCAAATGCGGTACAATAAAATGGAATCTGTGCCGGAAATGCCACAGATTCCGTGTCTGCAAGACCCTGCATTTCCGGATTGGAGAAATGAATGAATTACAAGTCTTTAACGACTCTTGAATATGATAAAATTATTGACCGCTTAGTATCTTTTGCGGCTTCCGATAAAGCAAAGGAACGCTTAAAAAAGCTGGTGCCGATGACGGACATCCACGATATTAACGCTGCTCTTTCAGAAACCAGTGATGCCCTTTCCCGTGTCTATGCAAAGGGGGCTGTTTCTTTTGGCGGTGTACATGATGTCGGCGCTTCCGTAAAACGTCTTGAAATCGGCAGCTCCTTAAATACGGTAGAGTTACTGCATATCAGTTCCCTGCTGACCGCGGCGGCAAGGGTAAAAAATTATTACGAAGATACCACCGATTCCTTAACGGGATATTTTCATGCACTTGAACCGCTGACACCGTTAAATACAGAAATTAAGCGCTGTATTCTCTCAGAAGATGAAATCAGCGATGATGCCAGTGCAAATCTGCGCAGTATCCGCCGTCAGAAGGTGCTTGCCGCTGAACGGATTCACACCGAATTAAATAAGATGTTAAATTCATCTTCCGTGCGTAACTGCTTACAGGATTTTGTCATCACCTCACGCTCCGGCAGATACTGTCTTCCGGTCAAAGCCGAATACAAATCGCAGGTACCCGGCATGGTGCATGACCAGTCTGCAACCGGTTCAACTCTTTTTATCGAACCGGCGGCGGTTGTCAAATTAAACAATGATATCCGCGAGCTTGAATTAAAGGAACAGGCTGAAATTGAAGCCATTCTTGCAGAATTAAGTGCAAAGGCATCTGAATTTACCGATGAACTGTTAACGGATTTCCAGGTACTGACTACGCTGGATTTCATTTTTGCAAAGGCACAGATGTCCAAGCAATATAAATGCAGCTGCCCGGTTATGAATACCAACAATTATATCAATATTAAAAAGGGACGTCACCCGCTGATTGACCCGCATAAGGTTGTGCCAATTGACATTTATTTAGGAAAGAATTTTAATCTGCTTATTATCACTGGTCCGAATACCGGCGGTAAAACGGTTTCTTTAAAAACCGTGGGACTGCTGACCTTAATGGCGCAGTCCGGTCTGCACATTCCGGCTCTCGACCACTCCGAGCTTGCCGTATTTGACAATGTATTTGCCGATATCGGCGACGAACAGAGCATTGAGCAGAGTTTAAGTACATTTTCTTCCCATATGACAAACACCGTCAGCATTTTAAAGGAAGCCGATGCACACAGCCTGATTTTATTTGATGAAATCGGTGCGGGAACAGACCCGACAGAAGGTGCGGCACTTGCCATTTCCATTTTAAATGATTTGCACAAACGCGGCATTACAACCATGGCGACCACACATTACAGCGAGATTAAGGTGTATGCACTCACCACGGACGGCGTGGAAAATGCCTGCTGTGAATTTGACGTGGAATCCCTGCGTCCAACCTACCGCTTATTAATCGGTATTCCGGGAAAAAGTAACGCTTTTGCGATTTCCAAAAAGCTCGGTCTGCCCGATTATATTATTAAAGATGCTTCTGCCCGCATGGATGCCGATGACGTACAGTTTGAAGACCTGCTCTCCGATTTGGAGCATAGCCGCGTTACGATTGAAAAAGAACGTGCCGAAATCAATGCCTATAAGCAGGAAATCCAGCAGTTAAAGGACGAATTAAAGACAAAATCCGACCGGTTAGATGAACGCCGCGACAAAATTTTGCGCAAAGCCAACGAAGAAGCGGCGGCGATTTTAAAAGATGCCAAAGAATATGCCGACCAGACGATTAAGACGATGAACAAGCACGGCATGACCGTAAAAGAACTGGAAAAACAGCGCAGTGCCATCCGTGACAAGATGAATAAACGTCAGGAAAAACTTTCCGTCCAGGCAGCAAAGCCGAAAGCACATAAGGCACACGACATTTCCGAATTTAAAGTCGGCACACATGTGCGCGTTCTAAGCATGAACTTAATCGGCACCGTGACCGCACCGCCAAGTCCGAAGGGCGAAATCACCGTACAGATGGGCAGTTTAAGCACCAAGACAAAAATCAATAACTTAGAGATTCTTGTCGGCTACAAAGACCCGGAAGAAGCTAAAAAAGCACCGAAGGGGGCTGGCGGCTCCGGCAAAATCAAGATGTCCAAGGCGGCTTCGATTTCCCATGAAATCAATCTTTTGGGACTGACCGTTGACGAAGCGGTTGCCAAACTGGACAAATATTTAGACGATGCGTACATTTCAAGGATTCCGCAGGTACGCATTGTACACGGAAAAGGCACCGGTGCGCTGCGAAACGGCGTTACCGCCTACCTGCGCGGTGTTCCTTATATCAAGTCGTTCCGTCTCGGCGAAATCGGCGAGGGCGACACCGGTGTAACCATTGTAGATTTTAAATAAAAGGGGGGATTTTTACATGGCGACAAAACAAAAAATACTGATTGTTGACGATGACGAAAATATTGCAGAACTCATTTCTCTTTATCTGACAAAAGAATGTTTTGAAACAAAGATTGTTTATGACGGCGAAAGTGCCCTGCTCCAGCTTGACACTTTCCGCCCGAACCTCATTCTACTGGACTTAATGCTTCCGGGTATTGACGGCTATCAAGTCTGCCGTGAAATCCGCAAGTCCAACAATGTACCGATTATCATGCTATCCGCCAAGGGCGAAACCTTTGATAAGGTACTCGGACTGGAACTGGGGGCTGATGATTATATTATCAAGCCGTTTGAAACAAAGGAGCTGGTTGCCCGCGTCAAGGCAGTTTTACGCCGCTACCAGATGCCGGCGGAATCCGCGCCGGTCGGTGCAACTGTGCAGTGCGTGGAATACCCGGATCTGATTATCAATCTCAGCAATTATTCCGTACAATACTGCGGAAAGACGGTGGAAATGCCGCCGAAGGAACTGGAACTGCTCTACTTTCTGGCTTCTTCGCCGAATCAGGTCTTTACAAGGGAACAGCTTTTAGACCACATCTGGGGTTATGAATATATCGGAGATACCCGGACGGTCGATGTCCATATCAAGCGAATCCGTGAAAAAATCAAAGACCACGCAAACTGGTCGATTGAAACGGTATGGGGCATCGGTTACAAGTTCGTAACACGCCGGTAATCCACAAAGATGAAATAAAACCGTCATAACACCGGAAAGGATTGTTTTCAATTATGAAATTTAATCTTTTAACCAAATACCTTTTTGTCTATGCGGCAGTTGCCCTGCTCGGCTTTTTAGGCGTGACTTTTATCAGCTACCGCATCGACTATGCAAAGGTTTACAACTACTATACAGATGCCCTGTACAAGCAGGCACTGTCGATTTCAAGTGAATACGCCGATGACTATTTCAGCGAGGAGCACCTGCGTATCGTTGAAACCGAATTAAGAACCGTTGCCCTGCTCAACGATACACGCATTATGTTTATCGACACCGCAGGCAATATCATTTTGGATACAGCTTATGCACAGGAGCATAACACAAAAGATATTTTATACACCATTAATGGCTTTGATTATACCAGTCTGGGGACAAAACACACGCAGACCGGCGATTTTTACGGTATGCTTGACTGTACCTGTTTAAGTGTCTTCGCACCGATAACCAGCTCCTTTACGATGAAAGGCTATGTGGTTGTGCATTTAGATGAAAATGTGATTACCGGTAATGTATACACAACCTTTAATACCAACTACATCACACTGGTTATGGTAATGCTTTTAAGCCTCAGCTTTATCGCACTGTACTTTGTCCAGATTCACAAACCGCTCAACGGCATTATCAAAGCGACAAAGGAATACGGAAAAGGAAATCTCGCCTATAAAATTGATGTCAAAAATGATATTGATGAAATCGGACGGCTGTCCGCTTCCTTAAATTATATGGCATCAAAGCTGGACGAATCCGACCAGTTCCAGCAGAAGTTCCTATCCAACATTTCTCACGATTTCCGCTCACCGCTGACATCAATTAAGGGATATCTGGAAGCCATTGCAGACGGTACGATTCCGCCGGAAATGACAAAAAAATATATTGATATTGTACTGTTTGAAACGGACCGGCTGACGAAGCTGACAAGCAACATTTTAACGCTGAATGAATTAGACCCGAAAACCGTGCGGCTTGAATTGTCCATATTTGATGTCAATTCGATTATCAAGCACACGATTGAAACCTTTGAGGGAACGTGTAAAAAGAAGCGGATTCAGTTCCAGCTGACCTTTTCCGCGGAAACCTGTTCCGTCAAAGCCGATAAAAGCAAAATCGGACAGGTTATTTACAACCTTGTCGACAACGCAATTAAATTCAGCCACGAAAATTCTGTGATTTACATTTCCGTGCGGGAAAAAGGTGAGAAAGCCTATATTTCCGTCAAGGACAACGGCTCCGGTATTCCAAAGGAAAGTCTTGATAAAATCTGGGACCGCTTTTATAAATCCGATGCATCCCGCGGCCGCGACAAAAAAGGCTCCGGCCTTGGACTTTCTATCACTAAGGAAATTTTACAGGCACACAATGAAACGATTGATGTCGTCAGCACCGTCGGCGTCGGCACGGAGTTTATCTTTACGCTGGCTTTAAATAGGTAAAAAATCATCCGCTTTCCTCAACGTTGGCACTTGACTTCGGAAAGCGGATGATTTTTTTACTGGAACGGCGGCGGGCGGGATGGCAATGGCTTTCGCCGGTGGCACTTGGCTTTGGAAAGCGGATGATTTTTTTACTGGAACGGCGGCGGGCGGGACGGCAATGGCTTTCGCCGGTGGCACTTGGCTTTGGAAAATATTACACTGTAAAAAGCCGACGTATCAAGTTTTGCTTTTCTGCTTACTTTATACGCCGGCTTTTATTTTCAGTCTTTTACAACTTTATATTTACTTTTGCTTCTAATTCTATTTTGTAAATAAATTTTTACGTTTTCCGATGACCAGAACGCCTGCACCGATAAACATGACTGCCATCAGCATTACATATAATCCTGCATTGGCGGTATCTCCTGTTTTTACGGTTTCAGTCTTTGCATTTTCTGCTTTAGCAGCTTCTGTCTGTGCGGTTGAAATATTTTCATTTACAACCTTTGGTGCTTCCTGTGCTGTCTTTGCCTGTTCTGCAATGACATAAGTACTGAAGTGATTGGTTACAAAGACTGCTTTGCCATTCTTGCAGACTGCCTGCATATCGGTAGCTGATCCGTCTTCTTCCATACGGAATACTTTTACATTGGCTTCTTCATAGCCTGCCGGAATGTCTAATGTTACTTCAACGCCGCCAGGGAACTGATGAACAAATTCCGTACCTCTTAAAATAGAGATGTCTACGACTACCATTTTTTCTTTATAATCAGAAAGTGCTTTTACAGCCGCATCAAATGCACTGCCTTCTGTTAATTCTGTAAACTGCATAACGTCATCTTCATCAAATACATTGTCCTCTGCCTTTAAGCTGACGGACATTTCTGCACCTTTGACGTCATTTTTCTTTGAAAGACTGGACTTACCGCTCTTTGCAGCTTCTGTCTTGTCTTCTGCCTTTGTGGCTTCGGTTGCGGCCTCCGTCTTTTCCTCTGCCTTTGTGGCTTCGGTTGCGGCCTCGGTCTTTTCCTCTGCCTTTGTGGCTTCGGTTGCAGCCTCCGTCTTTTCCTCTGCCTTTGTGGCTTCGGTTGCAGCCTCCGTCTTGTCTTCTGCTGTTGTCGGTTCTTCCGGTTTTGTTTCCGGCTCGCTCTTAATGCTTGCCTTTACTTCAAGTACCTGATTTTCTACGCCAAACTTTGCACCCATTGACTGATAATCACCTGTTGACATCAGATAACCGTTTGTTGTCAGTGAACCGTCTGCATTTCTTAAAATTGTATCAATATCTACCGTAACATCCGGTGCGGTTGTAGATGTAAATGCACCTGATGTATATGGGTCTGATACAACTGTACCCAGCTTCTGTCCGCTTGTTACAGCAGTTCCTGTAATAGAGAACGGAACCTGATAGTATTTCTTACTGTTGAATGAAATACTGTTGCTGATTTTTCCGATAAACTTATCTGTACTGTTACCGCCTGCGGACAGTAAGTTAAAGAATGTTCCGCCTGCCGTTGTACGGTAGAAGTTAAAGTTCGTCTTTGCATTGTTGTAAGAAGTACAGTTCATTAATGTTAATGCGCCGCCGTTGCCGTTATCTGTAAATCCGTCTTTTCCATTGTTAAATGCAAGACAGTTAAACACAAAATGCGGTGTCGGCACTTTACCGTTGCTTCCGCCTAACTTAAATCCGTTCATATCGCCGTTGGCTTCTGAATTACCGTTTGTCAATGTACCGTTATTAAATGCAATACAGTTTCTGATGGTTACGACACCGATTGAACCGGTTGCCGGTTTTGCATATAAATCCCAGCCGTCATCGCAGTTGCAGTATGAAATACAGCCATCAAATACATTGCCTTCTCCACAAGTCAGCTTTGCTGCAAAACCATCTGCATTTTCACCGGTTGCCGGGTCGCAGTTATCAAATGATGTACAGTTGATAATGTAATTGCATGACGGCCAGTCTTCCTTATTAGTTACAGAAGAAGAACGTCTGCTGATCTGAAGACCTGTATCTCTGTTTGCCTGTAAAATACAACGTTCAATAACATTGTGGCTTCCTGCAACAAAAATACCGTTGTCTGCTGCACCGTATACAGTAATACCATATACATACCAGTAGTTGCCTTCAATCTGAAGTCCTCTTGCATTGACAGAAGTGTCTTTAATGTCATAGGACTGTGATGAAAAATCAAATGTAACTTTTGCACCATCTGCTGCCTTTAATACCTTGTAGCAGTCTGCCGTACCGCTGTTTGATACCGGGATGGTAACCTGATGGTCAAATGTATACGTACCTTCTAATAAAATAACTGCCGTGCCGTTTTCAGCCTTTGCAATCGCTGTTTCCAGATCAAGCGGTGAATCCTTTGTACCGTCTGCAGATGCACTTCCGTCCGGTGCCGCATACAGCTTCTTTAAATACTGTGAATCCGTTACACCGCTTAATGATGTGTATGCACCTGAAAATGCAGTGCTTGTCTTATCATAAGAAGATGTATCGCCTGTTGTTCCCCCCGGCGTTGTACTACCGGTTGTGCTCTCAGTGGCTTTTGTTGCCTCTGTGGCTTTCGTACTCTCCGTAGCCTTTGTGCTTTCTGTAGCTTTTGTGCTTTCCGTAGCCTTTGTGCTTTCTGTGGCTTTCGTACTTTCTGTTGCTTTCGTGCTTTCGTCTTCCTTTGTAGAAGGCTGTGTCATATCTTCTTTATTTAAAGTATTATGGCTTGTTGTCGGCTCCTCTGCACCGGTTCCGATATACGGCTTCTGGGAAACCGTATTGTTTGGTGCAACAGATACTAAACAAGTCTTATATGCTCTTAATGCAGACTTTAATGCCTGATTTAGTGCATAAGAAGCATCATCTTCTGCTGTAAATGTCCACTTAAAATCACCGTTTTCTACTCTGCCGGCATACTTTTCAACATTTTCCTTTGCCTGCTGTGGCGTATCTGCTGTATAGCTGTACATACCCTTGCTGGTATCAAAGTTATTGTAGGTGTTGCCGCCCTTATAACTCTTTACGGTATCCGGAACTTTTTCATCTGCGGATTCTACAACATATCCGTCAAATTCGGTATTATTTTCCTGATAAGATACAAAACCGTTTCCGCCTTCGATATAGTTGTTATACGCTTTAATTGTTCCGCCTGCTTCCTTTGAAAATGTTGCCATGTTGGCTTCATCTCTCTTTAAGGTTGTCCAGTCTGCAATGACATCTGAACCCTGCATAGAAGTCAGCATCGGATATTTACAGTTTCTGAAATAGTTGCCTTCTGAAAATACAGAAGAACCGTTTGTTGAACCGATACCGTATTTTGCGTTTCCGTCATAGTAATTGTTGTATACATGAGCGGAATAAAATCGGATTCTTGGATGTCTTGAATCTGAATGGTCATACCAGTTGTGATGGTATGTAATATATAAATCTTCAGTTGTTCCTTCGCTTAATCCTAACAGGTTACATTTTCCATTATCAAAGAAATGATTATAAGAAAATGTAATAAATGTAGATTTCTTGCAGTCCAAGGCGCCATCACCCTTTGCCTGGTCTGAATCTCCGCCTGCTTCGCCGTAGAAGAAGTCACAGTTATGTACCCAGATATGGTCATTATCCTGCTGAAGTCCGATGTTATCGCCTTCACTGCTGTCTACCAGCATAATACCTAAGTTTCTTACTTCTACATTGGAAGCATTTTTAATACGGATACCCCAGCCGTAAACAGTTGCATCATCACCGACACCTTCGATTGTGATACCACATGAAAGGCGCTTTGATGAACTGCTTCCGCTGACAACCATATCTCCGCCTTCCATCACTGCAAAATCTGTTACCTGTCCAATCAGACGGATATCTAACGGTCTGTTATCGTATCCCTTTTTATACAGATTTAAAATTGCCTGAATACCGGTTGCTGTTTCTGTTGCACCCTTGGCATTTTTAACAACGTCCATGGTAACAGTATTTTTGGTTTCTTCTGTCAGATAAAGAACCACTGCATTGCCCTTTAATGTACCGTTATCACGATAAGCACCGTTTGCTTCACCATTGGTCCATGCAAAGCCTGTTCTGTCATGTGCCTTGACACTGAGTGTTTCCGTTACGGCTGCACTGTCTGCCGCTTCTGCTCCTGCTGCTACAGGAACAACCTTTAATACATAATCACCAGCTGCAAGTCCTAACGCATCTGCTCTGTAATATACAGAACTTCCGTCTGATGTCTTATATTTTCTAACCAGCTCGTTGTCAAGCTTTTCATAGCTTGTATCTGCTGCATCTGCTTTCTTTACGTATACGTTATAAGAAGCGGCATTTTTTGCTTCATTCCATTCTACGTATGCTGATTCAAGCCAGCCTGTACTCTGAATCAGTGAAACCTGTTCTACTGTTGTATCACCTGTGTCCGGCTTTGTTTCACTTGGTTTTGTTTCACTTGGTTTTGTTTCACTTGGCTTTGTGGCTGCTTCTGTTGCCTTTGTTGTTTCTTCTGTCGGCTTTGTCGTTCCTTCTGTAGAACCCTGCTTTGTATAGCTGTAGACGATGTAGAATAAATTCATGGTATCGCCCTTGGTAATCGTATAATCGCCTGCACTGATATCGACTGTCAGTACCCCATCATCACCGACTTTTGTCTTTGTTCCGTTAATCTTGACATTTTTACCCGCTGCTGATTCAACTTCTGTACCAAATACCAGCGTCAGCTTACCAGCTTCCGGTGCTGTAAATTTAACACTTGCTTTTGAATCAAACTTTAATGGGTCTGTATATGTAACCCCATCATAAGTTGCTGTTCCTTTTTTCTTTCCTGCACTTCCAGCAATTGTAAAAAAGTCATCACTGGTAACTCCCTGTGTTGTAAAATTGTGTTCATATTTTACAACCGTTGAACTTCCGTCTGCCCTTGCAGACATTAATGATGTCGGCATAATCACGCTGAGGCACATTACAAGCGCCAAAAGCCATGCCCACCGCTTCTGTGTTTGTTTTTTCATACACACCTTCATAAACCCTCCAACTTGTCATGATTCATCTGATTCATGTCCAAACCCCTGACCTGAAACCCCTAAGTGATGCATCATGACTTTCCTTTGTATTTTTGCTGCAAAATCTGCAAATATCCTTACTTTTCCCTCCCGCTTCTTTTTTATGCATTTTTTGCGTTTTTATGACACTTATGCCAATAATCTTATCATCTTTTCACAGAACCCAACATAGTACCTTAGCACTACTTTTAGATTTTTCCACAATTTAGCCATGATTTACAACATTTTATTGTGCAAGTTGCCCATTGGCGTTATTGAAAATTTTTATCATTAATCTGTGATTTTTTAAAAAAAATGTGCAAAACACATTCTCGCGCCGAGCGCGGTCGTTTGCGACAAACTACATCTTCGCGCAAGTTTGCATCATCGGCACGTAGTGCCTTTTGTGTAATAGGGAATTCTATCGGATTTTCCTATTACACAAAAAATACACAGAAATACCGGATTTTCCCGGTATCTCTGTGTATTGCCATACATCGCTTCTGCTTTATGCTATTCTTATATTCATTCACTTTTCCAGTGCAATCTGTGCAGATGTCCTTCCAGATTCATTGTTTCAAAATTGTGCTGGCGCAAAGCCTCATACAGTACAATTGCAACGGAATTGGACAGATTCAGGGAACGGATATCGCCAATCATCGGGATACGGATACATGTTTCCTCATTATCGACCAGAATTTCTTCCGGAATTCCGGCACTTTCCTTGCCAAACATAATATAACAGTCATCCTCATAAGACACATCACAGTAAGTCTTTTGTGCCTTAGTCGTTGCCATATATATCTTTGCACCCGGATTTTTTTTCTGAAAATCCGCATAGTCATCGTACACGGTTACGTCCAGCTTGTCCCAGTAATCCAGTCCGGCACGCTTTAACATCTTTTCATTTAACTTAAAGCCGAGCGGTTCAATCAAATGCAGTCTTGCGCCCGCCGCCACACACGTTCTTCCAATATTTCCGGTATTCGCCGGCATCTCCGGTTCATGTAATACAATATTTAACATCTTTTCCCCTTTCTGATCCTGCAATCAACCAGTTACACAACTGCACCGTCCTATCCGTCAATGCCTCCGCCGTGTATTATAATTAATTCACATTAATTGCAATATCCAGTTCCATATGAATCTCATCACTTGTCAGCGGAACACAGATATTCTGACTGTAAGACTGCTTTAAATAAACATTTCCGCGGCATAAAGTCGGCGGTGTGATATCCATGGCAATGCCTTTTGTCGAAAGAATCGTTGCCGCATTTCCCATCATCATATTGCCCAGCTCATTAATCGCACTGGCAGACATATCGTCGAGTGCCGTAACCGGCATCCCCATCATCATCTTGGAGGCTACATGGAGCGCATGTGCTTCCGGAAATGACATTAAAACCTGTCCGCGCATTTCTCCTGTCACACCAATCATAATAATCACGGAATCACTTGCAAACTCCGTTGTCTTTACATACGGTCTGCCAATTTTCATATCGACCTGGCAAATATCTTTAATCACGCTGGTTGCCGCCATTAAAAAAGGATTGATATATTCTACGCTAAATTCTGCCATCATTTCCTCCCAAGGACTCTATAAACTTCTGTATTCTTTCTAATCCCACCTTTAAATTTTCGATGGAGTACGCATAAGAAATGCGCACAAAGCCTTCACCTGATGCTCCGAAAGCTGTTCCCGGTACTACTGCCAGCTTCTGTTCACTCAGTAACCTTGTTGCAAATTCCTCTGATGTCATTCCAAATTTCTTAATTGACGGAAATACATAAAATGCGCCATACGGCTCAAAACATTCCAGTCCCATCTCTTTAAAGGCATTGAGCAGGAAACGTCTTCTTTGATCATATGCCTCTACCATCATTTCAACTTCCATGTCACAATTTTTCAACGCTTCCACTGCCGCAAACTGGCTGTTCGTCGGTGCACACATAATCGCAAACTGGTGGAGTTTTACCATCTGTTCAATGACCGTGGCAGGTCCGCAGGCATAGCCTAAGCGCCATCCGGTCATTGCAAATGCTTTTGAAAAGCCGTTAATCACAATGGTCCGCTCCTTCATGCCAGGCAGTGAACCAATCGAACAGTGGCGCTTCCCTCCATATGTCAGTTCCGCATAAATTTCATCGGAAATCACATATAAATCCTTTTCAATAATCACCGGAACAAGTTCTTCCAGTTCTTCCTTCGTCATAATCGCACCAGTCGGATTATTCGGATATGGCAGTACCAGTATCTTAGTCTTTTCCGTAATGCTGCTTAAAAGCTGTTCTTTTGTCAGCTTAAAATCATTTTCCGCCTTTAATTCAATCGGCACCGGCACGGCATCCGCCATAACTGCGCACGGCAGATACGATACGTAACTCGGCTGGGGAATCAGCACCTCATCCCCCGGATCTGTCATACAGCGCAATGCCACATCAATCGCTTCACTGCCGCCGACCGTGACAAAAATTTCATGCACCGGGTCATAGTGCAGATCATATTTGCGGTTTACATACCGGCTGATTTCTTCACGCAGTTCTTTTAAACCTGCATTGGATGTATAAAATGTTCTTCCCTTTTCCAGCGTATAAATGCCTTCTTCGCGGACATTCCACGGTGTATCAAAATCCGGTTCTCCGACACCTAAAGAAATCGCATCCGGCATTTCACTGACAATATCAAAAAATTTACGGATTCCTGACGGTTCAATACCGATTATTTTCTTTGACAATGGATTTCTCATGGTGTCACCAGCATCCTTTCATCTTTTTCTTCTGCATCCAATACCCTGCCGTAATCCTTATATTTTTTCAGTACAAAATGTGTGGATGTGCTGAGTACCGAATCCAGCGGTGAAAGCTTATTGGCTACAAACTGCGCCACTGATTTCATCGTCTTGCCTTCAATAATGACCGTAAAGTCAAATCCACCGGACATTAAATAAACCGATGTAATCTCATCATATTTATAAATGCGCTCTGCAATGCTGTCAAATCCCAATCCGCGCTGCGGTGTGACTTTCACTTCAATCAGGGCTGTTACTTTTTCTTCACTTGTCTTGTCCCAGTTAATCAGGGTATTATAACCGCAGATGACATGCTCTTTTTCCATATCCGCGATTTCATTGGCGACTTCCACCTCTGTCATGCCAAGCATAACCGCCATGTCTTTTAAATCGATTCTGCTGTTTTTTTCCAGCATATTTAATATCTTTTCTCTCATACATTCATCCGCCTTTCGCTGTAATCCAAGACTTATATAAAACGATATACCTCGTCCCGGTTCGGTGTGTCCAAATACCGTACCTCATCGTCATTGCGCAAAATTTTATTGTGGTCTGCCGTTGTCCTTCCAATGACAGATGCCTTAATTCCTGCATCAGACAATATTTTTATTATATCATGTCCGTTATCCGCTGTCATTAACAAAGCACCACAAGATTCCAATTCATATGGATTTACGTCAAAGATTTCACAAACCTCAATAATCTCCTGTCTGACCGGAATCTTTTTAAAATCAATATCCAGTCCGACTTTTCCGGCTTCTGCCATATCCCACAGTGCTGCAAAAATGCCGCCCTCAGAAACATCGTGCATACCGGTCACACCTGCCTGTGCAGCAAGAAACGCTTCTTCCCCAACGGACATATCCTGTGCATTTCCCTGTGCCTTTTCAATCACGTCTTCTCTGTAAAACCGTAAAATTTCCGGGCGGTTCTTTGCAATAATCTGCCGGATGCCGCTGATACCAATCCACTTTGTCAGAATCACGTCCTGTCCCGGATGAATATTTTTCGCCGATAAATTTTTCCCGTCACACAGCCCGATTACCGTCACCGTTACAACCGGTTCTAAAACCGCTGCACTGCCCTGCGTATGTCCGCCGGAAATCTGGATACCCAGCGGTTCGCACTGCTTTTGGAGCGTTTCCATGATTTCCCGCAGCTTCGTCTCCTCTGCGGACAGCGGTAAAAGCACCGTACACTCCGCCGCCACGGGAATTCCGCCGCCTGCATAAATATTATTGGCGGCTCGCTGTACCGGATTTTTCGCTGCAATGTCCCCCGTTGCAGCTGCTGCCGCACTCACCACTGCAGGCTTGTCTTTCTTTTGCAGGCTGATATACGCACAGTCTACACCAATCGCCGGTTTCGCCGCATATTCTTCTCGTTTTTTTATCTGCTTTAAAACGGAACGCTTCAAAATCGAATTTGATACTTTTCCCGGATTCATATACTCTCCATTCCGGCAGGCCTTTAAGTAAAACTTGCCACTTTGCCTTATTTAGGTTATGATTAGTAAAGCAGGGCTGATGCCACCATCGGCACAACCATTGCCAATACTAAAATAATAATGATAATTGCAGAAAAAATTTGCTTGTTTTTTTTATTGTTAAAATTAATCATGCTTACCTCATTTCTGAGCGACTTTGTCGCGAAGCGGCGATGAAAAATTCGCGAAAGCGATTTTTCATCTGACATCAGGGATAGTTGTTTTCGCTCAGAAACAACTATCTGTATGAAAAATAATCGCATCAGCATTATTTTTCATACTTGCTCCATTTCTGTGATTATCCCAATGTAAAGGATAAATTATGAAACTGATACTGCCTTATTTTATACTAATATTATTTCTGCTTCAACATAATATGAAAAAAAATTCAAAAAAAGAGAAAATTAACAATGAAACCTTCTGGAAACGGGAGGCGGAAGCCAATTCTGTGCGGAAAAAAGATATTTCTGGACTGGATTACATCCGGATTCCGGATACACTGATCTGTCCGGATACGCAGGATGAACGTATTTTAAAGGAGTGGCATACAATTGAAGCTTTAAAAGAAAAAAAGATTTTAAATCTGTCAGGTTTTACCAACACCGATTTAAAATTGGAATACGGTGTCGGCAACTTAACCGAGCTGACCGATTATGACAACAACTATGTCACACTGAGCCGCTCCCTTGCAAAAATTGCTGAACTACTGACAGAACAGGGGTTGAAAAAAGAGGCCGCCGCATTTTTGGAATTCGGCATTGCAACCCATACCGACATCGGTAAAAACTATACCCTGCTTGCCGGATATTACATGGAATATGGAAAGCCTGAAAAAATCGACTTTTTAATCGCACAGGCAGAACAGCTTTCCTCGCTTTCCAAAGACCCGATTATTGCCCGGTTAAAAGCCATCCAGCGCGGAGAGGCTTCACCTGCCTAACTTTTTACTGCGCTTACGATTAAACAGACTTTTTATTTTTTATACGGCAGTTTCCCATGTTCCGAAATAATGCCATCAATGATTTTAGAAGCCCGGCTTTTTGTCAGGCTGTCAATGTCCTGCTCCAGTGTCAGTCCGTGATAGGAAACCAGTGCTGCCAGATATCGTTTCTGCGCCGCCGTAACCGGTGTATCTTTCTTGACCGTGTAATTAAGCGGCAGGGTTTCTCTAAACCCTTCATCGTCCGGCTTTACCGCATACAGCTTATAATAAAGCTGATGGGCGCTGACCGCATCGTCTAAGGCGCGGTGCGAATTACCCGGATTAATCTGAAAATATGCGCAAAGCACATCCAGATTTTTATGTTCCACCTCAGGAAGCAGTCTTCTTGCAAGCTTTAAGGTATCAATTCCGTTCTTTTCAAAAGGAATCCCATGATTCACACACGCTTTTTTCAAAAATGAATAGTCAAATATAATATTATGTCCCAGAAGCGGCAGTTCTCCGATAAAACTTACAATTTCATCAATTACTTCCGAAACATGCGGCTGCCCTGCCACCATTTCATCAGTAATGCCGGTCAGTTCCACAATCCGCTGCGACAGCTTCTCCTTCGGATTTAACAGACGGCTGTAGGTTTCTGTAATCTCGCCGTCACAGACCTTTGCCATGCCGATTTCAATAATCTGATTTTCTGACGGATTCAGCCCCGAAGTTTCCAAATCCAGTGCCACATAGTCCCTTATCATAACCAATCCTCGTTTCCCGTTTACTTTCTATCTCTTATCCTTTGATTTACAGATATCCTGCAAAAAACACTCACTGCACTTTGGCGCACGCGCTGTACAGATTTCCCGTCCGAATGTAATAATTTGTATATTGTATACAATCCAGTGGTCTTTCGGCAGGACCTTCATTAAATCATATTCAATCTTTTCCGGTTCAGTTTCCTTTGTAAAACCCAGTCTTTGGGAAATACGCTTGACATGGGTATCCACTACGATACTCGGATCATGAAAAATATTGCCGCGGATGACATTCGCCGTCTTTCTGCCGACCCCCGGAAGACTTGTAAGCTCCTCTAATGAAGACGGCACTTCCCCGCCGAAATCCACGCAGATTCTTCTTGCCGTTTCAATCAGGTTCTTTGCCTTACTGTGGTAAAACCCGATTGAGCGGATATCCTGCTCCATTTCCTTTACATCTGCATGTGCAACTGCCGATACGTCCGGGTACTTTACGAATAAATCCTTTGTCACAATATTGACCCGCTCGTCGGTACACTGCGCCGACAGCATCGTTGCCGCAAGCAGCTCCCACGGTGTCGTGTAATTTAAACTACACCGGAATTCTGTCGTATACCGCTCATCTAACCGCTCTAAAATGCTTTTCGTTCTTTTTGTCATAATCTCACTAATCTCCATTCCGCAGGCATTTTAATGCCAAAGGAATCGCGAGCCAAATATCAGATTTGGCTCTGCGATAAAAGCTATTTGTTTTTGGGTACACAAAAAGCGGGTGATGGGAATCGAACCCACGTATCTAGCTTGGAAGGCTAGTGTTCTACCATTGAACTACACCCGCAGATATTCAGTTAAAATCGGGGTGACAGGATTCGAACCTGCGACCTCTTGATCCCAAATCAAGCGCTCTAGCCAAGCTGAGCCACACCCCGTTTTTGTTTCTTGCGTTTGCTCTGTTCCGCAACGCAAGAATGATTATATTATAAGGTGTACTATCTGTCAACACTTTTTTTGAATTTTTTTCAATTTTTTTCAAAATTTTTTCTACAAGTCTGTAAACCCGCATATTTACTGGATTTATACATACTTTAAATTAAAAGACATTTCACCATTATCATCAATTTCAAGCATAATATATGTACATCTTTTATCTGCCTGACGAGGATATGATATGCTTCCAGGATTAATGAATGTAAGTTCATCTTCTATCTGTATCAATGGTCTGTGAGTATGTCCAAACATAACTATATCAATTCCTCTTGCTATACACTCTTCCCTGAGAGTCTGCAAATCAAGAGAAACATAATAATAATGGCCGTGTGTCAAAAGTACTTTTTTCCCTGCAAGTTCTATCTCACGTTCTCTTGGAAGAGGTGAAAAGAAATCATTATTACCCGGTACCATTATTGTTTCACCCCCGGCAAGCTCCTGTATTATATCTTCTTCCCCTTCGATATCACCAAGATGGATAAGTAAATCGAATGGCTGCTCATTATATATTGCCTCTGCCAGATTACCGTGTCTTCTATGTGAATCGCTAACAATCATTATCCTCTGCATAAAACCTCCAGAATGAGCCAATTAGAGGCACTCATCCAGTTCTTTCTTTATAAGTTCAAGTGCCTTACCTCTGTGGCTTATCTTATTCTTCTCTTCAGGATCAAGCTGTGCTGATGTTTTACCATATTCAGGCAGATAAACTATAGGGTCATAGCCAAAACCATTGTCTCCAACGATTTCCTTGCTTATAAGCCCCTCCATTGTGCCTCTTTTAACAATTTCCCTTCCATCAGGAAAACACACTGCTATAGCACATACAAACCTGCCGCTTCTGTCCTGCCCTTCAACACCCTCAAGTCGTTTAATAAGAGAAGCATTTTTAATATCATATGATGTATCATGTCCCATATATCTGGCAGAATACACGCCAGGCTCTTTATTAAGATAATCAATCTCCAGTCCTGAATCATCTGCCATTGTAAGCTGTCCTGTAAGTTTGCATACAGCTCTTGCCTTAATTAATGCATTTTCTTCAAATGTAGTGCCATTTTCCTCTACATCAAGATTAATTCCTGCATCCTTAAGAGAGATAACATTATATCCTTTAAGAATTTCTTTAACTTCCTTAACCTTGTCCTTATTATTAGACGCTAAAATAATAGTAGTCATAATTATCTTTCCTGTCCCTTCTCTTTCTTAGGCGGCTTTGGTCCCTGGAATGAGTAAAAATATGTCTTTAACATTCCATTATATATCTTTCTATTCTTATCCGGCTTTCTGCCAAAATATTTGACAGCATCCTCATATGAAGTAATCATATAGGCTGACCATGAATCTAATTTTGCAAACTGTCGTCCAAATGCAGAATATATTCCTGGAAGTGTCTCCTTGTCCTCAAGTCTTTCACCATAAGGCGGATTAGTTATAATAAAACCGTATTTCTTATGATGGCTTAGGTCTGCCACGCTTCTTTCCTGAAAATGTATTAACTTCTCTACTCCGGCATTCTCCGCATTACTTCTTGCTTTCCTTATAACATCTGCGTCAATATCAAATCCCTGAATATCTGTTTCAACATCAAGATTAATCATATCCTCGGCTTCATCAACAGCATCATACCACAACTGTTTGTCAATTATGTTAGTCCACTTCTGTGCTGTAAACTTACGGTTCATTCCTGGTGCAATATTAGCTGCTATCATAGCTGCTTCAATTGGAAATGTGCCACTTCCGCAGAATGGATCAACAAGAATTCTGTCGCCTCTCCACGGCGTAAGCATAATAAGCGCCGCTGCAAGTGTCTCAGATATAGGAGCTTTTCCAGCTGCCGGCCTATATCCTCTCTTATGAAGTGAATCACCTGACGTGTCAAGTGCAATAGTGACAATATCTTTCATAATAGTTACTCTTATAGGATAAGAATCACCATCTTCCTCAAACCATCCGATTCTATAATGCTCTTTAAGTCTCTCTACAATTGCTTTCTTAACAATTGACTGGATATCAGAGCTGCTGAACAGTTTACTGTTAACAGAATTAGCTTTAGTTACCCAGAACTTACCATTCTTAGGTATATAATTCTCCCACTCAAGAGCCTTAGTATTATCGAACAGCTCTGTGAATGTCTCAGCCTTAAATTGACCCACTTTAATCAAAATACGCTCTGTAGTCCTTAAATTTATATTGGCACGGCATATGGCTTCAGAATCACCTACAAAAGTGACCTTTCCATCCTCTACCGATGATATATCATATCCAAGATCATATATTTCCCTTTTTAATACTGATTCCAGACCAAAATGGCAGGGAGCAATTAATTCATATGTATTCATATATCCTCCAAATGTACATTTATATATATATTAATGCCTACGCAAATGAGTGTCAATCCGTTAATTGATTACACACATTCCTTTATACGCCTCAAATCCTCCTACGACTGTCTTACATATATATCCAAGCCCGGACATCTTTTCGCATATAACTAGACTCATAGCACCTTTATCACAATAAAATATGTATATTTTATCCTTATTACTGAATATTCTTCTAAATTCATAGGAAATCTTTCCGCGTTTATATATATTATTTATATCATCAATCAACCTATTATATTCATAATGTATTGCTCCTTTTATCCTCGAATGTAAAAATTTTTCTTTCAATCTTATATCAACTATTGTTACATATGGATCATTTACATAATAATCTATTTTTCTTGAACTTATCATTTCACATGACATAGTTTACCCACACAATATAGAATTTAATATATTATACTTTAATTAGTTTTTTTTATTACCATTTTGTTATGTAAGGCCGCATATGCGACCTATATTCTGACTAATAGCAGTCAGACTCATCAGAACCTGATGTCTTATTCTTGGAATTCTTAGATGACTGATTCTTGCTGTTTGTTGAATCAGTTTCATTATAAGAATTTCTTGAGTTTGTTGAATTGCTGGAATTAGTAGAATTCTTTGAATTTGTTGAGTTTTTAGATGTGTTCTTTGACATAATATCAACCTCCATAAATATTTTTACATTAATGTAGTATTGCTATTTTGTCTTATTTTATTCATAGATGAAAATGCTTTCAATTATTGTTTCGTGAAACTAAAAAAACCTTGCAACTATGCAAGGTTAATAAATGTACGTGACAAGATTCGAACTCGCGACCTTCTGGTCCGTAGCCAGACGCTCTATCCAGCTGAGCTACACGTACGTATGGAATATTCCATAATAACCACAACTGCTGTTGTGATAAATGCCGGCGACCGGGGTCGAACCGGTACGGGAGTATAAGTCCCGCAGGATTTTAA
>OGUA01000293.1_pt1 | contig 29046 bp, 17 predicted proteins | sample 1573691 | NCBI WGS metagenome assembly OGUA01 (sample SAMEA2581925, study PRJEB24529) | metagenome | biome: Human gut stool | place: China | collected 2011 | reverse complement strand
GAAAGAAACCTGCAAGCCACCGTGGTCGGCAATGTTCTCTCCCAAAGTAAGTTCCCCGTTTGCATGCACACCGGGAGCCACTTCTATGCTGTCAAAGAAGTTAACCATCACTTGAGCACGTTCCTCGAACTTTTTAGCATCTTCTTCTGTCCACCAGTCTTTCAGGTTTCCGTCTTTGTCATATTGACGTCCCTGATCGTCAAATCCATGAGTCATTTCATGGCCGATTACCACGCCGATTGCACCGTAGTTCATAGCATCGTCCGCATTCATATCGAAGAACGGAGGTTGCAGGATAGCTGCCGGGAAGCAGATTTCATTGGTAGTCGGGTTATAATAAGCGTTCACTGTTTGAGGAGTCATCAACCATTCATCCTTGTCTACCGGTTTGCCGGCTTTGGCAATCATTTCGTTGTAATCCCATTCGTTGGCACGCTCGATATTTGCCCAGTAAGAATCATCTTTGATCTCCAGTGCGGAGTAATCTTTCCATTTATCAGGATAACCTATTTTTACATGGAAGGTTGCCAGTTTCTCCAACGCTTTTTCCTTGGTCGGTTCACTCATCCATTCCAAACCTTTGATACGTTCTCCTAAAGAAGTTTGCAGGTTCTTCACCAGTGTAACCATACGTTCTTTGGCAGCAGCCGGGAAGTACTTCTCTACATACATCTGTCCTACCACTTCGCCAAGTACACCATCTACGGTGCTCACGGAACGTTTCCAGCGAGGTTGCATTTCTTTCTTACCAGACATTGTCCTACTGTAGAAGTCGAAGTTTTGTGCTTCAAAATCATCGCTTAGATAAGAAGCGGCAGCATCTATCAATCCCCATTGGAGGTACAATTTCTGATCGTCCAGTGATACGGTATTAATCACATCGGCTACTTCCTTCATGGCAGCAGGCTGACCTACGTTCACTTCTTCCAAATCTTTCAAACCGGAAACGGTGAAATAAGTATCCCAGTCAAAAGTAGGGAAGTTCTTTTTCAGCGTCGCCCTATCCATCTTGTTATAATTAGCATGAGGATCACGCAATTCCACTTGTGAACGAGCCGCTTTCGCCAGACGAGTTTCGATGTTCATCACTGCTTTCACCGCTTTCTGTGCAGTAGCCTCATCATAACCTGCCAACTGGAACATTTTGGCGATATGTTCCTGATATTTATTACGGATATTTTTAGTCTGCTCGTCATTCTCCAGATAATAATCGCGTTGTCCCATTCCGATACCGCCTTGATAGGTCTGTACGATATTCATGGAACTGTTCATATCATCCGCACTTACAAACATGGTGAAGTAAGGACGGATGCCTTTCTTCTGGCTCTCTGCGATATATGTGTAGATTTCTCCTTTATCCTTGAGAGCGTCAATGGCTGCCAGTTCTGCTTTGATCGGAGCTACACCTTCCTGATTCAGCTTCACGCTATCCATTGCGATATTATAAAGATCACCTACTTTCTGCGCAGCACTGCCCGGTGCGTTATCTTTCTTCGCTGCCAATTCGGCAATCAATGCTTTCAGTTGTTCACGACTGTTTTCGCGCAACATGTCGAATGTACCGAAACGTGAATACTCGTCTGTCAGCGGATGATCTTTCACCCAACCTCCACAGGCATATTGATAAAAACTTGTACCCGGCATAGCCGTGGTATCCAGATTAGCAAGGTCGATACCGGACGTCAGCACGGCCTCTTTCTTACTGTTACATCCTGTTGTCATAAGGCATACGGCAAGAATTGGTAAATACTTGGTTACTTTCATATTGTATAAATAATTAAATAGTCTCTCTAATCAACAATCATCCTACCCGAAGTCCGACACCGAGGAAGAAGGTGACCGACACCGAGGAACGCCTCGTTCCTCAACGAGAAACACCTGTTTCGACACCGAGAAACAGATACCCGCCAGGAATACCTTCTACCGAGGTATAGCATTTCTCTCACATAGTGCTCGGAAGTATGCGTTTTGTTCTAGTTTTTCGCTTCTTCCAGTTCCATCGAAACCCGCTCCCACTCTTCAACAATGCCATCCAACTGTTGCTTCAGTTTTTGATGCCGTTCATAGAGCTGCATATCCGAAGCTCCTTCGGGAGTTGCCATCTTCGCTTCTACGATAGCAATCGCGGATTCGGTTTCCTCTATTGAAGCTTCACAGTCCGCCACCTGGCGTTCGAGTTTCTTAATCTTCTTATTAAGTTCTTTCTGGGCTTCGTAAGAGAGCTTATTCTCCGAAGGCTGAACGGTTTCAGGTTCATTACCTTTAGCTGAAGCCGTGGGAGAAGCCGACAATCCCGCTCCTTTCTGAAGCTCGTTCAAGCTATCTATCTTTTTCTTTTGCAAGAATTCATAGATACCTCCAAGATGTTCTTTTACAAGTCCACCACCGAACTCATATACTTTAGTCGCAAGTCCATCCAAAAAATCACGGTCGTGGCTGACAAGTACCACTGCATTGGCACGGGTGGAGAGAAAGTTCTCCAACCACTGGATGCTCTCTATGTCGAGGTGGTTCGTAGGTTCATCGAGCAACAATACGTCGGGACGGCGCAACAACAACTTGGCAAGTTCGATACGCATACGCCAGCCGCCGGAGAACTCACTCGTAGAGCGGTCGAAGTCTTCCCGGCAAAAGCCCAACCCCTGAAGAGTACGCTCTACCTCGGCACGATAATTAGTGCCGCCCATCATCAGAAAGCGTTCGTTCTCGTGGGTAAAGCGGTCTATCAGCTTCTGATAATCCTCGCTGTCATAATCGGTACGTTCGGCAAGTTGCTGGTTCATACGTTCAATGTCGGCCTGCATCTCAAAGATATGCTCAAAGGCAAGTTCAGCCTCCTGCATCACAGTACGTTCATCGCTGAGAACCATTACCTGCGGCAAGTAACCGATAGTACATTCGCGGGGGACGGCAACAACACCGGAAGTGGGTTGCTGAATACCTGCCAGTATTTTGAGCATGGTGGACTTGCCCGCCCCATTCTTGCCGACAAGGGCTATACGGTCTTTCTTATTAATAACGTAAGAAACGTCTTCAAACAGAGGAGTAGCATTAAATTCCACCTTCAGTCCTTCTACAGATATCATAGTGTCAATGAATTAATCGTTCAAGACTGCAAAGGTAACGATATTATTTTTTATTCTCACGCAATCATGCATTCAAAGCATACAACTGCATTCATTTAAATTTCAATAAATCCCCTCTTTCCCTTTCTGTCCAACCGATTTGGAAAACAGAAAGAAAAAGAGGGGATATTTTTATAAAGGGAATCGCCTGGGCTCTCCTTTAGAATAGATTGGCGTTCTTTTAGAACAGCTTAGCCGGATATTCTCCCGCATCCACCAATGCCTTAATCTTATCGACCACGCTCTGACGGTCTTCCGGATAAGTCACCCCGAACCATTTACTGTTCGTATCAAGCACTTCAACCGTAGCAGTACCGTCATTAATCAGTTTATCCACCATCAAAGGAATAAAGAATTCACTCTTCAGGTTCTCCATATTCTTCGAATCGCTGAGGAACGTCTTGAAGAATTCCTGACTGTAAGCGAAGTAATCGGGAGTAAAGCCCCAGAAATTCATACTGACCGGAGTTGTATCGGGAGTAGCAGTCCACTCACCGTTATCATCAATATATTTCACTTCACCGTCCATACGCTGAATTTTGGTACGTTCAACGACAGAAGTCAGCAGATTATTTGCATCAGTGCTGCAAAGGCCGCGAGACACCGTACCGCTTTCACTCAATGTATTGCCGATACGGAATCCTACCATCGAATATACATTCTTGGAGTCTTCGGGAAGCTCAGATAGGAACTTGCCCATTACCTGGAAAGAATCACGACCGTAGAAGTCATCGCAATTGATAACGGCAAACGGTTCCTTTATCACATCGGCACCCATCATTACGGCGTGGTTGGTTCCCCAAGGTTTGGTACGGTCGGCCGGACACGTAAATCCTTCGGGAAGTGCATCCAGTTCCTGGAACACCAATTCGCACGGGATATGACCTTCGTATTTGGATATGATTTTATCGCGGAAGTCTTGTTCAAAATCTTTACGGATAACAAAAACGAGCTTACCGAATCCGGCCTTGATAGCATCGTAAATAGAATAATCCATAATAGTTTCGCCATTAGGCCCCAGTCCGTCCAATTGCTTCAGGCCACCATAGCGGCTGCCCATGCCGGCTGCCAATAAGAATAAAGTTGGTTTCATATTAGTTATTATTTAAAAAGGTTAGTGTATCATGGTTGATAACAGGCACAAAAGTAGTAAAATTTATATCAGAAAAAGGAAGATTTCAGTCCATTCTTTTCCATAATCGTACAAAACTCCGCCTCAATGGCAGATACTTCTACTTTTAGTTTGCTTATTAGCCACAATTCTTCACTATTGTCAGCCCCAAACCCACAGTTTGCCTTAGAACGGATAACCGATAGCGAAATGCAAGGCAAGACTGTCCTTGAACTTGGGAATATTATAGTATCCCGACTTACCGGTATCATACGGATCGTGCAACCCCACTCCACAATCCAGACGGAAAACCAGAAAGTCCATATCATAACGCAAACCGGCTCCCGTACCCAAAGCTATCTGTTTGGCAAAGTTCTTTAAAGTGAACTCGCCGCCGGGACGGGACTCATCCTTACGCATCAGCCACACATTACCGGCATCCAAGAATACAGCTCCATGCAAATCTCCGATAATGCGGAAGCGGTATTCAACATTAGCTTCCATACGTATATCACCCACATGATTGATGAAAGAATACTTATTTTCCTTATCCGGAGCATAACTGCCCGGACCTATGCTACGTGCAGAAAAAGCACGCACACTGTTGGCGCCGCCGATATAGAACTGTTCGGTATAAGGAGCCGCCAGCGCATTTCCGTACGACCATATCACGCCACCGGCAATGCGCGAGGCAATCATCTGGTTCTTGTCTATCTTATAATGATAGCGGAATTCGCTGTTTACCTTCAGGAACTGTGCAAAAGGAACACCCAGCAGCTTTTTGTCCTTCTCCTTGAACGACTTTCCGAAAATACGATAAATGCACGAAGTAAGGTTACCAGCCGAGCTCACTGTCGTCTGCCACCAAATAGGATTGCGCACACCCGGCAAAGATGCGTTGTCGTAGGTGTACATATACTCAAAGACCGGAATAAACTGGTCGCGCAGGCTGACGTAGAGTGCAGGATTCTCCGCCTGCAACTCCTTAAAGGCTTCCGTAGGGTCGCGAAGTACGTTGAACGTGAGTTTGAACGGTGTAAAACTATGCTTGCTCGTACGCTTCGGCTGGAAATCGTATGTAGCATTTCCACCAAACGCCAGCAGTTTATAATACTTGGCACGGTTCAACTGGTCGATGTACAGTTTGAAAGTCGTAGTGGCCGGAAAGTCATACTCCTTGTCGCCAAAGCGAGGGAAGACCACGCGCGGAAACATAAGCGAGGTAGACAACCCCACTTCATAACTGTTCATCAGCGAAGAACGGTCTTTACCCGTCTGCCACTCATACGAACCGTCCAACTTTACATTCCATGCCTCACCGCCGCCAAACACATTGTTCTTCGTTACGGTGAACGAAGCTCCCGGTCCGGTCTGGTTATTGCTTTTCATCTTTACGTTGAAGTCCAGTTCGGCATCATAAGGCTTGTCGAGTGCCGCATGAATATTCACATCCAGCGTATCGCACACGAATGTCGTATCACGCGGGGTGTACTGCATCTCAAGATAACGGAAGATGCCTACATTGTTCAAACGTTCCTGCACGCGGGTCTGGCGATAAAGGCTGTAAAGACTCTGCATGGAGCGTCTGCGGGAAATACCCGTACTGTCCTGCACCTGACGTTTCTGACGATACGCCTGATAGTTCAGCCATCTGTAAATCATATTGGGACGTACCCGCAGCTTATCGTGATAATAGATGCGAAGGCCTTTGTAGTCGATACTGTCATTAGGGGTCTGTCCCTGCTTGCCATACAGATAAAAAGCTTTCTTGCCTACATAAAACGGTTTCTCGGCAACGGAAGGCATGCCGGGAGCAGGAACCATGCGCATGGCAACATGTCCGCCGGGCACTAAGGTCGTATCTGCCTGATAAGTCAGATAATCGGGACGGAAATAATAGCACCCTACATTGCGCAACAAAGTACTGATACGGGTACGTTCTCCGTCAAGGTCGGTCACGTTGAACTGTTCTCCCGGACTGATAAGCGAACGGCGCCGGCTCATATTCATAATGCGCAAGGTACGCTCACTGAAACCGTGATAATAGACCGTATCGATAAAATAAGGGTTGCGCATATCCACCGTATATTGCAGCTTTGCTTTCAAAGAATCCTTCGGATCGATAAACGTTTTATAGCTGACCGTTCCGTTAAAGTAGCCGTAATCGCGCAATAAATTGGCAGCCGCCTTCTGCCGGATATCGGGATTGACAGTAGACATCAGTACGGGCTTTGCCGCAAAGCGGTTGAATATCCACCTGCCAAAGCCTTTCTCATATTTCACAAAGCCATTGTAAATCCATAACCCCATAGGAAAAGGTATGCGAATAGTGGAACTACCCAGCAAAGAATTGTTCGGAGCAGTGGCAAGCGCCGCTTCAACCTCTTCCATGGCAGTCTCGCCTACCGGAGTGGTACTGCGGTTCTCGACAATCATCTTTTTTTGTCCCGTATACAGAATTTCACCTTCCGGCAAATGCTTGGTTGTGGAACATCCTGCCAGCAACAGTATGCCCGCCATATATACTATCAGTCGTTTCATATCATTCTACAGTTTGCTTCTTCTTTTTCCTGAAGATAAAAAGTTCGCCCAGGCGGTCCATTTTGCGACGAAGCACAAGGCCGACTCCGGTTTCCGTTATTTCCCCGTCGAGCACACTCTCGTAGTTCTTGTCATAGAACACACGGACATAGCGCGTACCGGACGTATCAAGGCGGTACTCAAGCGAAATATTGTCGATAAACGATTCCGCATCATTCGTGGCATTGGCGCCGGTTGTCACCTTACCGCCGATGACAATCTGCACACGGTCGTTGAAAAGACGCTGCGAATAGCGGAAGCTATAATCCGTCTGCTTGTCACCCGTTTCGGCTGACGTACGGTCTTCCATACCCATAGTGAAACTTGCGTTGATGCTTTGGAAAGCCGAGCCTGCCAATGAGTTGATCTGACTTTGGATAACACTGTTCAAAGCACTGCCCATAGACAATCCGCCGCCTTTGACACCGCTGTTCATATAAACACCGGTCGCCAGCATGGCAATGGCCTGTTTGCTGCGCTCCTCGGCTCCCATAGCCTGCAACTCATTCTCAATGGTGGCATCATCCGGCGCCGTTATATCGAAAATAAGTTCGGGGGCGTCAAGGCGATTCTTTATAGCTATGGACACATCGAAATTCACCACACGCGAACCACCGTCATCACCATCGGCTACCGAAGCGCGCATACGCTCCGTCGCTTTCAGGTTCAGCGTCGGGTTCATCGGGTCGCCTCGCCAGTCCACATAACTGCCGTTGTTAATCTGGAATTCCTTCAACGGAATGATAGGAAGCGAATACTTCATAATTCCGCCCGAAAGCGTATAACGTCCGGTAAGGCTTATATCGCCTTGCGGAGTATACTGCATGTTCAAATCTCCGCCGCCTTCCAATTCAATGAATTTACTGCGGTCGGGACTTAAATCGGCACGCAGGCGCACGGCATTGTCGATATGTACGGACATAATCATATCCATACCGCCCAAAGACATGGCGGGAGCCTCATCAGTGCCCACCGAAGCCGTATCGGCAAAAGAAGTAAAGGTTACCAAACCCTCAAGGCGGTCTTCCACCGTCAACGGTGAGTCCGTCAGTACATAGGTAACATCCGTATTGCCCAGCAGGTTCATGTTACCGCGCATGGTCAGGGCATCCAAAGGCCCTCGTACCGTAGCGTTCAAATCGACAAATATCTTGCCGTAGATAAGACTTTCGCGGGTGCGCGGTGCATCCAGCAGCGTATAGTTCTCCGCCAGCAACTTCAAGTCCGCCGTAGGACGTTCCAAATTGCGGAAGTCCACCTTGCCGTTAATGGTAAACGGATTCTTGCTGGTGGTATAAATGGCAAACTTATCAAATATCAGTTGGTTATCCTTAATCTGCACGGGACGGTCGTCAAACCAGTAGCGGGCCCCTGCCTGACGGGCATATACCGATACGCTGTCCAGCGTGATATCTCCGTGCATCCTGGGTTTCTCCAACGGCCCGTAGATGTACATCCCGCCATCGAGGTCGCCGGTAAAGGACATCATTTGGTCGGGCACAAAAGCATTGGCAATCTTCATCGGGAAGTGTTCAAAAGAGGTAGTCACTTCCAGCGTGTCCTTTCCGTTCTTCTGTGTCAGTATGCCGTCGGCAGTCATCACTTCCCGGTTGTCATAACTGAAATATGTATTCAGATAATGCGTAGCGCCCTTATCGCCCGGCAGCCATGTGGCTCCCATACCGATGTCTCCCACATGCTGCCGCTCATAGGTCAGTTCATCGATATTGGCTTCGGCTGAAACCTGCAAGGAAGTAGGGGTCTGTATATACTGCGCCTCGGCAGAGAACAAGCCGGTGAGACGGGGCATATAAGGAAGCACCTCGCTCAGTTCGCCCAGTTGGAAACGGCTCAACTCCACGTTCATATTCTGCAATGAAATGCTGTCGTTCTTGTCCGACTGCATACGGAAGCCCAAACCGTTGTCACTATCCATATCGATATTGGCATAGACGCGCATGTTGTTATGCAGATATATCCAATTGCTGTTGTCTACGAAATGGAACTTACGGTATGCGATAACCGGTTCGGCAGGCGTCAGATTAAGCAATACTCCGTTGCCTTTGCCATGTCCCTCCGTCAGCGGGCGGGCATTGACGCCGAACAGCACTCCCGTCTGTCCTTTTCCGTCCACATAATTCACGGTCAGTTCGGCATCTTCACTGCGAATCTCACCGGTCAGCGTACTGCGGAATACGAACTGCGGATTCTTCGGTCCGTTAATCACCCCGCTTTGCAGCATCATCCGGGAAGTATCCTGCTTCACGGCAAAGAAAACCGTATCGAGCTGCAACGAGTCCACACGCAATCCGTGAACGGCGGTCCGTCCGTTGATGCCCCGTGCCGGCGTACTCCCAAAGCGAAGGGTGAAGTCATTGAAACTTATGTTTTTTGTTTTCAGGAAATAGCTGACCGGATTGGCCTGCCCCGCCGTCAACTTCATGCCCGCCGAGGGCAATACCTGCCGCAAGGCGGCATGGTCGAGGCGTCTTTCCTCTATCTGTTTCGTCAGAATGGCTACGAACTTGTCCGACTGCCCCAACAACTCCTCCAACGTGCTGCGGGCACGGAACTGCAAATCCATATCGCCGGCATCCATCCGCAACTTAATGGAATCGCGACGCGCTTCCGCTCCCAGATTGAACGCAACGGGATGTTCCAAAGGTTCGGATGCGATTCCCAGATTATACAAGTCCAGTTCCTCTACTTTCATGTTCAGTCTGCCGTCCATATATTTACGGTCGAGACGAAGGTCGGCTTCGGACTGCATCTTCAACAGTTCATTATCGCTCGTCAACTGTACAGAAGCTACCGCAGATTTCAACCCCGCATTCAGGTTCACACCCGACAGATTCCAGCGGGCATATTGCAGTTCGTCCAGTTTGGCTTCCACAAGAGCCGTTGTCTGACGGGAAGTCATATCCACTCCCCTGCCTTTGGCGGCAACATGCGCAGTAAGTGCATAAACAGAATCTTTGGGCAGGAAATGATGAAGCTGCAAGGCATCTATGGCGAGGTCTGCATGATAGACCTCGGTAGACAGGTTGTAAGCGGCATCCAGATTCAGACTGCCTTTGCCCTCCTGCACTTTGAGCAGGGCATTGCATTGAGGCCCGTCGAGCCCGAGACGCGCTACGAGGTTCATACTGTCGGGCACAACGATAGAGCCGTCGGGAGTGACCCCGGTAAGCCCGGTGAGGAAGTTAAGGTCTTGTGTCTGCATCTCAAAGTCAAGCCCTCCGCTACGCTTCAGGCTATCCGTAAGATTCCACAACTCACCGCCGCCGCTCAATGAGAAAGCGCCGGGAAGTTCGGCCGTGAAACGGGAAATCTGCATCTGTTTCAGATTGCCTTCCGTACCGGCATGGATTACCAACGGGCGGAAAGGATAAGCCTCTTTAAAAGTTTCGGGCAGTCCGCCGGCAAAGAGCAATACATCCTGCTTGCCGATATTGGCGTTAAAGCGGGCGGACAACTGTCCGGTAGTGGGTATATCGACAAGTTTCCAATAGGTCTGCGCCGTCAGGTTCATCTCGCTGTGCGGGGTCTTGAGCTGCAAATAGGGAACACGGATAACGGCTGAGTCGGCAAAGAGGCGTCCGGTCAGGGAAGTCACCGTCAGCCCGGAACGGTCGTACATGGAGAACTCGCGGATAACGGCATTCATGTCACGGCCGCAGGTCATCACCGAATCTATGCCGATACGGATATCGCGCAATGCGATGTGCGAAGCGTCAAATCCCTCGGCAGGAACGGCTGTGCCCGTATCATAATTCACGGAAGTCCCCGTAAGGGCAAACTTACGCCAGCCATAGAACTGCCGCTTGAGGTCGGCTTCGGCATCCTCTATGCTTGCATCTCCGATAGTGGCTGCCAGCGACATGGAGTCGAGCGGCATCTGCAAATCCACCGACACATTCTTCAGTTTCAGGTTATGCAATGCTACGCGCCAGTTCAAGGCGGTTTCGGTGGTATCCTCCGGAGTTTCGGTAGTGTCGGCAAGCATCACCTGCACGTGGGTATCGCTCAGTTCCACCCGGTTCAGTACGGCATCCTCTTTATTCAGGTCTATGCCGTGACTGGCAAGGAAGAACCGTCCGAGCGTACCCTTTATGCGCATGCCTTCCAGCAGGCCGGAAGAGTTTACGGCCACCCGTTGCAAAGTGATGTCATCCACCTCTACCCTTCCTTTCAATAAGGGCCATGCCTGTACGCGGACGTTCAGGCTTCCGAGGTTCAGCAAGGTATCGGGGTGTTGGATATCAGTAGTATCACTTCCCGGCTGCACTACCTGAACACCGCGTACAAGCAGGTTCAACGGAAAACGAAGGTCTATCCGCTCTACGGAGATATTCATGCCCGTAGCATCCGATGCTATTGCCGTGGCCTGCTTCCGTATAAAATTCTGTACGGGCGGCACGTAAAGCAATATCATCAATATTACAAATAGGATAATAGGAGTAAGAAGCACCCAAAGTGCCCCTCTTAACCATTTTCTTCTCATTGGAACGTCAAGCTGTCATCGATTAATTCGTACAAAGTAAACAATTAATTTTGAGATAAAGTTCCTAATAAAAGAAAAATACTATGTTGCGCCGGTGTTTACGACCACTTATACCGCAATTGCTTACTCTAATCCGCCCGTGCCTGCAAGCGGATAATGTCCTCGATAAGAGCAAGCGAACGCAGGGCCCGCTGCCTCTGCCCGGCTGTAAAAGGAGTACCGCGCAAGCCTTCCAGTATTTTAAGCTCCGCCACCAGTTCCGTAGCGCCAATCAGCGTAAAGAGAGGAATCATCTTGTGCGAAACAGCCGCCACCTCGTCCATATCCGCCGCATCCGCCGCCTTTTGCAAACGTTCGGCATTGAGGCGGGTTTCGGTAACGAAGCTCTCCATTATGGACTTTGCCGCCTCCGGGTCGTCACCGGAGAAAGCGGTGAGTGCCGAGAAGTCATAAGGGGCGTCCGGCGATGAAGCCTCAACCGTCTCCGCTGCTGCTACTTCGCTCCGCACGGCAGATGTTTGTCCGATACCTTCCGCATTCAGTTCCCGGAACAGTTCCGCCACCGTAAACGGTTTGTGCAGGCAGCCGGCAAAGCCATATTCCTTGAACTCTTCCGGCTTCATATCGCTACGGGCGGTAACGGCTATCACGGGAATGGCCTGCGCTTGGGGCAGGTTCGACGCACGCAACAGTTTCAACAGGTCGAAACCGTTGATGGCAGGCATCTGTACATCGGTGAGCAACACATCAAAGGTATCGGAACGCAGGGCATCCAGCAATTCGTCCAATTGCATGCACGATACCGAAGCGATGCCACTATGCTGGAGCATGGCTGCGGTAAGCGTAAGCTGAATGCGGTCGTCGTCAATCAGCAGCACACGGAGCGAAGGTTGTGAAGAAGCGGGCATGCTCTCTGAAAGAGCGGAAGAAATTCCGGTTTCCGTCTCCTGATATTTCTCGCCGGTATCCTCCGATACCTGTACGGGGAACAAGGGAACACGCAGCGTAAATGTACTTCCCTTGCCCGGCACACTGTCCACATCAATCGTTCCTTCCAGCAACTGCACAAGCATGCGCACAATAGACAAACCGAGTCCGAAGCCCTCTTTGCCCTGCGCACCGGGAAGGCGGGTAAACTCCTGGAAAATCCGCTCCCTGTCCGCCGGTTCCATACCTTTGCCCGTATCGGCAATGGCCACCACCAGCCGGCGTTCCTCGTAACGCGCCGTCATCGTTATGCTCCCCTCGTCCGTAAACTTCACTGCATTGGACAGCAGGTTGTTGATAATCTGGCGGAGACGGAGCGGGTCGCAGATGTAAGTACTCTCCAGTTCGGGAGCAATATCGCAATGCAACTCCAGGCCTTTGGCAGAAGTCAGCGGTTCAAAACTGACATGAATCTCTTCCAGCAAGCGGGCGGGATGGAAGGTGACCCGGTTTATCTCCGCCTTATGAAGGTCGAGCCTGTGGAAATCGAGCAAATCGACCACCAGCTTCAGCAGATGTTCCGATGAGGTTTTCATATTATCCAGGTAGAAGCGTTGCCGTTCGTCCACCGTCAGACGGGAGAGCAGATCGGCATAGCCCATGATGGAGCCGAGCGGCGCCTTAAAGTCGTGGGTGATGGCAAGCATCATCTTCTCGCGTGTGGCCAGCAGGTCCTCGGCACGGCGGCGGGCTTCTTCCAGTTCGCGGCGATAGCGGTTGCTGCGCGTAATGTCGCGCCCTATGATTATCAGGAAAAAGACGGAAAGCAGCACCGCACCGACGGCAATGCCGCTGATTGTCTTAATGGAGTGATGGCGTACGGACTGCTGGTACTCCGCCTCTTTGCGGGCACGCTGCAGGGTTTCCTGTTCGTAGCCTTTCAGCAGACTGTCGATACGGGCGGTCAGCATCCGGTCCATGCGTTGCAAGGTACGCCTGCGGCGCTGTACAATCGCAATGTGCTCCTTCTGCTGTTGTGCCACGGCACGCAGCTTTTCCTGCAGGGAATCCACCGGATTATACACGTTAATCACCGTATCCGTGGCATATTCGAGGGAAGTCTTTACCTGAATGGCGGTATCTTTCTTAGGCGGTACGAACACCTCTCCCAAACGGCGGAAGAATCCTTTCTTCCTGGGCTTGGTAACCACCGTGTCGCGATGCGTAATGATGCGCTGCTGTACGCGCTGGTTTGTCACAAACGAATCCTGCCGGGTAGCGATAATATTTTCTATCTCCCGGGTAGAGACCATGCTGTCGTTCGTCTCGCTCAACACGCGCAGCATGTAAATGGTGTTCGCATCCTTCTTCCGAAGAAGCGTAATGAGACTGTCCGTCCACTGCACGTCCCGGTTATCGGAAAGCATAAGATGCTCCATCTCCCGGTGCACAAAGAACAGGGAAAAGAACAACACTCCCAGCAGCAGAGTGTATCCGACAGCTATCTTTACTTTCGATACGCTATTCATAAACAGGTAATAAAAGAGTTATGGAGCGACAGGGTGACAAAGCATCGCCCCGTGCATCATCTCGTCCTCGTTTTATAGCGGAAGCGCAGCCACAGCATCACCCCGGCACTGGTCAGACCGAACGGGAAAGCCATCCACACGCCGACCAGTCCCCAGCCCAGTACAAAACCGCAAAAATATCCTACGGGCAAAGATATAATAAAATAAGAAATAAATGCAATAACCATCATCGGCTTTACATCCGATATGCCCCGCAGCGCATTGGCAAAGTTGATTTGCAGTCCGTCGCCAAACTGATAAATCAAGAAAGGGAAGAACAAAGAGGCTACCAGCGCCGAAGCCTCTGCGCTATCCGTAAACCAGCCGCCCACCTGTCCGCGCATCACAAAAACGATGCTCATAAGCACTACTTCCATAGCCATTATCAAGTGGAAACCCGCAAATGTGGAGCGGCGTACATTCTCCATATCGTCTTGCCCCTTGAAATTGCTGACACGCACCGCCACCGCTGCACCCATACCGTAGTACATCATAAACGTAAATTGCGAGATGGTCAGCATTATCTGATGGGATGCCAAAGCGATAGTGCCCAGCCAGCCCACCATGATGGCGCTAAGGCTGAAAGAGGCCGTCTCCATTCCCATCTGCAAACCGACAGGCCAGCCCAGTGCATTGAGTTTCTTGAACACCGGAAACGACCATCCCATGCGGGAGAACCCGATCCGGTAACGGATAAAGCGGCGGCCGCGCAGCACAATCAACGCAAACACCACCACCATCATAATACGCGAGAACAACGTACTGATGCCTGCTCCCAGCAACCCCAGCTCCGGGAAGCCCAGTTTGCCGTTGATAAGGATATAGTTGCCTATGATGTTCAGCGTATTTCCGCCCAGCAATATCCACATGGCGGTCTTCGTATCTGTGATTCCGTCCGTAAACTGCTTGAAGCCGTTGAACAGCATCACGAAAACCAGCGAAGCAAGCAATACCAGGTAATAAGGTTTTATCAAAGGCATCAGTTCCTCGGGCTGCCCCAGGCGCTCCACGTTGAAGTAGACCACCGTCATGATAAACGTAAGGAGTAATGCCACCAGGACATTCGCCACCAAACTGCAACGCAACGCCTGCCCCGCTTCCGCAAAACGGCGGTTGCCGTAAAGACTGCCCACGATAGGCGTCAGCCCGTAACTGAAACCGGTACTGAAAATGATGCAAAGCGTAAATACATTGTTTACGAAAGAAGCTGCACCCAACTCCTCGGTACTGTGATGCCCGATCATCAGAGTATCGGCAAAACCGAGAATAATTACTCCCACCTGTCCGATAACAATGGGAAGTCCCAAAAATATCAACGCTTTATAATGCTGCTTATAGCCGGCTATCCAATTCATCATCTTATTGTCTAAAATTTGTTTCAAAGGGAGAAACCATTGTTCCCCTGACGGGAAACCAGAATTTCCTTAGTAAGAAACCAAAGTTTCCCTAATGGGAAACGGGAGTTCCCCCGACGGGAAACGGAAGTTTCCTCAATGGGAAACTGAAGCTTCCTCAACAGGAAACCGAAGTTTCCTTAACAGGGAACTTTCGTTTCGTCAAACGGCGCCCTTCCCTTCCTGCAAAGAGACGAAAAACGCTCCCTTTGACTGTCATTTATCACTCTTATAATATAATACTACGGCATTGCTTTCGCAGAAAGTACGCTGCGCCACAGTATGCAACTGCTCCGTCGTAACGGAGCGATAACGCTCTACTTCAAGGTCAATATCTTCCGCCTTTCCCGTCAGCTCGAACCAGGCAAGGTTTGTGGCTACGTTCAGATAGTTGATATTGCCGAATATCTGGGTAGATTCAAACTTGTTCTTAACCTTCTCCAGTTCCTGCCCGTCTACCGGAGACCGCTGCAACTCTTCCAGTTCTTTACGGACGGCAGCTTCCGCCTGCTCCAACGACACACCTGCCGCAGGCTTACCGCTGATTTGCAGCAGACCCGCATCACGCGTACCGCTGATGTACGCGTCGATACCGGAAAAGATATTCTGTTCCTGTACCAAGCGGCGGTTCAAACGGCTGGAACGTCCGTTGCTGAGAATATCGGACAGAATATCGAATGCGTAATAATCCGCACCCTCGCGACTGCACATGTGATAGCCCATGAACAAGGCGTCCAGCGGCACGTTTCTTTCTACCGTCAGCCGGCGTTCCTGCGTTTGCTCCGGCTCCTGCGGCAATTGCCTCACCGGAACGTCCCGCCGGGGTATGGGAGCAAACCACTTCTCGGTAAACTTAACGGTTTCATCCCATGAAATGTTTCCCGTCACTGCCAGCACGGCATTGTTCGGAGCGTAGAAACGGTAGAAGAAACTCTTCACCTCGTCCAGCGTGGCTTGCTCTATGTGCGAGAGTTCCTTGCCGATAGTAGGCCAGCGGTACGGATGCACCCGGAACGCCAGCGGCCGGAACAGATGCCCCACATCGCCATACGGCTGGTTAAGGCAGCGTTGCTTGAACTCTTCCATCACTACACCGCGTTGCACTTCGAGGCTTTGCTCGCTGAAAGCCAGCTCCAGCATACGGTCGGACTCCAGCCAAAAGGCCGTCTCTACGTTCGGCTTCGGAACGGTGAGGTAGTAATTGGTAATGTCATTATTGGTCCAGGCATTGTTTTCTCCCCCCGCCAACTGCAAAGGCGTATCGTAATCGGGAATATGCGCCGAACCGCCGAACATCAGATGCTCGAACAAATGGGCGAAGCCGGTATGTTCGGGATGCTCGTCGCGCGCACCGACATCGTAAACGATGTTCAGCGCCACCATCTGCGTGCTGGTATCCTCGTAGTGTACCAGCCGCAGGCCGTTGGGGAAACAATGCTTATTTATCTTCATACTTGTGTGACAGGGCGAGACTCTCTTCCCAAAGGTTTGACGCAATTTTGTTTATCAGTCAATCACAGTCACCTTCTCAATCTTCACATCCTCTTCCGGACGGTCGCTGCGGTCTGTCTTTACCTGTTGTATCTTATCTACCACATCCATGCCTTCAACGACTTCGCCGAACACGGTATATTCGCCGTCCAGATGCGGTGTGCCGCCTACAGTGGTATATGCCTTTACCTGTTCCGGCGTGAAACGGAACTCCGGTTCGCCGGCCACCTGAGCCTCAGCCTGCGCGATAAGCGTGTCCTGCAGATTCATCAGCCCTTCCTGGTCACCGTCCTTACGCATCTTGTAGATTTCCTTCATGTGCTTCTGCGCCAAAGCATTGAAAGCATTGTTCAGGCGTGCCTGGTTCATCTGATGCTCCATGCCGAGAAGCGTAGAATCGTTATACACCTTTCCGGTCACGATATAGAACTGACAACCGGACGATTCCTTCTTCGGGTTTACGTTATCTCCCTGACGGGCGGCAGACAGCGCACCTTTCTTATGGAAGTATTTCGGGTAGACAAACTCCGCAGGAACAGTGTATCCCACATCGCCCGCTCCCAGCATCTTGCCTTTCGGGGCATTCTTCGATTCGGGGTCGCCCGCCTGTATCATGAAGTCCTTGATGACACGGTGAAACAGCGTACCTTCATAAGTACCTTCCTCGGCCAGCTTGATAAAGTTATCGCGATGCTTCGGCGTTTCGTTATACAGTTTCACGATGATGTCACCCGCACTTGTCTCAATCTTCAACTTCGTTTCTTTTTCCATATTTCCGTCTTTCTTTTGTCCCGGTTTGCAGGCCGTCAGGCCACACACCAGTATGGTTAATAATACAATGAGATTTCTTTTCATCTGTCTTTTTGTTTAATTTAAGCCTGCAAATATACTAAAATCGGACAAAACGATTTACCTTTGTGCCATAAAAGAGATAAAAAGCAGAAGGGATGAAATCCATATTAATCGTAGAAGATGATATCACTTACGGCATGATATTGAAAACATGGCTTGGCAAAAAAGGATTCCAAGTCAGTTCGGCAAGCAGTATAGCCCGTGCCCAGAAGCATATCGAAGCCGAGACGGTGGACCTGATACTGTCCGACTTGCGCCTGCCCGACCGCGACGGCATAGATTTGCTGAAGTGGCTGGGAGAACATTCCCTGCACATCCCTCTTATCATCATGACGGGCTATGCCGACATACAGTCTGCCGTGCAAGCCATGAAACTGGGCGCATGCGACTACATTGCAAAACCCGTAAACCCCGACGAGTTATTGAAGAAAATGGATGAAGCCCTGAAGTCCTCATCCGTTGCTTCGGAACAGACCATCCGTTCGACCCAAACAGACCATGCGTTCGACCCAAACAGACCGTCTGTTTCGTCCAAACAGACCATGCGTTCCGAAAGCAATGGGAATCCCTGTCGGAAAGGTGCAGAGAACGCTTCATCCGACTATCTGGAAGGCGAAAGCGATGCCGCCAGGCAACTTTATAATTATGTGAACCTGGTTTCTCCCACCAACATGTCCGTCCTCATCAACGGGGCCAGCGGAACAGGCAAGGAGTACGTGGCGCAACGCATCCATAAGTTGAGCCGCCGCGCCAAACAGCCGTTCATAGCCATTGACTGCGGAGCTATCCCCAAAGAGCTGGCGGCTTCCGAATTCTTCGGCCATGTAAAAGGTTCCTTTACCGGTGCGCTGACCGACAAGACGGGCGCGTTCGTTGCTGCCAACGGCGGCACTATCTTTTTGGATGAAATAGGTAACCTCAGCTACGAGGTGCAGATACAATTGCTCCGCGCCCTGCAGGAACGTAAAATACGCCCTGTCGGCTCCAACAAGGAGATACAGGTAGACGTGCGCTTAGTGTCCGCCACCAATGAGAATCTGGAACAGGCCATCGAGAAAGGGACTTTCCGCGAGGATCTCTACCACCGCATCAATGAGTTTACCCTGCGTATGCCGCAACTGAAAGACCGCCGCGAGGATATCCTGCTCTTTGCAAACTTCTTCCTGGACCAGGCAAACCGCGAACTGGACAAGCACCTCATCGGCTTTGACGAAAAGGCATCCAAAGCTTTATTGGAATATCAATGGCCGGGCAACCTGCGCCAGATGAAGAACATCGTCCGGCGTGCCACCCTTTTGGCGCAAGACAAGCTCATCACCCTGAACGAGCTTAGCGAACTGAAGAGTCCGGTAGCCCCATCCGCAGCAGGTATGCCTCTCCGTAACGAAGAGACCGAGAAGCAGCAGATAATCGAAGCCTTGAAGCAGACGGGATATAACAAAAGCCGCGCCGCCCAACTGCTGGGGATAGACAGAAAGACACTTTACAACAAACTTAAATTATATGGAATAGAGTTATAACTGTGGAAAAACTCCACACTCTATTCCACACTTTCCACACCGCTTCCACACATCTTCACACCCCTGCGCACCTTCACAGTAAAAATAGCGTGCTAATCTGCAACGACTTACCGTTTCCACCCTCACTCTGGCACGTCATTTGATATATATATTGTGTGAAGTTTAACTCCACAACATCAAAGTAGAATCTACCTAAACCAAAACCGAATAAATATATTAACCTAATTAAAAACAAGTAAAAAACAAAAAACTAGTATTAGTAGCAGCCCTGTTTATGTTTGTTTGTGACGGATCGTTCTTGGCCTGAGCACAGATGCAAACGGCCAAGAGCATCCATTTCACAACTTCATGTGCCGAATAACAGTAAGCACACTGACAACAAAAAAGCCGTTTCCTCCTTGTCTATTCCGGGAAACGGCTTTTTGTCGTAATAAAGCGGTGAGGAACTTTTTCCTCTTATCTTAATATCTTACCAATGTCTTTCCGGGTAAAGGTCGTTCCACCATGCCGGACTATCTTGCAGCCAACGTGCAAACCATGCCATGATAGAGTTGTGCCACAACTCGCGCTTGGGATAATCACTGATGAAATGATTCTCGCCGTCCACCGTTATGAACTCAACCGGCTTACCCAATATCTTCAAGGCATTGTACAACTGAATACTCTCGCCGATAGGCACATTCGTGTCCACCGTACCATGCAACAGCAACAACGGGGTCTTGATTTTATCCGCATTGAACAATGCTCCGTGTTTGGTAAACAAATCGGGATTATTCCACGGATAGCTCCTGGCAGCGGCAACGGAGTTGTAGGAATAGCCCCAATAGCCCTCGCCCCAGTAACTGGTCACGTTACTGATGCCCGCATGCGAAACGGCAGCGGCAAACAAATCCGTCTTGGTCTGCAAGTACATCGTCATAAAACCGCCATAGGATGCTCCGATACAGCCGATACGCTTGTCGTTGACAAACGGATGCGCGGCGCAGAACTTCTTCGTTCCCTCAATGATTTCATCGGCAGTGCGTTCTCCCCACGCATTGACATGACGGGCGGAAAACTCCTGACCGTAACCGATAGCCCCGCTGGGCTGGATAACATAAACCACATAATCGCGTGATGCAAACAATTGCGCACAATAAGGCGAAGTGATGCCGCGTGTGGTAGGTGTAGTCCCGCCGTAGTAATAAACGATAAGCGGATATTTCCTGTTCGGGTCGAAAGCCGGCGGCAGGCATATCATACCTTTAATCTCCGTACCGTCTTCCGCCGTGAAATTCCACTCCTTCATTGTACCCATATCTATCCTGTCCAAAACGGACTTCATCGGATTGGCAAGCAAAACGGATGTTTTCTTCTTCACATCATACGTATAGGCAACTCCCACACTGGCATTGCCACCACCGACATAGGCGGCAACCGCAGGATTGTACTCCGCCAGGTCGAAGGAAGAAATCACATCTTCCTGAAGCGGCAGCATTTCAAAACTCTCCGTCTTCGGCACATAGCGATAGATATGTCTGCAATCTTCGTCCGTTGTATTGAAGTAGATACAACCGTCTACACGGTTCCACTGCAGGAAGTCGACGGCAGGATTGAAATCGCGCGTGATGGGATTAACCTTTTTCGTGGCCTTGTCCACAATGAATGCCTGAGTATCGAAATCATTGGCGATGGGATGCTCGCCGCAGTTTTTCCCTATTCCGTCAAAAGCCATCGGACTACCGATTACCAAAAGCTGTCCGCCGTTGGGAGAGTAAGCCGCCCTGTTTACATAAGGGTCCCACGCCACCAGCGTATCCGCCTGCAACGTAGCCAAATCCAGCTCGAAGATGGAAGTAAGCGAGAAAGGACATTGAGTGATATTCGATTTAGAGGTGGAACACAAGAGTTTCTTGCCGTCAGAGGATATATCATTCAGATAAACGGCATGGCTGCCGTAAGTGAGACGTTCGGAAAGTCCGGTGACAGGGTCGTACCTAACGAGATAGTTGCGGGAACGCGCATCGGGAATCCGGTCGTCGGGATGCAGCAGCCGCTTCAAAGGACCGCCTACCGCTTCTCCCTTATCATCCGGAGAGTAGATAAGATAGTCTTCTGCAGGCGACCATGCAAAATATCCCTCGGGAACATCTTTCAGCAACACTTCCTCACGCATGGTAGCAGGGTCGAACACAACCAAATCATTCCGTTGTCTGCCTGTTACGGTATAATAAAGCTTATTGCTGCGGGGCATCCAACGCATTTTCTCATCGGCAGCGGGCAGTATCACCCTGCCCGTCTTCAGTTCGGTCAGTTCACAACGTGTCCTTGAGCGCTTCAACGAGTAGTTATCCGCATAGCAGGCAAGCAGATATTTACCGTTCGGAGAGAGACTGACCGAGCGCACGCGACTTCCGAAAGCCGTATTGTACAATGCGAAACGTCTTTTCAAATCGGGTGCGAGCCGGTAACCTACATCGGCAAACTCCTTATCTTTCTCAAACTCGCACTTCAATACGGGAACAGCCTTATCAGCAGCCGTCGACAACAATTTAACGACTATCTCATAATCCGTTTCCGGCTCCAGACGCAGACTGAGTACCGAAGGAGCAACCTGCGACAAGCTATCTTCCGCAGTTGTTTTAGACTGTTTGGAAACGCCATTCACAAACACCTCGAAACGCGCGGGAGAGTAAATATTCAACTTTCCTTTCATAAAGCGTTCCGCACGCAGATGGGTGGCAAACAGATAGAACAGATTATCCTTATCGGCTTTCTCCACCCGTACATATCCTGCGGTATCCGCCGTGATACGTTCGTAAGGACGCCCGTCGAAGTCAAGACTGATATCGGTTTTCAACAAAGCGTCGGCCGTGAACTTCTCCCCAGTAAAATTGATACTGTCACCCTGGAGCGGAGTACGCACCGCAACGGCAGGACGTACATTGTATTCGGTCACTTTATCCTGTGCCCGAACTGCAAGCGCAACAAGCAGGGACAGTCCCGAAAGAATCAGAATCTTTTTCATTGAATTTGTTATTAACAGATTATCAAACCATTTCAAAGCCATTCCATAGATTACCGGCAGGGACAGGGGCTTCCACCTCTATCAGCTTCTTGGATACCGGATGTACAAAGCGCACAAAGCGCGCATGCAGGCAAATGCTTCCGTCGGGATTGGAACGGGGAGAACCGTACTTCAAATCTCCCTTAATGGGACATCCCATTTTTGCCAACTGACAGCGTATCTGATGATGCCGCCCCGTTTTCAGGTCTATTTCCAGCAGATAATAGTTCTGCGACCGGGCTATGAGCCGATAATGCAAAATCGCTTTCTTGCTGTTCGGCACTTCCTTATCGTAGGCATAGCTCTTGTTTTGCTTCTCATTACGTACCAAATAGTTCACCAGCTCACCCTCTGACTCCCGAGGGCGGTTCTTCACCACTGCCCAATAGGTTTTCTTCACCTCACTGTTCCTGAACATCTCGTTCAGACGGGCAAGTGCCTTACTCGTTTTGGCAAAAACAACAAGACCGCTTACGGGGCGGTCCAAACGGTGTGTAACACCTATAAAGACATTGCCGGGCTTTTGGTATTTCTCCTTAAGATACAGCTTTACGGTTTCCGAAAGCGGCGTATCACCCGTCTTGTCTCCCTGAACTATCTCGGAAGCGGTCTTGTTGACTATAATGATATGATTGTCTTCGTATACGACAGTCATTTATTTAGCGATTAGTGATTAGCGATTAGTGATTAAAAAACTGAGGTTAGCGGCTGGCAATTCTCACTAACCGCTAACCGTCAATCACTATTTTACATGTTCATACCACCGTCTACCTGAATTACCTGTCCTGATACATAAGAAGACATATCAGAAGCCAGGAAGGTAGCAATATTGGCAACGTCTTCGGGAGTACCGCCACGACGCAAAGGTATCTTCTTGCACCATTCGGCTTTTACTTCTTCGGACAGCGCATCCGTCATAGCCGTCATAATGAAGCCCGGAGCAATAGCGTTGGCACGGATGCCGCGAGAACCCAGTTCTTGTGCGATAGACTTTGCCAATGCAATCATACCGGCCTTAGAAGCAGAGTAGTTTGCCTGGCCTGCATTACCGTGAACACCTACTACAGAAGCCATATTGATAATGCTGCCGGCTTTCTGGCGCATCATAATCGGAGTACAAGCGTGAATGAAGTTGAAAGCCGATTTCAAGTTCACGTTGATAACCATATCCCATTGCTGTTCGGTCATGCGCATCATCAGACCGTCACGGGTGATACCGGCGTTGTTTACCAGAATATCAATGCGACCGAAGTCTGCATGGATAGCCTCCACCACTTTGGCAGTATCTTCAAAGCTGGCAGCATTGGAAGCATACGCTTTGGCCTTTACGCCCAACGTTTCGATTTCTTTAGCTGTAGCTTCAGCATTTTCGTCAATCACCAGGTCGGTGAATGCTATATTAGCTCCTTCTTGAGCGAACTTTAAAGCGATAGCCTTACCAATGCCGCGAGCGGCGCCGGTTACAATGGCTGTTTTTCCGTCTAATAATCCCATACTGTTTTTAATTATTGATTAAATGTTTTTATGTTCTATGCAATGCGCCAAACACGAGGTTGACAACGTATTTGTCGCGGGTTTCATCATCCAACTTTGCACCAATATGGCCGCGGATATAGGGCACTTCAATCCCTTTTACGCAATAATGCACCAACTCGGCAGTCATGTCAATATCGTCTATTCTGAACACGCCTTTCTCCACTCCTTCGCGCAATACATCTTTGAACAGCAGTATCTCCTTGGCATCAAAACGCTTACGTACCTTCTCTACCCGCCAAATGTCGCGAAAGAAATTAGCCCGGAGCGTCCCATTACGGAATACCACCTCTTTCACTGCATCCAGACGCGTGTATATCATTTCAATCATCTTCTCGTCCGGCGATATATTCTTCTCCGCCACACGCTTCATCATGTCCGAAAGCATATCCAGTTCCGATTCGACAACAGCCATATAAATATCTTCCTTGCTCTTAAAATAGGTATAAAGCGTTCTCCTACCTTTTTTAGAAGCGAGGGCAATATCATTCATCGTGGTATTCTCAACACCCATTTTAGCAAACAACTGACGGGCTACATCCACTAATTTAGCTTTTGTCTTCGATACGGCCATAGACTAATTGCACATTGCTTAATAATTTGTGCAAAAGTAAGACATTTCCGCATATATCACAAACAAAAGCACATTTTATTAACAATCAAGCCAATTAGCAAATAAAAATATTTGTATTTTATCAGCCTATTTATCAACCGATTATGTATATTAGTGCATTTCTTATGAAAAATAATCCGGCTTTTATTTGCAAATTCAAATAAAAGCCGTACCTTTGCACTCACAAAACATCGCGGAGTGGAGCAGTTGGTAGCTCGTTGGGCTCATAACCCAAAGGTCGTCTGTTCGAGTCAGGCCTCCGCAACTAAAAAAAAGATCGCTGATTCGGCGGTCTTTTTTCATTTTATCCTCGTACAGACATAGGGGGGGGCAACGTAAATCTTCATCTATTGACCCCTCATTGCTTAGAAAAGCAAATGAACATAGAAATTCAAAAAAATCGTTTACCTTTGTTACATGGCTACCAATAAGATAACTCCCGAAGAATTATGGGCAAGACAGCAGATCAGTCCGCTGGATGTGGACTATGATTTGTGGAATGAACGCAGAGCATCTATACAGACATTCTCACGAATGAGCCAAAGTTGCATCTTTACGGTAGATGTTTTCAAAGAACGATACGATTTTGCATCCGATAACTTTGCTACTATCTTCGGATATAACCCTACATGGATAAAGACGATTCAGAAACAGGGGAATTTATTGGAAGAACGGATTCACCCGGACGACCGGGCACAACTCATCGAACACCAGATTGAACACGGGCAGTTCATCTATTCACTTCCGCAGGAACAAAGAAATAATTATCAGCAGATATTCCAGATTCGTATGCTGAATGCCCGGCAGGAATATGTGAATGTAATCAGTCGCCACCAAGTGATTCAGAAAGACAAGAATGGAAAGGCATGGATGATTATGGGAGTGATGGACATTGCGCCTGACCAAACACCTATGGAGCGAATCAGGCGGACGGTTATAAATCGGAAAACAGGTGAGATACTTCCATCGGCAGTTGTTCCGGCTAACCAACAATTAACCAAGCGGGAAAAGGAAATACTCTTATTAATCCGACAGGGCTTTTTGAGCAAGGAGATTGCTTATAAACTGAACCTTAGCATTTACACGGTAAACAATCACCGCAAGAATATATTGGCAAAATTGAATGCCGATAATGTGATCGAAGCTATCAACCGGGCGGAAAGTTCTGGTATTCTCTATTAGCTGAACACTGGCATTTTATCCTAATGCACATCATTATTCAATCACTTCAATATAAAAACTAACAGGACGGAAACCATCGTTACACGAAATCATGGCCGAGTGCGGATTCTTCATCCAACCACCATAAAAGTTACCACCTCCATTGGCTAATTCCGTAACAAAATAGCTCATTGAGCCCCATGCGCTTTCACACAGTCCTTCCGGTTTCTGCCCATCGACTGAAATAAAAGTTGTACCTTCTTCAATATCACAAGTGTGTTCAATAGGATTTTCGTACATAGCCGACAAATCGCGATGTTGCACCTTTCTTATGGCTGTTATTCTAATCTTCTTCATTTTCAATATTACTACATACGATATGTGCAAGGTTAGTCATTTATAGTTATTGCAAGGCTACTTTAAACACATTTCTATTACGGCAACCAATCTAAGCTATTTGTCAGTGGATTGGTTTCTCTCCATTGTTCCAGTTCTTCGTAACTGCGAACCCCACCCACGAAAACAGCATGGTAAATTTCTATGCCGGGAATCTGCACACCATCCGGCACATCGAATTTAATTTGAAGGATGGTTTGCTTGATTTCAGGGGTAAGTCGGTTCGTAATGGCAGCAGTTGCTCTTTCAACCACACCATCGTATTTTGAGCCTTTACGAATATGAATCATGTCGAACTTCCATGTATTCCTGTCCTCATCCTCGTAGAGAACATGCCATTCGATGCACTCTTCTTCTGTCTGAATCAGATTATTATAGTGAATTTCCTTTAAAGAAAGCCGTTCGGCAAGTTCCTGCATCACAGAAAAGCTGGCTGCAATATCCAATGTATCGGTATAGATATGCAGGTCTATATCCCTACTCTTTGCCAACAGACCGGATTTGAGTGAGCCTACTAGATGAACGGTTGCCCCAATACGTTCCCATGCCCGGATAATACCGGTATGTTCCAGTACCTTCCAAGCGGTTTGCTGATTATGCAGGGCGAGTTCAAGAATATCCATATCGTTCATTTTAAGTGTGCAAAGATACAAAACTTATGGATATATAGCTATAAATAGCCATTTCCTATCCTACCCAATTGCAGTAATTTTGTGCACCGTTCGTGACTCTATTTTCATCCTTTAGCAATAAATTACTATGGTATTCAATCAAACAGAGAAGCAAGAAAGAAGCTATTTGCAGCAAATAATCACTCGGCTGAAGCAGATAATCAACCATACTGATATGTCAGTAAAAAACCATGCAGATACATTGGCGGAGTACAAAGACTACCTTTGGAACAATAAAGATATTGATCCGCATGAGATACGCTCCATGCGTGAAAGCATCCTGAATCATTTTGCCATAGGCGAAAGTGTAATTGACAAACGCCGACGGCTTGCCCAAATAGTGGATATTCCCTACTTCGGACGAATCGACTTTCAAGAGAAGAGCGAGAACCGTCCGATAATTCCTGTTTATATCGGTATCCACACCTTTCACGATACTGAAAGCCGAACAACTGTAATTTATGATTGGCGGGCTCCTATTTCAAGTATGTTCTACAATCATGAACTGGGCGAAGCATCTTATCAATCCCCATCGGGAGAAATTAATGGAGAAATTTCCCTGAAACGCCAATACCGAATCCGAGCTGGAAAGATGGAATTCATGATCGAAAGTGCGCTGACCGTTCACGATGATATTCTGCAAAAGGAACTGAGTGCTAATGCGGATGATAAAATGAAGAACATTGTTGCCACCATTCAGCGGGAGCAAAACCGGATTATCCGTAATGAGGAAGCCCGAACGCTCATCATTCAGGGGGTGGCAGGTTCGGGTAAAACTTCTATTGCACTGCACCGCATCGCCTACTTACTATATGCTTTTCAGGGCAGTCTTTCTTCAAACGACATCTTGATTATTTCTCCGAATAAGGTGTTTGCCGATTACATTTCCAATGTGCTACCCGAACTGGGCGAAGAAACCGTACCCGAAACCGGCATGGAACAGATACTTTCCGAAGTACTGAATCACAAATACAAATACTTTAGCTTTTTTGAGCAAGTGAATGAATTACTGACAAAACCAACACCGGACTTTATCGAGCGAATCGAATATAAATCATCTTTCGATTTCATCGCCAGTCTGGATCGCTTTATTTTGTACATCGAAAACCACTACTTTAGAGCAGAGGATGTGAAGCTAACCAAACATATCACCGTCCCGGCTGAATTTATCGAAGAACAATTCCACCGTTTCAACCGCTACCCCATGCGCCAACGGTTCGAGGCAATGACGGATTATATTCTCGATATGATGAAAGTACAGTATGCTTTTACTGTGACGACTGCCGAGCGGAATTTCTTTAAAAAAGAAATCAAGCGAATGTTTGCCGGAAACAATGACCTGCAAGTCTATAAAGATTTCTTCGCATGGATGGGTAAGCCGGAACTCTTTAAAATGCGGAAAAACCGCATACTTGAATATGCCGACATAGCACCACTGGCGTACCTGCATATCGCTTTGGAAGGTGGTACAAAGAACTATGTCAAACATTTGCTGGTAGATGAAATGCAAGATTATTCTCCAATCCAGTACAAGGTGATGCAAAAGCTATTCCCTTGTCGGAAAACGGTGTTGGGAGATACCAGTCAATCGGTCAATCCTTATGGCTCATCTACTGCAGATATGATTCAGAAAGCCCTTATTATGGGCGAGATAATGAAACTATGCAAAAGCTACCGTTCTACTTGTGAAATCACAGAGTTTGCACAGCAAATACGGACAAATACCGAACTTGAACCTGTCGCACGGCATGGAAAGAAACCGCAAGTATTACAATTCAATAATGAGAAAGAAGAGTTGTCTGCCATTAAAAAATTAATAGTTACTCATCAGGCATCCGCTTACAAATCACTTGGAATTGTCTGCAAAACCGAATCGCAAGCTTATGAAATGGCAGAGAAACTACAAATTCCCGATATCCATTTCCTATCGAATCAAAGTTCGGATTTTGTACAAGGTATCGTTATCACCTCTGCACACATGGCAAAGGGTTTGGAATTTGATGAGGTGATTATCCCACAAGTAGATGACAAAAATTATCATTCTGAGATCGACCGGAGTATGTTATATGTGGCGGTAACAAGAGCAATGCACCGTTTAACGCTGACATATAGCGGAACAAAACACACGCCATTCATCTGAGTTTTCGACTTACTCTATTGGCGTACAGGGATTGACCTCTATATTTACCGTCACGCGCACAGCAGAGTAGCTTTCAGAGATAAGAACAGAAAGACATAAGAGGAGATGCTTGCCAGATATATGATGTGATATGGGTATGATATGATGCGATATAATACCCTAAAAGCAAAGAAAGAAAAATACTTCACAAGTATAAGAATAATCCCCGCTAAAAATCTGCTGACCCCAAGAAAACAAGCAAAACAAAGAAAAGAAAAGCAAGCAAAACAAGGCAAGGCAGACAAATGAACTTAACTTCTCTGTTCGGAATGATAGCCCGAAAACAAAAAAGCCCCTGCATCTTCCGATACAAGGGCTTCTCTCTCTAAAAAAACGGCGACTACCTACTCTCCCACTGTTACGCAGTACCATCGG
>OGUA01000265.1_pt1 | contig 31552 bp, 30 predicted proteins | sample 1573691 | NCBI WGS metagenome assembly OGUA01 (sample SAMEA2581925, study PRJEB24529) | metagenome | biome: Human gut stool | place: China | collected 2011 | reverse complement strand
CGCGACACGCTCGCGCTCTGTCGCAGAGCGTAGCGGTACATAAGCGGTCATAGTAACTTCGCCCCGGAAGTGGGTTGTCAGAACTCTTCTGTGTACACTTCATAAAAACCACCACCTTTCTGTAGGATCCATCCAGAACCCCATTCGCAAAATCGCCTCTACGAGGCTTTCCTTTTGCTCTTGACATATATTCTTACGAATGTAAACATTCGACGAATATCCGTCAATATTTAATGGTTCTGAATTGTTAATAATATTTTAACTTTATGACTATTCTTTGTCAATGAAATAAGTTTCTTTCAATTTCTCAATTTTTACCTTTCCGCAGGTGGTTTCTGTCAGGTTTTTCCTGAGACTATCCTCTTTTTCCACCGGGACAAGTAAAATAAATTTTACGTTTTCCGCATAGATGCTGTCCGCAGGAACGATGCCCTGCTGTCCGAAATAGTACTGCAGTTTGCCCACGTCATTATAATCTGTTGTCACTTCCAGTTCGCAGCCCTTCCGCATAATGCCGGTCTCACAATGATCCAGCCCCTCCTTCACCGCCTGGGTATAGGCCCGCACCAGGCCGCCGGTGCCGAGCAATGTGCCACCAAAATATCTGGTCACTACCACCGCAATATTGCGGATACCGGATCCGGTCAATACTTCCAGCATCGGACGCCCCGCCGTTCCGGAGGGTTCCCCGTCATCGCTGCACCGGGTCAGTTCGCCTCTGCTTCCTATTATAAATGCAGAACAGTTGTGTCTGGCATCCCAGTATTTTTTCTTCATTTCTTCTATAAAAGCCACTGCTTCTTCCTCGGTTTCACACTTGCGGATCGTAGAGATAAAGCGGGACTTTTTCTCCACGATTTCACCTTCCCCGCCGGACAAAAGGACTCTATAGTTATCTGTTGCTGTCATGTCACCCATGTATGGCCTCACTTATTTTTAAATTCTTATTTTCTTTTGCTTTCTTTTTCAGTGTAGCATAACTTCTCCAAAATGTGAAACAATTCTAAAAAGCCTTTATTTACATAGCATTATTTGGTATAATGTCTTCGTCTGTATCTCAGACAGAAAGGACTTGTTTTATGAATTATGGTAAAAAAGGTGTCCGTGCGAAGCAAAAGACACTCAACTCTAAATCACAAAAATGGGGAAGGAAGATTGCCCTAACCTGTGTTAAGGTCATGCTGGCTGCTATCGTTGGCGTCGGCATCTGCGGTGTAGCCGCCGGTATCGGTGTTTTCCGCGGCATTCTCTCTTCCACGCCCACGATCCGGCTGTCGGATGTCGTAGCATCAGGCGAAGCCACCATTGTCTATGACAGGGAAGGGAATGAGATTGACCAGTACGTCAGTACCAATTCCAACCGTCTCTCCGTCGGCATGGACGAGATTCCCGACTACATGGGCAAGGCTTTTGTAGCCATTGAGGATGAACGCTTCTATCAGCATAACGGGATTGATTTCAAAAGTATTATCCGTGCCGGTTATCAGTTTTTTAAGACCGGTGGTGAAGAAGCCCAGGGTGCCAGTACCATTACCCAGCAGCTTCTAAAAAATACCATCTTTACGGACTGGACCTCCGAGGGTAATAACAAGATCAAAAAAATCAAACGTAAGATTCAGGAGCAGTACCTGGCACTGGAGATTACAAAGTACTACTCCAAGGACGAGATCCTGCTGCGTTATATGAATGCCATCAACCTTGGTCAGAACACCCTGGGTGTGGAATCCGCCTCCTTACGTTACTTCGGTAAACACTGCAGCGAACTGACCATTTCCGAATGTGCGGTCATTGCCAGTATCACGCAGAATCCTTCTAAATACAATCCCATCCGTCATCCGGAAGAGAATGTAAAACGTCGTGAGAAATGTCTGACGAAAATGCTGGAGCTTGACTTCATCACGCAGGCGCAATACGATGAAGCCATGGCAGATACCGATGCTGTGTACGAGCGTATCGGTCTGTACGACATTGACTATCAGGAAGCCAACGCCACCACCGGTTCCTACTTCTCCGATGCGGTATATGAGCAGGTAAAACAGGATCTGATCCTGTCCGGTTATAACGAGACCATGGCAGAGACACTGCTGACCTCTGGAGGCTTACGGGTGGAATCTACGTTAGATCCCAAGATTCAGGATATTCTGAACGAGGAATATGCAGATGCTTCCAACTATCCGGAGAATGTAAAATGGTATCTGAACTATGCACTTACCATTATTTCTCCCGATGGCACAAAGAATAACTTCAGTAAAGAAAATATGATGACGTGGTTCAAACAGAACCAGAATAAGAAATTCAACCTGATCTTTTCTTCCCAGGACGATGCCTATGCGGCTGTAGACACTTACCGCTCCGCAATGCTGGCGCAGCTGGGTGTGGAAGACAATGCGGACAATTACGAAGAAACTATTTCCATGACTCCACAGCCCCAGTCCGCTATGGTCATTGAGGAGCAGAACACCGGCTATGTGGTAGCCATGATCGGCGGCCGCGGTGCCAAGGAGGGCCGTAGAACCCTGAACCGCGCCACCAGTGCCAAGCGTCTGCCGGGATCCACCTTCAAGGTAGTGGCCTCCTACGCTCCCGCTCTGGACAGTGCCGGCAAGACTCTGGCTACTGTATACAACGATGCACCGTTTAACTATGCAGACGGTACTCCCGTTCGTAACTGGTACAAGACCGGTTACCGGGGCATCCAGAATATCCGAAGTGCGATCCGTGACTCCCTGAATATCATCGCAGTTAAGAACATCACGGTGATCACTCCGAGACTTGGTTATGATTATCTGCTGAACTTTGGATTTACCACTCTGACCGACGGTGTGCAGGTCGGCAACGAGATCAAGTCCGACGTGAACCAGTCCCTGGCTCTGGGCGGTCTGACCTACGGTGTTACTCCTTACGAACTGACTGGTGCCTACGCAGCTATTGCCAACGGCGGTACTTATGTCACCCCGAAGCTGTACACCAGGGTCACCGATTCCGATGGCAATGTAATTCTGGACAACACCAATCCGGCTACCAGACAGGTCATCAAGGAGACCACCGCTTTCCTGCTGACCAGTGCTATGCAGGATGTAGTTACCTCCGGTACCGGTGGCCGTGTAAATTTCGGCGGTATGGCTATCGCCGGTAAGACCGGTACTACTACCGGACCTACCGATGCCTGGTTTGTAGGATATACCCCTTACTACACCGCTGCTACCTGGACCGGGTACGACAACAATGTTGACCTGAACAGTGCCGAGGACGGTGTCTCCAAGACCTTATGGCGTAAGGTTATGAAGCGTGTTCATGAGGATCTGCCTAACACCCAGTTCCCGGTTCCCTCCGGTATTGTACAGGTAGCGGTATGTTCCCAGTCCGGCAAGCTCCCGATTCCCGGTCTCTGCGATGGCTGTGTATATACAGAGTATTTTGCTGAGGGTACGGAACCAACGGAAAGCTGCGATGTACACTATCAGGGCGAGATCTGTGCTTACGACGGATTACCCGCAAGCCCTGACTGCCCGTTCAAGTACACCGGTGTTGCCACCATGCCTCTGGTAGAAGATCCTGCATTACAGCAGGGCTCCACTGTCATCATCAACAATCCGGATGGCACGCAGACTGTCAGCACACCGAACACCAGAAGTCAGTGTCAGCATGATGCAACCTTCTTTGCCAATCCGGACTACGAATCTGTGATCAACCAGCAACAGGCCGAGATCAATGCCCGTAATGCTGCAGCGCAGCCGCAGACAGAAGAATAATATGTGAACCATAAATACCATAGAAATAACAATACCCGCCCCTGTACCACTGCTCCACGCAGCTACAGGGGCGGGTTATTTTTTGCATAAAAAAATCACCGGATCAAACGTTTTCACATTCGATCCGGTGCTCATGATATACCTTATGTTTTCAGATGTTCCTATACAATACCCTGTGCAGTCATGGCATCTGCAACCTTCAAGAAGCCTGCGATGTTAGCACCTGCTACATAGTTACCTTCCATGCCGTACTTCTTGGCTGCATCATCCAGATTGTGGAAGATATTAACCATGATGGTCTTCAGCTTTGCATCAACCTCTTCGAAGGTCCAGGAAAGTCTCTCACTGTTCTGGCTCATCTCCAGAGCGGAGGTAGCAACACCACCTGCATTGGATGCTTTGCCGGGGCAGAACAGAACGCCGTTCTTCTGGAAGTACTCGGTAGCTTCCATGGTGGTAGGCATGTTAGCGCCCTCTGCTACAGCGAATACGCCGTTAGCAACCAGCTGTTTTGCATCCTCCAGATCCAGTTCGTTCTGGGTTGCACAGGGAAGAGCTACATCACACTTCACGGTCCATACACCATGCTCACCATTCTTCTTCTCATGATACTGTGCGCTGGGTCTTGCAGCAGCATACTCGGTCAGTCTTGCACGCTTTACTTCCTTTACTTCCTGCAACAGTGCTACATCGATTCCTTCGGGATCATAAATCCAGCCGGTGGAATCGGAACAGGTAACTACCTTGGCACCTAACTGCTCTGCTTTCTGGATGGCGTAGATTGCTACGTTACCGGCACCGGATACAGCCACGGTCTTGCCTGCGATATCCTTGCCATTGCACTTTAACATCTCCTCGGTCAGATACAGCAGGCCATAACCGGTTGCTTCAGTTCTTGCCAGGGATCCGCCATAGCTTAAGCCCTTACCGGTCAGAACACCTTCATACAGGCCGGTCAGTCTCTTGTACTGTCCGTACATATAACCGATTTCTCTTGCGCCGGTACCGATATCACCTGCAGGAACATCGGTATCTGCTCCGATATATTTGTAAAGTTCTGTGATGAAGCTCTGGCAGAAAGCCATAATCTCTCTGTCGGATTTACCCTTGGGATCAAAATCGGAACCACCCTTACCACCGCCGATAGGCAAGCCGGTCAGAGAGTTCTTGAAGGTCTGCTCGAAACCAAGGAACTTGATGATACCTAAGTTAACGGAAGGATGTAAACGTAAGCCTCCCTTGTAAGGTCCGATTGCGGAGTTGAACTGTACACGGAAACCGTTGTTTACCTGTACCTGACCCTTATCATCCACCCAGGGTACACGAAACAGGATCTGTCTCTCGGGAGTTACCAGTCTCTCCAGCAGAGCATCCTTACGATACTTTTCCTCATTTGCCTCGATCACCACGCGAAGAGATTCCAGAACCTCTTTGACTGCCTGGTGGAACTCGGGCTGTGCAGGATTCTTTGCGACTACCAAATCAAATTGGTATACAGATTCATGACAACCTGGTTGCCATATGCTTTATTATAAAACGACTTTTTTAATTGTACAATAAACTTTATTTCACTAAATCGTAAAAGTTTTTGGCCATTTTCTATAAAAATTGCACAAAAAGGTATGCAAGTATACAATTTGTGCGTTATGGTGTACGCTAAATTGCCGAAAGCGGTCGTTTTGTATGCTATAGATATTCTTTCAGAGTCCGGATGTTGGCATTCTCCATCTCGATCAGTTCCTTCGCCAGACTGCGGCAGGGGCTTCCGGCAAACTCTTCATTGTGTGCCAACACCTTCTCCATCTCCAGCACACCGTTATTACTGCCCTTGATGATCATTTCTGCGATATGACTTGTGCTGGTGTCGAGCAGGGTGTTATAACCGATTCCAAAGCGCAGCATCATGTTCTCCATGGCATTCTCCCGGTAGGTCTGGGCCTTGCCCTCCACCAGATTCTGCACTGCCCTGTCATGCAGCCTGGAGTACTGTAATTCCTGTTCCGCCACCACGGCTGCCAGCCTGTCGTCGTAGATTTTGTCCGTAACGGCATCCAGGGCCTTCATGGCCATTTCCGTGTTACGCTGGATCTCCCGGTAGATGTTGATCTCCTGTTTCTTCAGATTGTGATTTCCTGTTTTATTCATAGAAAAAGCTCCTTACCGTTTTTGGTAAGAAGCTTTCCCTGAATTTTCTTATTTTATTCCAAGCCCGCAGTGCACCGCTCAAAAATGCTTCGCATTTCTTCGCTGTCGGGCATTCGCCCTATCATTCGCCGCGCAATACGAATTGCTCCGCAGCCTTCGCTGCTCTCGCAATTCTACCTACATTCGGATTCCGCTGATTTGCTTCCGCAAATCGCTTCTTCCTCATGTAGGTGCGATTTTCTCAAGTTCATAGGTCGCCGTATGCAAGCATCCGCGCCCCTACGAACTTGGAAAATCTGTTATTGTACATATTCACTCTTGACGTATCCGATCTGGCCATTGTACCTGATCTTGCTCCAGTCGCCTTCTGTGCCGACCAGTTCCGCGGAATCGCCACCGGAAAGAACTCCCAGACGATCTGCAGTCTCACTGGCGGATGCACGTACATTGATATTGGTGGTAGCGGTCACGGTTCCGATGGTCTCGGCACCGGCTGCGCTCTCTGCCAGCTGCAGGAACTCTGTCTTGATATAGCCTTCCTTACCTTCATAATCTACCTTGGTCCAACCGTTGGCGCGCTGCTCCAGTACCTGAAGCTTCGTACCTCCTGCCACTTTACCCAGCTTATCCGCCTGCTCACTGTCGGAGCTTCTGACATTTACGGTAGTAGTTGTCGTCACATACTGCGGTCCCTGCTCTTCTGCGGGCTGCTCTGTGCCTTCGGCAGAAGTATCCTGACCGTCTGCCGCCTGATCACCGCCTTCCGCAGAGGTATCTGTATTCTGATCTCCGGCTACCTGATTGGCCAGCTTCTCTCCTACGGCAATGCTTACCTGAGAATCCAGCTCACTGATATACTGCAATACTTCCGGATGATCTACCATCAGTTCATTGTATTCCACTGTGATCTTGTTGTTAAATTCCACAACATCATCCTGCGTGCTTAACGTCTTGATATAATCGTTGACTTCCTCACTGTTCTCGCCGCGCTTGATATACATTTCTCCCTGATCATTGGTGCAGATATAAAGTGCCTGATAACCGGGCACCTCTTCCTCATGACCCACAAATGCAATCTTGTAATATACATAAGCGATCACCGAACCCTCTTCCGGGCCGGTCTTGGTATAGATCTCCAAAGTCGGATAATAATCAATATACTGTGCCAGTTCCAGATAACGATACATGTCTTTGTCGGAGATCTCATCACAAACGGAACGTAACGTTGTCTCATCACCGGTCGCCATGGCATTATAATAAGTAGCTACCAGAGTATATACCGCACCTTCCTCATTTGCTACCAAAGGTACATCCTCTGTTGTCGGTTCCGTAGCAATCTCACTGGACACTGCCGCTGCGCTCTCTGCGTTCTGCTGCTCCTCACGGTGACGGTTGTTCATACTCAGGCTTACGGATACGGTGACTGCCACTGCCACAACAACGACAGCCGGCAAAACTACTTTACTATGCTTTATGATATAGTTTCCAAGAAAATGTAATTTTTCTTTCCACATATTGCGTCCTTTCCAAATTCTGAAAAAAAGTTCTTTAATCGCAAAAAGCCGCAAGCGGCTTCTCTCATCTCTCTCCCTATAATCAAGGTGATGTAAATGCATCCGACAGGAATCGAACCTGCATTAAAGGCGTCGGAGGCCTCCGTTCTATCCATTAGACTACGGATGCAAATATTACAAATTTGTTACATCACCTCGACTATAATATCATAAAACACTACATATGTCCAGTTTAAATTGTTGGAATTATTTAGTTTTTTTCAAACATAATATTCACTCCGGTATTCTACACTATCCTTACTTCCCTCTCCCGGCTGCAATACAGATATAAATGGTCCGACAGAACTTCCTCCGGCGGCAGCTCCGTCCGGTTCACTTCTGCGATCATTTTCTTCAGTTCTTCCCTGTCCTGTTCCCGTTCCCTGGGAACCAGCAGGAATTCATGAACAGAACTGGGGATCATGTAATAATCGCCGCCGATACGCTCTGCCAGCTGCTCCAGCATCCCGGGATACAAAATGCTGCAGGCACCGTAAGTCTTGCGGGAATTCGTCAGGATCATCATGGATACCTTCCTCAAAAATTCCCTCCGGACTTCCTCCGGAAGTTCCTGCAGTGCGTCTCCCAGCACATCCTCCATGGGAATGGTCTCACCGGGAAACAGTCTGGGGGTATTTTTCACTGCAATCTCCAGCAGATCCCTGTCTGTCACCTTCCAGTTGTCCAGATGGGATCTGTAGATGGGGATCATACCGTTGTCCACTCCTGCTTCGTCAAACGCATAGTAGAAGCAGATTGCCAGATCAAGTATCGGAATATACGGCACTTTTTCCAGCTGCTCCCGGTTCTTCTCCCGGTTCACCAGCCGGAAGCACAGTTTCTCCTTTACCTTCTCAAAATCCTGAAAAAAGGAAACATCGATCTTCCGGCCGATTCCGTCCTCCTTATAGATACTGATGATCTTCTTAATAATATCTGCAAAGGTCACGCCACCCTCATAAGCTTCCCAGAAGGAATTAAGATAAATCGTAGGTGTCACATTGTCCTGTCCCTTACGGATCATCAGTCCCTGAAGCAGCACTCCGTTATTCTTCTGCACTTCCCGCAGTTCCACTGTATACTCCTGTCCCAACACTTCGCTGACAGCCTTCTGTACCTTTACTTTAAATGTAGAAATCTCCATAGAATACCTCCATGCCTCTCCGAAGCAGGCTCCCCTCCTGCTTTTTCCCATGTGGTATTTCCGGTGTAAAAATGTAGAAAATAACAAAAGCAATAAGCCATCCCGAAACAGGATAACTTATTGCCTTACAGGTTCTCTTATCGGATATTGCTCAGAACAGTGGTAGTCTCAACAATTATGCACGAGACAGATATTCACCGGTTCTGGTATCGATCTTGATCTTGTCGCCCTGGTTAACGAACAGAGGTACTGCAACAGTAGCTCCGGTCTCAACAGTAGCAGGCTTGCTGGCACCGGTAGCGGTATCACCCTTGAATCCGGGCTCGGTCTCAGTGATCTCCAGTTCTACAAACAGAGGAGGCTCCACGGAGAATACGCTGCCATTGTGGGAGCAGATCTTGCACATCTCGTTCTCTTTTACGAACTTCAATGCATCGCCTACAGTCTCAGAGTTCAGTGCAACCTGATCGTAAGTCTCAGTATCCATGAAGTAGTACAGATCGCCATCTTCATACAGATACTGCATATCCTTTCTATCAATACGCGCCTGAGGGCACTTCTCAGTAGGACGGAAAGTCTTCTCTACTACACCGCCACTCTTGATGTTCTTCAGCTTGGTTCTTACGAAAGCTGCGCCCTTTCCCGGCTTAACATGCTGGAACTCGATAATATGGTAAACATTGTTATCATACTCAATGGTAATACCATTTCTGAAATCACCTGCAGAAATCATAATGTATTCCTCCTAAATATTTTCACGTCATAATTCTTTAACATTTTAATATAAAAACATGCACATTTCAACTACTTTTGAAAAATTTTTTCAAATTTCTCGGGAAACTACTGCCTGTTCTCTCGTAGGAAATCGATAGCCTGCAGATAACCGTCCAGTCCCTGTCCGTAAATCTGCCTGTTACATACCGGTGCTGTCACAGAAATCTTGCGGAACTCTTCTCTGCTCGTAATATCGGAAATATGAATCTCCACCTTGGGAATATCCACGCTTGCCAGAGCATCCCGGATGGCATAGCTGTAATGGGTGTAGGCACCGGGGTTGATCACGATCCCCTCCGTTCCGTCAGAATATGCCTCCTGGATCCTGTCGATGATGGCTCCTTCATGGTTGCTCTGGAACACCTGGATCTCCTCTCCGGTTTCTTTTGCTTTTTTGTCGATCAGATCCAGTAAATACTGATAGTCCTGTGTTCCGTAGATCTTTTTCTCACGGATTCCCAGAAAATTCAGATTCGGTCCGTTGATCACCAGAATTTTCATCTTTTTTCTCTCCTTTTTTCTCTGTATGTCTTTCTGCTTCCGTAACTGCAGCTGTAACTCTTCCGCCAGTTCATCGGAATGCCTGTTATCCACATCCAGTATAATGTCCGCACATTCCGCATAGATTTTGTCCCGGATCTCCAGCAGTTCCCGGATCCTTGTCAGAGGATCCTCACACTGCAGCAGGGGCCTTGTAGTGTCATTTTTCAGCCGCTCGTAGACCACTTCCGGCGACACGCGCAGATATACCACTGTTCCACACTGATGCAGCAGGGGCCGGTTCACCGGATTGACCGGAGTGCCTCCTCCCACAGACAGGATACGTTCGTATTTCTGTTCCCCGCATTTTCGCAGCAGTTCCGTCTCCAGTTCCCGGAAATAGGATTCACCGTCATCCGCAAAGATCTGTGTGATGCTCCTGCCCTCCTGTCTCTCGATCAGCTTGTCCGTGTCTTCTACCGGCATCCGTAGCAGATAGGACAGTTTCAGTCCCAGTGTTGTCTTCCCCGATCCCATAAAGCCGATCAGGACGATATTCCTTCGTTTGTGTTTCATTTTTTTATTTTCCGTCCTCTGTCTTTTTTGCTTTCTGCATCCGTTCATAGACTTTGTCTGCAAGCCAGGGTTCCACCTGGCAGCCTGTCCACAATTCAAAAGCAATGATTCCCTGATAGAGAAGCATCTTCGCACCATTATAGGCTTCACCGCCCTGTGCCTCCACCAGTTCCATAAACCGGGTCTTCGGTGGATTGAAGATCAGATCATATCCGGTGTGTACTCTCTTATAAAATGTGGGATCCTCGATCACCGCCGCATCACAGTCCGGATACATACCCACACTGGTGGCCTGTATTGCCAGATAGCGTTCTCCTTCCGGCAGCGTATCATACGCATCTATAGACAGGGCTTTTGCAAATTTCCGTTTTTTTCCGGTGAGGTGATTCACCTCGTCCGCTATGCTCTGTGCCTTTTCCACCGTACGGTTCAGGATAATCGCCTCTTTCGCCCCCTTATCCAACAGCATCATGGCTACCGCTCTGGCTACTCCTCCGGCTCCCAGGATCAGCACTTTCTGTCCCTTGACTTTGACGCCGTCCTCGCACATGGCCCGGTACAATCCCGGCATATCGGTATTGTAGCCTTTATAGCCCTTTTCCGTGCGGACCAGCGTATTTACAGCACCGATATTTGATGCCAGCGTATCTATGTCATCCAGGTACGGGATCACATCGCTTTTATAGGGAACCGTTACATTTATTCCCAGCAGATTCAGTGCAAAAGCACCCTTCACGGCATCCTCCAGTCTTCCGGTCTCCACATGGAACGGGACATAGGCCAGATTTTTCCCAAGCACCATGGACAGGGTATTGTGGATCACCGGAGACAGGGTGTGCTCCACCGGGTTTCCGATCAGTCCGCAGGTTCTGGTATAGCCATTGATATCATTCAGCATTTTGATTTCCTTTCCGACGCTTTTCTCTATGGTAGAAAAACAGTACGATCTTTTCCAGATATCTCTTGAGTACGATCTGAATCTCTTCTTTCGGATGAATGGGTTTCGTCAGATAGGTCATGATCCCGCATTTCTTAGCTCCCCACACATCGGTGAACAGCTGATCCCCCACAAAAAGTGTGGTATCCGCCCCGGTATGCATCTGTTCCATAGCCCGCAGATAACCTTCTCTTCCGGGTTTCCCGGCCTTATAGATATAGGAAGCACCTACTGCATCCGCAAAACTTTTTACGCGGGGCTCCTTGTTGTTCGATAACAGCAGTGTCTGAAATCCCAATTCCCGCAATCTGCCGAAGAACTCTGTTGCCTGCGGTGTTGCCGGTGCCCCGTGCGGTACGAGTGTATTGTCAATATCAAAAATGATTCCGCGATACCCCTGTTCATATAATGTTCTGTAATCTATGCCATAGGCGGAATCCGCCTCATAATCCGGGTAAAACTGATGCAGCATCTGTCTCGCCTTTCGTCTGTTTTATAATGTAATCGGTATTCTCCTCTAGGGAAAATGCCTGAAAATATGCTTCTTCCAACGGAATCCACAGCTGCAGGAAGTCCTGTAGTATGTCCTCTCCGTTCCTCGTGCGGATCCGCTCCGTCTGCGTCTCATGGTCTATGTCCAGAAATACTTTCCGGTCCATGTATTCTCCCAGTACCGGATGGCAGCTGTAAGCGCCTTCCACGAATACAAAACCGCTATTTTGTACCGGGAGCCAGTCTCCCGGTGCCATGCGGGAACAGTCAAATCTCTGATAGGAAAATGCTTGTCCCGATGCAAGCTTCGGTATGACTTCCGTCAAAAATCGTTCATAGTGCACATTTCCGCCAGGCTCGCTTCTGCGCTCCTGCGTCCGAAGTGCAGGCGGCAGAAAAAAATCATCCATATGGATCACATCTCCGCCCAGTTCTTTTGCAAGTCTGGCAGCCAGTGTTGTCTTCCCGGCGGCGCATCTGCCGTCAATGGCAATAATGCGCATTCCGGTAGGAAGCACACGCAATTCCTCTGTCAGCTCAGAAACAGTTCTCAGCGATCTCATCCACAGCCTCCGCAATGTATTCTCCCAGGCGTCTGCTCTCGACTCCCACGATAGTGGCATGGCATTTACTCATGGGGATCAGGATCAGTTTTGCATCATTCGAAGCTACCGCTGCTGCCATGGTGGGGGTGATCTCACCTAACATGGCATCCGCCATGACGATTCCCACCGGTCCTACGATCACGTCTGCTCTCTTACTGTTATATACCACGGCATTCTCCCCGGTGGCACCGCTTGTCACGCCGCTCTTCATCATATTCGCCGTAGCTGTGGCGTTGGTTCCCACTGCGATCAGTTCCGCCTCCGGAAACCGTTCCTTCAGAGCCTCCAGCAGGCTTCTGCCTACGCCTCCGCCCTGGCCGTCCATTACCATAATACGCATAACTTTACTCCTGCCAAAAATAATACATACATGTTCCATGATAGCATGGCAAATGCTTTTTTGCAATTTATCTTGACAAAAAAATGCCCACCCTTTATTATGTATTATGCTTCAGGAAGGAGCTTAACGCCAGAAGGCATATTTATCCCAGAAGGGAAAAGTGTGCCGTTCTGGCTTTTTTGTTACTGTTCAAGTTTCTCCGTCTCGGAGAGGCTTTTTGCGAATGGAGACTCTGAACAGTTATATCTTATCAGGAGGTTTTCCATGAAAAAATTAACTGTTTTAAACAAGAGCATCCTCACTGCTCTGTGTGTTGCCTTATGTGTGGTTCTGCCCATGACTCTGCACGCCATTCCCAAGGGCGGTGTCCTGTTCTCCCCCATGCATCTGCCCGTGCTTCTGTGCGGTCTGGTCTGTGGAGCACCTTTCGGTCTGGTCTGCGGCATTCTCGGACCTCTGGTATCCAGTCTGCTTACCGGTATGCCCGTTTTCGGATATATGCCTGTCATGATGATCGAGCTGGGGCTCTATGGTCTGATCAGCGGTCTGGTCATGCAGTTTCTTCGCAGCGGTAAACTGGTTGTTGATCTGTATGCAGCTCTGGTCATTGCCATGCTGGGCGGCCGTGTGATCACCGGTATCCTGCGCGCACTGATCTTTGCAGGCGGTTCCTACAGCTGGTCTGCCTGGGCTGCCGGATATTTCGTATCCTGCCTCCCCGGTATCATTATCCAGCTGATTCTGATCCCCATCATCTATGTTGCACTGGAACGCGCTCATCTCCTGCCGGTTCGTTACGCTGCTGTTTCTGCTGCCGCAGAGACCGAAGCTGCATAATATAAAGAGCGACATGCGCCGCTAGGCGCACCCACGCAAAAATGGCTCTTCTGTCTTACGACAGGAGAGCCATTTTCTGTTTGTAGATCCGTATGAAATAGAGGATTTCCGCCACTGCGGTGATACTCCATGAAAAGACATATAGCAGATACAGGGACGGTATCGTATGGAAATAGGCAAATATGGTGTAAACCCAGATTACACGGAACACGCAGGAACCCATGATGACAATGAACATAGGTATAATGCTCTTGCCCATGGCTCTGGCCGCCGCAATGGTACAGTCCATAAATGCCGAAATACAATACGAAAATCCCATGATTGTCAGACGGTACATACCGGCATTCATAACTGCCGCATCTCTGGTAAACAGGGACAAAAACGCTCTTCCGAAAAATACCAGTGACACTCCCAGGATCAGACCGATGCCGAAGGAATATGCCAGGCTGATGAGGTAACTGTTCCGCACCCTTTTCTTCTTGCCCGCACCGTAATTCTGTCCCATAAAGCTGCCGCAGGCGGTATAGAATGCTGCCATGACATCGTATACCATGGCATCTGCATTGGTGGCTGCGGAATTGCCTGCCACCATGGTGGCATCAAAGGAATTCACACCCATCTGCACAAAGCTGTTGGCAAACTGGAAAATTACGTTCTGCAATCCGGAGGGCATTCCCAGCTTCAGGATATCCTTCGTAAGTTCCGGATCCAACCGCAGCTTTCCCGGATGCAGGGCATAAATGTCTTTGCAGCGAAGCAGTGCCTGCAGGATTAATGCTGCAGATACATACTGGGAAATGATACTGGCCAATGCCACTCCTGCCACATCCATATGACAGACGATCACAAAAAACAGGTTCAGAATAATATTCAGCACTCCGGAAAAACCAAGATAATACAGAGGCTTCTTCGTATTCCCCACTGCGCTGTACACCGCATTACCAAAGTTGTAAATGGCCAGCGCCGGCATTCCCAGATAATAGATCCGCAGGTACAATACTGCTTTGTCCAAAAGTTCCTCTCTGGTCTTCAGCATTGTCAGCATCCACTCGGATAAGCCGACTCCCAGTACCAGTAACAGCACTCCCATGATCAGGCTGACCAGTGCGGCGGAATGAATCGTCTTCGACAGGCTTTCCCTATCCTTTGCCCCGTAATACAGTGCCGTCAGTACATTGATACCGCCGGACAGACCAATGAGGAATCCGGTAAACATGGTGACCAGTGTGGCTGTGGACCCTACCGCTCCCAGCGACAGGGAACCGGCGAACTGACCGATCACCGCAATATCCGCCATGTTGAAAAGCACTTGTAACAGATTGGACAGCATTAACGGCACGCTGAAGATCAGTATTTTCTTTCCTAAGGGTCCTTCCGTCAGATCCTGCATATTCTGTTTCATTTTCAATCCTATCCTTTTATCTTCTTCCCATATTTGTATCTCTGTTATTACTCTTCCCATCAGCGTCCACTCTGACGAAAAGAACGGTCAAAGAGTTTTTTGCTCCTTGACCGTTCCTTATTCTAGCATATCTTATCTTTCTTTTCTACCGGAAAATCAATTTTTTTGACAACTTATGCTGCCTCTTTTTCTGAATTTTTCCCGGCACCGAACAGCTTGCGGATGCAGCTGTAAGCAACCATAACTCCCAGTACCATAAGCAGTATGGCTACGATCAGCTGTAAGCCGTCTACCAGGAAGGCAGCCTGTCCGGATGCCACATTTTTCACCAGGGCAACTGTCTTCTGGATCAATGCAGTAAAGGTTACGACCAGCATCATTCCCATAGGGAAGTACAGTGTCCAGCCGGTACGACCGGTAGTCTTTAAGAATACTGACAGGGCGATCAATACCAGTGCTGCCAACAGCTGGTTCGCAGAACCGAACAGCGGCCATACATTGTTGTATCCGCCAAGAGTCAGCAGATAACCGAAAAACAAAGTGATCACAGTTGCAAAATACTTATTGGTCAGAACTCTCTGCACGGGAGTCATCTTTGCGGTATCTGTGGTGTCTCCCAGGAACAGCTCCTGGAAGGACATACGCCCGATTCTTGCTACGGAATCCAGAGAAGTCAGTGCCAATGCAGATACACACATGGTCATGAATACAGTTGCTACGGTTACGGGAACCCCCATCTTCTCCAGGAATCCTGCGACACCGGAGGAGAAAATGGAGAACGGTGTACCATCGGGCTTCGTGCCATTGACTGCAACTGCACCGACAACTACCAGTGCAACCACACCCAGCAGACTCTCTACGATCATGGCACCATAACCTACCATGGGCATATCTTTTTCATTGCTGATGGTCTTGGATGAAGTACCGGAGGATACCAGGCTGTGGAAGCCGGATACCGCACCGCAGGCGATGGTGACGAACAGAGTCGGGAACAGGCTGCTGTTACCTACCTGAAAACCGTTAAATGCATTCAGCTCCATATCGGGATGAGCCACAACCACACCCAGCACGGCACCGATGATCATACCCAGCAGCATAAAGGTGGTCATGTAATCTCTGGGCTGCATCAGAAGCCACATGGGCATTACGGATGCAAGGAACAGGTATGCCATGATGATGTAGATCCATGCAGTCTTGGAAGCATAGATGGGAAGATGCATACCTACAGCGAACATTACTACCAACAGACCGATGGCTACGACTGCCTTGACCCACTCGTTCATCTTGCCGACCTTTTTCTGGATCAGACCGAAGATCACTGCTACAACGATGAACAACATGGAAATGGATGCCGCACTGCCGTTGGCATATGCCACACTGGCATCTTCCAGTCCGGTACCTACGAAGGTACCTGCCACCATATCGGTAAATGCTGCAATGACTAACAGAGTGAACAGCCAGCAGAACAGCATGAACAACTTTCTGCCGGTCTTACCAATGTATTTTTCAATGATCATTCCCATGGATTTTCCTTCGTTCTTCACGGAGGCATACAGCGCACCGAAATCCTGTACGGCACCGAAGAACAGACCGCCGATCAGAAGCCACAGGAGCACGGGAACCCATCCGAATACCGATGCGAGGATGGGACCCGTCACAGGACCTGCTCCGGCGATAGAGGAAAACTGATGAGAAAATACAGTGAATTTGGAGGAAGGCACGAAGTCCTCTCCGTCTTCATGGGTAAACGCAGGCGTCTTCGCCTTCTCATCGATTCCCCACTTTTTTGCAAGCCATCTTCCGTAGAAGACATAGCCTGCTACCAGCACTACCATTGCGATCAGAATGATTACCAAACTGTTCATTTTTGTTTCCTTCTTTCTTGTGTCTTGTTGTTTTGTCGTGACAGAAAGAAAAATTCTGATTGCCCGTAAAACAAAAAAGCTTTCCGTCTCCGGTGCCCTTAAGCACCCAAAGACGAAAAGCTCTAAGCTCTCCGCGTTACCACTTTGCTTGCCATGTTTTATCACATGACCTCTTGTTCCCATCTCCATGAAATACAAATATCTCATTTCCAACAGGCTTCTAAATAACGGTAGAATACCGGTGACACCTACTTAACTGCTTCAGTGTACTTCTCACAGAGGATAGTCTGTCATACTCACATGCCGTCTCACACCAGCCGGCGGCTCTCTGAAATGCTTCCGTATGCAGATCTTGTTCTGTTCATCGAATTTCACTTTCTGTTCGATAGCAAAGATACCACTCTGATTTTATAATGTCAATAGTTTTCTTTTAATTTTTTGTTGATCTATTTTATCATTTCCCCTTTTTATCCGCGATCAGAGGTTTGATAGCGGAATAAATCTCGCTGGTACGTTTGCTGTCCTTGAACTCTTTGTTCAGGGCATTGTTGATTCCCTGTTTGGTCTTGTACTGGCGGATGAATTTTACCACCTGAGGGACGATGGTCTGGTCGGAAAGCACCTTTTCCACTGCCTGGGCCAGTTCATCCGGTTCTTCTGCTGCCTTCTTCTCTGAAGCCTTCTTATCAACAGTTTTTTCCGTCGTTTTCTTTTCTGCCATATTTGCAGTATTCTTCTTCCGGGTATTTCCTTACCATTTTTTTCACGGGTTCCACAGGCACAGGTTCCAGTATCTCAGGCAACGGTTCTTCCAGGATCTGCACGCTCACAAATGCTGGCTCTGCAATCTCCTCTGCATCCACTTCCGCCTCCGGTTCCTCCGTCATTACCGCTGTTGCGTTCTCTGTCTCCTGTTCTGTGATTTCCACTGCCATCGGCTCTGCAGCTTCCACCGACAGAGCCTGCACGCTCTCCTGTTCCGTACTTCCCGTTACTTCCATTGCATTTTCTTCGGTCAGGAGATTTTGTTCCGCCATTGGATTCTTTCCCCACAAGAGATTACGGATAATGCGCACTGGAACTCCCTGTGCTTTCCAGTATACCATCAGACTGGTGAATCCATTGTCCTTGGTCACGATAAAGTAATCCGGGTGTATCCCTTCCCTCTGCTGCTCACAGATCAGGTAACCGAGATACGTTGCCAGCTGGAAATCCAGTGCATTCTTGGTACCCACTGCTACCTTGCGATGCAGGTCAAAAGTCATGCTGTCCGCATTGTCACTGTAGAAAATGCAGACGGTATCCTCCTCCGCCAGCAGTTCCACTCCCTCCATGCCTCGGCTCTTTACATTTTCAAAATCAATCAGATAATAGGCCATTATTTCTCCTCCCCATTTGTTGTATCAATTTCTTCCGCTTTACCAGTCTCTTCCGGTGTCCCCTGCTCCGGTTCCGCAGGTGCATCCTTCTGTTCCACAGTCTCTACAGGCTCTGTGTTTTCTACCGGTCCGGTTGTCTCCGGCGTCCCGGACTCCTCTGCACCTGCCTGCGGCTTTTCCTCCGTCACGGCTTCCGGCTCTTTTGGGATGCCTGTCTCCGTTCTGCTCTCCTCTGTGGCTTTCTTCGCCGGAAGCTTTTCGCGAATGCTTTCTTTCCAGCCGGTGAGCTTCTCATCCCTCCGGTTCTTCCGTTCCCTTCGCTTTGCTGCCCGTTCCTGTCTGGCCTCTTCCTTAAGTTCCAGTTTTTCCTGTTTTCTGGCCTGTTTTGCCAGTGCCTTTTCTTCCAGTTCCACTTCCTTGACAGCGGCTTTTTCTATATCCCGGATATAGCGGTCCGCCTTTTTGTGGTTCTTACGGTCCAGGCGGTATGGGTCATACACAAAGTACGATACCGCTCCCAGCACCAGAATCACCACACCGGCAATCGTCAGTACCGGTACGACGATCCCATACTCCGTAAATCCCAGTTCAAAACAGACAAATACGATCAGCATGGCCGGAAACAACAGCAGATACAGAATTCTTGTCACCATATCCAACAATGCATGCTGTCTTTTCCCATTGGTCAGAAGTGTTCCCTCAATAGCGGTATAAAATGCCATAAAAATACACAATTCCGAACCGAAGCCATGAAGATATCCGCAGATTCCGGTCAGAATCAGCGACAGAAAAAACATGCCGAACGCCGTTCCCTGATACCAGGCATTGCGGTACTCCATCATTCCCTGCAGCTTGTCCTCACTGATGCCGTGCATCCGATAGACATCCTTGCGGATCAGCCGTTCAAATTCTTCGTTATACCGCTGTTCCTCTCTGGTATTGCGCAGGTTGCTCATCTGTTCGATATATTCCTGCTCCTTGCGGATCCGTTTGGTTCTGAGCTGCTCCAGCTCATTCTGGCGCCTGACTTCCTCTTCCAGTTTCCGTACCTTTCCGATCCGGGGATTCTTTACCATAATCTCCGGATTCTCCGAAAGCACAGTTGTTTCGTTCTTCTCCTGATTCTCCATTGGGTCCTCTTTCCGTTTATATTATCATCCAATAGCCTTATTATAGATTTTCCGGCCCAGAAAAACAACCTTTTGTTCCCTGTTTTCATTGCTTTGGCTCTTCATCCTGTCACTCGAGAAAAATGCCGCAAGTACCGGCAGTATTACCATAATGGGGAATAAATAACGTACCTGCACTACCGGTCCCAGCAACATAGTCCCAAAGTATAAAAACGGCAGTAAGCTCATCTGGAAACACCAGTATTTTCTTCGATACAGGCACAACACCATCAAAAAGAACAGGCTCCAGCTGTATAGAGATCCATGAAAAATAACGGAAAGCACCGGCCATTCATTAAAGCAGTTACCACTGACGATCTTTTCCAGCACTTTTTCCAGTGCCGGGAATTTCGACCGATGTTCAATACTGCCGTAGCCTTCGATTTCCGAGGAAGTATAGGTAAAGAGCACACCATACCTTGTGTCTGTGCCATAGCCCAGATTTTCCGCCCAGGAGAAATCATCCCAGAACCAGTATCCTCTGGTCAGTTCCAGAAAAGCATCCAGGAACTCGTTCGGATACCGTTTGCCCACTCGTAGCCAGTCTCTCAAAAACTGCCTGGAATTCTCCGTATATGCCGAAGCATTTACCGCGCCCTTGATGGTATCCGCCAGCGGCGCATAATAAGCATCCCAATGATCTCTCGGCACATATTTTTCCAGCAATGCCGCCAGCTCCGGATCCTGCGCCTCCAGTTCCTCTCCATGATAATATGCCACTCTGGCAAACTGTTGGATGGGAACGCTGTAAGCCTCGATCTTCGGAGCCTCCAGCCGGGTCCCTATGGCTGTCTGGATCACATTTCGCATTCCGGTCTCTCCCAGTACCAGACAAATCCCCAGAATCAGAATACCCAGTTTTTCCTTTTTCGGCCGCAGGATCAATAACAGCAGCATAAATACCGCCACCGCATATACTGCATTATTACGAAACTGCATCATCAGACAGCCCTCAGCCACCAGAAGAATGTTCATGAGGATTTTCTTTTTTCCGTTGCTGAAATAATTTCTCTCCAGAAAAAGTAAAAAGAACAACGTAAACAATATGGTAAACAAGGTATCCTTTGTGGTACACACCACTAAAACCGTGTTGTATGGGAAAAGCGCCAGAAATAGTGTTGTTACCACCACCGGCCATTTTTTAGCAGTCATCCGCCAGATCATGGACGTTGCATAACCCATGACCAGAGCATACAGCACCATCTGGAATACCGCCATACAGGCCATTCCCGCCTCGTAGGATCCGATGGCCGTTCCAATCTGTAAAAACAGCCGGATCAGCCATGTATGTGCAATGGGCTGCAAGGGATAAAACCATTCCAGGCCCTTATACGCTTCGTTGACCTGTCTGTGAAAATCGTAAGACATGATGATCGGGTAATAAGCCAGCCATACCGGAATCAGGCACAGGAAAATAACGACTGCCGTTACTGCGAATACAATGCCGGACTTCCAATATCTCCCCGACATCGTTGCTTCTCCTCTCGCAGAGAGTCGGTCTATCCCGTCAAGCAACAGATTTGCAAAAGGAAATGCGGCAACACTTAAGCACAGCGCACGGATCAGGATCATCCCTTTGCCCCGGACTCCGCAATCCGTCATTCCCAGATTCTGCAACTGATATCCCATGACCATGGACAAGGCAAACAGGAAGCTGATCACTGCCACATAACAGATTCTGCGCTTCCTGTCCCTTTTCTCCTCTATTTTCCGGAGATTTTGCTCCGTCTGCTGCAACATAGAATAGATTCCCACAGCCAGCAGCACATTCAGAACACTGTAATAGATCCGGTTCACCGGCTGTAAGCTGAACAGATATGCCACCCCGTAGACACCGCACAGAGTCAGAACCGCTCTGCCCGAAGTTCCTTTGTATTTCATCCATTTATCCTTTGCAATAGTCAATCGTAAGATGCCTCCATACATTTATTTCCATTTCTTCCACTATATTGAAATTTACACTTTCTGTCAATCATTGTAAGTTCTTTTCTATTTGATATATTGTATATATTCAACAAATATAGTAATGATTCCTATTATTATATTTATAATTTTTGCGCATTTCTTTTTTTTATAAAAAGAGATATACTATATACAGAAACAAGGAAATGTTTCCACAAACTCATAAACCAACAGAAAGGATGATAGATTATGGCAAAATTATATACGATCACTTTAAATGGCGTTACAGAGGAAACTTACAATCAGGCTACCGATTATATTCAGAAAAACGCACTGCGTCTGAACTACCGGCCGGTTGCTTCCACCATTGATGCGGAATTTCCCGATGACATCGATCCCGCGAAAGCTCCGGAGCTTACCGACGCAGTGATCCGCGAGGTGCATCAGACTCTGTAATTTTTTTGATTTTTACTTTTGTAAAATAGCAAAGCAAAAAAAGTCCGTCGATGCTTTAACGCTCCGACGGACTTTTTTTGCTTTATTCATACTCCGGTTGTCCTATAAATTCCATAAGTTCTTTTGTATCTCTCACTCCTCTTGCCTTATGCTTGTCTATCAGAAACTGATTTCCCTCCGGAGACAACTTGCCATTCGTCTCAACAAAATTTAAATATCTTTCATCAGGATTAACCCCTATGCTTCCGATTTGCACTCTAATATCACGACTTCCGTCATATGCCAGTTTATCAATCGTTTTGTCTCTGATCAGATAATTAACTTTATCTATACGATTGTTCTGTGCCAATCTGCGTGCTAATTCAGCAATTCCAGACTCATTCGTCTCTCCTTTGGTATGGGAAGGCAACACACAAATACTCACATTTTCACATATTTCATCATCTAATTGTTGAAAGAAATAGGATATGTTCCACTAAACATGTATTTTCAGGTATTCATCATATAAGATATCCATGTGCAGCCAGTCATAGTGGTTCCGCATATAGTAACAATGCCCCCGGTATCTGCCACTTATTCTGAATCCTGCCTTCTCGTAACACTTAATGGCAGGGGTGTTCGTTTCCAGTACATCCAGATGGACACTATACACTCCCAGCGCCATAAAGCAGTACCGCAAGAGTATCTGCACGACTTCGGTTCCAATGCCTTTTCCACGCACCGACTTTTCTCCGATGTTAATGGATAACCAGGCTGACATATCCTCAGTTCGATGGTCAATATGACAATATCCAATCAATGTGTCTGTCTCTTTCAGGACAATTCCCATCCGCATGACAGAATGGTCTCTTACCCAACCGGGCATCCGGGTGATGTCCACCACAGAATGCGCATGCTCTATAAAGACACAGGTGGTTTCATCCGACATCCACTTCGCGTATAAGCCGACTGCCTCCTCATCATCCCTCAGTACGGATAAAAAAATTTGATTTCCATCTAATCTGCATATATTTTTACTCATCATGCCACCTTACATCTGCTCTGTGTGTTGCGAAGTCCTTGATGTTATTTGAATTATAACATAGAACTTCCTTTTTGGGCACTATATTCTTCGAACATCCGCCGCTTACGCAAAGCCCAAAGTCTCCGCAGACAATCACATAGTCCTGTTCGCCTTCACAATCTCATTCAGGCGTACCGGTCCGTATCCATATAACATGCAGCCCACATTATAAGCGTTCTCCCCCTGATTCATATATTCCCATGTTTCATCCCTCTTATCGTGAATATGACCATAAAAGTGCAAGTGACCTCTGTAAGAGCCATTCCATTCCGACATCGGATAAATGGCACAGACCCAAGAACCAGATGCTTATGTCCCTTTAGTTGACTCAGATACCATTCCGCACTTTTTTCGTTTCTATAGCAGAAATCCCCCAAAATATACACATTGTCATCATGATTTACTCTTTGATTCCATAAGGATATCATTGCCTCATCCATGACTTCCACATTTTTAAAGGGGCGATGGTCAAAGTCAATTACTCGCCCTGCATCTTGGGCATAAAGGGATACCCGCAGGGTGTTTTCTTAATTTTGCCCTGCTTTCTGGGCATAGAAGTATGCCGCAGGCAAGGGCGGAAAAAAGGAACTGCCGCATAGACAGCCCGAAAAACATGGATTCCGTGTAATTGCGGATTTCTTTATTTATCTTTACTTCCAATCCATAAACACCTCCTTTTTAGCACAAAAAAATTGCCATCTTTGGAAAAATGACGATTCTTCAAGTTTTACTCCGTTTACTTCCAACTCATTCTTGCGTTATATACATTGTTTACAGCTTCAATATAGCATATGAAAGAGGGATGGTCGTGGTCGTTCTGCCGCAGGTATCTGTTTTTGATATTCAAATACTGCGTTCTGACAAGCTGCCATTTTCCCCTTTTCTTAATATACTTAGCCTTTTTCTGTATTCCTGCGGAATGAGGGGCTTTGTTCCAATAGTATTCATCCCGATAAGTGAACCCTGTTTTTTTGTGAATAAGTCTGTAAAAATCTTCCTCTGTATCTCTGCATACAATGCAGACATCCATTGAAAACTCGGTAGGATTTCCTCTAACAAAATGAATTTCTCCCGTAGTCAGAGAAGATGTTGAATCCTCAAAATCTCCTAAATCACGCTCGTTTAAAGCCTTATTAAAGGATTTCCTCGCACATTCTTTTAGATTTATGCGATCCTCAAAATCTTCACATCTTACAATCTCAAGGTTGTAATCCAAATCTATCGACAACGAAGCATTTTGTACCCCGTCCTTAAATATATATACACGTTTCATCCGCTTTCTCCCTTACAAGCCCATCATTTCACGCACGACACGGTCTGCCATCTTGACCGCACCGACAAGGACGAGCATATTGAATACCAGTTCCCCGATATAGCTCCACACCATCGTGACCGCAGCCGCATCGGGATTGACCACGGGCGGAGAAGAAGCAAACAGAGAAAAGATAATGCAGGCAAGCACGATGATTGCACCCTCAAGGCACACGGCACAATAACTCTTGATAAAGCTCCTGCCGACATTCTGGCTCGGCTCTCCCGCAAAGAAGAAAGAGGGACGGGAGCGATTGCGGTATAAAGGTACAGCTTGAAAAACCTGCCGTACACCGACATTATCATAATGAACGACAGCACTGTGATGAACAGCCCGCCTATGAGCGTCACCGCCCATAGGGGAATGCTTTCAAAAAAGCCGCAGTCCTCCACTGCTGTCACAATCTCTGTCGGCAACACCGTCTTTTTGCGATTTGACATAGATGCGTCCTCCTTTCGCATAGTTTTAGCCACTTTGTCAAGGCGGCTATGTAAACAAGTACAAGAGAACGCAAAAAACCGCCTACTCTTAAAATCAATAAGAATAAGCGGCTTTGTAATTTGCCTTAGACATATTCAATTTTCATTCTCTTGGTCGGTGCATTTATGACCTTAAAAATAAGCTCGTCAACAAAATCCGTATCTTTTCCTGACTTAATATCCTTCATCATCTGATTAAATGAAACTCTTCCCTCCCATAATATGAATACCGAATTTTAATCCAAGTTCATGTACATAAGAAGCAGGTGTGTAAATCCGCTTCCGTCTGCTGATGACGGAAATTTGCCGGGACTGGGCTGAAAACATGCCCAGTCAATCTTTCCACCTTCACACATCATAAAGAATCCGGTGTCATTATCCAATACTTCAATACCCTTTTGTACATAGTCAGATAATGCCCATTCTCCATCTGCACGATCCATATCATAATCCATAGCGTCGGAATCTGCCAGATGCTCATCCATCAGAATAACCCTTCCATCTTCAGCCGTAACCGCTTCTGCATCAGCCTGTGTATAGGTAACCTTGTATCCTGCTTCCGGTCCGTCCAGTACTGCTCCTCCACGGTCTTCATAGCTATTGCTCGGAAGTGCCTTGACATAATCTTCATCTGCTATTGCTCCAAGATAGTCAGATGCTGCCTGAAACTGGGGATAGCTCATACCATCACCAATAAACAGAAAACATATTTCGGTGCTTTTGCTGTTTCTTCTTGCGTCTGCGTTTCTGCAGATACTTCTGTTACGATTGTTTCCTGCTCTGTTGCTGCTGTACTTTCTGTCTGTGCCGGTGACGGTGACTCAGAAGAAGTCTGGTCTGCTGCAGGTGCTCCGGAGCATGCTGCCATAGACATTGCCATTACAACAGCAAACATACCCTTCATCATACTCTTAATTCTCATAATCGTTTTTCCTCTCTGAAACATGTTTTGTTTTCCTCTGCTTCACTATACAATACCGTTGTAAAAACCAATGTCCAAAGTAGGAAAAATTTGAGTAAATTCCGACACCTATTTTATGCAGTTCTATCTTTATGAGATTTCATCAACATCATAATACTTAAAATCCCGGAAGCAGGCACTTCCTCCTGTTTCCTCTGCCGCATAGCAGAACAGACCAAACCGGCAACCAGTAAAATGATCCAGTTTGAAGTACAGCTTATGCACGGTTCCGATGGGTAGCCAGTCTCCCTTATTTACCCGGTAATAGCAGCGTGCTTCATCCTTCATGTTACAGAAATCTGCTTCAAGACGAAAATCCATCTGGTGTGATTCAACAACAGTTCCTTCCGTCATATCCAATATACCATCTTCTTTTTTATCCAGCATAAGGACTTCATATTTTCCATGATGTTTTGTAATGCCAACTGCAGCATAACAGCTCTGCAACGCACACAAACCTGCGACATCGCCCTCTTTCAATGCAGAAGCATCAACAGTAACCTCAGCTGCGCAGGACGGATAACTCATCCTTTGCGTAAGCGTATTTACTGCCTGTGTAAGCTCTGTACAAACTTCCCGTGTTGTAATTGTATAGGTTCCCTGCAATGCATCCAGATGATAGTACCGTGGATCTGGATCATGATTAAACTGCCAGCGCGGAAGCAGCCCATTACAGAAATCATCACTTCCCACTAATGGCTGATAAATATATCCTGGTCTGGTACTGTGAACCTCTATTTCTTCCGGCACATGTCCGTTCTGTCCAAAAAACGGAAAATGATCCTTCCAGGTAACCGGAAGCAGAATAGGAATCCGTCCAACTGCTCCGGAATCCTGAAACAGCATTGCATACCACTTTCCATCCGGCGTATCCACTATTCCTCCCTGTGCCACGCCCTGTCCACAATATCCACGATCATCACAAAGTACATCTCCACCCGTGAATTCTCCTTCCAGAGAATCACTGTAAAAGCATGCTTCCGTCCGCATCCAGCGGTCTCTCAGGGAATGAATCAGAAAAATATAATAATAGCCGTTTATTTTTTGAATATGAGAACCCTCATAGCCTAGCTCCGGGTTCTTATGATCACTGACTAAAAGACGATGTAATCCGTCCTTCTTTGGTGCAGTCAAATCTTCATTCAATTCTGTAATCCAGATTTCATCATTTCCATATACAATATAGTTTCTGCCATCCTCATCAAATAATAAAGAGCCGTCATGATAAAAGCCTTCTATCAGCTGCTTTTTCCATGGACCATCTATTTTTTCCGAAGTATACAAATAAGTCTTACGGGTATCATTTGCCACAAAGCAGATACAAAATCGGCCTTCATGATAGCGCAGGGAAGCTGCCCACATGCCCTGTCCGTAAATATTCTGACCGCTTTTCAGTTGCTGCGCATCCGTATGATCCAACGTCTCATAGACATAAGTCACATGCTCCCAGTGCACCAGATCAAAAGACTGCAGAATCTCACAGCCCGGCATAAAGTGCATGGTTGTGGATACCATATAATAGGTGTCTTCTACGCGGATCACGTCCAGATCTGGATAATCCAATCTTGTTATAGGATTTACATTCATTGTTTATTCCTTTCTGTTTTATCTCCATATTCTTTCTTTGTTCTATTCTATTTTTACTATTTTATCTTTGTTTCTTATCCGTCTGCCTTTTCAACTCTTCTCTGCCCCATTTCACTATTGCTAATATCATAATCTCACAGTAAAATATAATAATCGAAAACGATCCTGCACCATGTTATTCATCAGAAATTTCCGGTTTGCACAGATTTACCGGGAATAAACAGAAGGAGACCAGCATGAAGGAAAACCGCAAACTATTAAAAGAAGTGCTTAAAGAAATTCGCCATGATATGACCAATGAGGAGGTTCTGAATCTGCTTGCCGTCAAAGCTTTTGATCCATTCCCTTTTATCCTGCTTAATCTCGTGCTGTCCTGTGTAGCTGCGATTCAGGCACCTCTTATCATGATGAGTCAGAACCGGCAAGAAGAAAAAGATCGCCAACGTGCTGAAAATGACTATAAGGTTAATCTCAAAACTGAGATCATGATTGAAGATCTCTATACATTAACAGTAGTATGCTTTTTAGTTGTACGTAAAATGATATGCCCTAGCACCATGACTCTTTAATGACACACTAAGGCTCTTTGGCTCTTCCACGTGCTCTCCGCTCCAAAGCTCCGTTCCATTTACTCCATCATAAATCTCCAGATCGGCAAGCGGTATGGATATGTCACTGTCTTTATCACCCAGATTAAATACCGCGACATAATATCCACCCTTTGTATCTGCTGCAATCCACAATGCATGCTCTATACCATCGATTTCACGTCTCCACACCTGATGCGAATGCCGTGCATTTGCATGCATGGCAAGTATTTCAGAATTGGTTACCAGATTCATAGTGAATTCGTCAAACCCTGTCAGCTCTCCTCCCAGCATCAAAGGAGAACGCATGATACTCCAGAGTGTCAGCATGGTGATCTGCTCATCCTGTGTGAAATTCGTCCAGTTATTCACATCATATACCTGCCGTATCGGTCCGACCGGAAGCATATCGGCATCCGGCCAGTGCCCTGCACCTGCATGGGTGCACCATTTTTCTGCTCTTGAAAACATATCATATAACAGTTCCCACTTATCCCAGAAATCATCGGTGATTCTCCACATATTGGAAATCTGCTTATAAAGCTCTGCCTTTTCTAAAAGAGCAGGTCCCGGCGACAGACTTAAAACCATGGGTCTTCCGCAACCATGCAATGCTTTGCTCAGCATAATCAGTTCGGATTCCTCATGTGGCAGTTCCCGTGCAATATCATCACATTTAATAAAATCCACACCCCAGGAAGCATATAATTCAAAAATACTGTTATAGTATTCCCGTGCCCCGTCTTTCTCAGGATCTACACCATACATATCCGTATTCCAGGCACAGATACTGTTTGTTTTGGCAATTTCCCGGGCATGTCTGTCACTGTTCATGATTTTTGTGTTCTGATGTACAGCCTGTCGTGGAATCCCTCTCATAATATGAATGCCGAACTTCAATCCAAGAGAATGGACATATTCTGCCAATGGTCCAAAGCCCGCACCGTTTGCTGCGGAAGGAAAACGATTTACTGCGGGAAGCAGTCTTCCATACTCATCCATTACTACATCCGCAAAAGGATGATACTCATTGGTTGCAGCATAAGGCTCATACCATTGGATATCCACCACAATATATTCCCAACCGTACTCCTTCAGATGCTCAGCCATAAATTCAGCGTTCCGTCGTACGATATCTTCTGTAACAGCCGCTCCATAACAATCCCAGCTGTTCCACCCCATAGGTGCTGTTTTCATCTTCATCTGTTTTATACCCTCTCGATATCCTGTTAATTCTGTCCGTAATATGCATTTGCACCATGCTTACGGAAATAATGCTTATCCTGTAATTCCTGCGGGGCAGGTGCTACCTGCGGATGAATCAGCTCGGTTCGATATGCCATCTTGGCAACCTCTTCAAGAACCACCGCATTGTGGACGGCCTCCTTTGCATCCTTGCCCCAGGAAAAAGGACCATGATTCTTGCACAACACTGCAGGAACTGCCATTACATCCTTCTTCATGCGTTTAAATTCCGAAACAATCAGGTGTCCGGTGTTTTCTTCGTAAGCAGAGTTAATCTCTTCCTTCGTCAGACATCTCACACAGGGGATTTCTCCGTAGAAATAATCCGCATGAGTCGTACCATAACAGGGAATACTTCTTCCGGTCTGTGCCCAGCTCGTTGCATAGGAAGAATGGGTATGTACAATTCCACCTATTTCCGGAAACGCCTTATACAGCTCCAGATGGGTCGGTGTATCGGAGGATGGCTTATACCTTCCTTCCACACGGTTTCCTTCAAGATCCATAACCACCATATCTTCCGGCTTCATAATTTCATAATCCACACCACTTGGCTTAATCACAAAATATCCGGTTTCACGGTCAATAGCACTCACATTACCCCAGGTAAATGTTACCAGACCATATTTCGGAAGAAGCATATTTGCTTCGTATACCTTCTTTTTTAATTCTTCTAACATGACAGAACCTTCCTTCCAAATATTTATCTCTTACTTTAAGATGTTTATCTTATAGTTATTCTTAAATCTTTATCAACATTTACATGTTTTTAAAATATGTCTACAGTGCCTCAACAGCAGCCTTCTCAGCCGGGAGATTCTTCATATACTTCTCCATGAACTTCTCAAAGCCCTCGACATCCTCTGCCATAGGATCCATCTTAACACCCTTGTTTCCGGCAAAAATCTCCTCATTCAAGAACTCGCCAAGGCTCTGGCCGTCCTTCTTCTTAGCAAGGAATGCAGCCAGAACAGCAATACCCCAGGCACCGCCCTCACCGGCTGTTTCCATAACCGATACCGGTGCATTCATAGCTGCTGCCGCAATTCTCTGTCCGACACCTTTTGTTTTGAAATAGCCGCCATGTCCAAATAACTGGTCTACCTGGACACCCTCTTCCTTCAGCATCAGATCCATACCGGATTTTAAAGCTGCAAGTGCAGAATACAGATGCATTCTCATGGTATTCGCCAGTGTAAACTTACTCTCGGCATCACGTACAAACAACGGTGCACCGGCATCAAAACCGGTAACCGGCTCTCCGGAAAAGTAATTATAGGAAATCATTCCGCCACAGTCCGGATCACCCTTTAATGCAACACTGTAAAGCTTTGTAAACAGATCATTCATATCAAAGGTTAAACCATACATTTCACCGAATTCCCTGAACAGATTCACCCACGCATTGATATCTGAAGTACAATTATTACAGTGTACCATACCAACCAGCGCGCCATCCGGCGTAGTTACAAGGTCGATCTGCGGATATACCTTGGAAAGCTCCTTTTCCAGAACTACCATGGCAAATATGGAGGTTCCTGCAGAGATATTACCGGTTCGTTTCGCAACGCTGTTCGTTGCGACCATACCGGTTCCTGCATCACCCTCCGGGGGACAGAGCGGAATGCCTGCCTGCAGATCCCCACTCGGATCAAGAAGGGAAGCTCCTTCTTCGGTCAGCACACCTGCTTCCTCTCCTGCTGCTAACACCCTCGGAAGAATATCACGGAGATTCCAACGATAATTCTGATCCGCAACCAGCTTATCAAACTTCTGAATCATCGCCTGATCATAATCCCCGGTGTGAATGTCAATCGGGAACATTCCCGATGCATCACCGACTCCAAGTACCTTTCTTCCGGTCAGTCTCCAATGAACATAGCCTGCCAGTGTTGTAAAGAAATCCACATAGGGAACATGCTCTTCCCCGTTCAGGATTGCCTGATAAAGATGTGCAATGCTCCATCTCTGCGGAATGTTATAGTTAAATTCTGCAGTAAGCTTTGAAGCTGCTTCCTCTGTAATCGTATTTCTCCAGGTACGGAACGGAACCAGAATGGTATCATTCTCATCAAACGCCAGATAACCATGCATCATCGCAGAGAATCCGATGGCATCTAAGTGCTTTAAGGTAACACCGTACTCCTTCTTCACATTCTCCTTAAGATCCTTGTAACAATCCTGTAAGCCATCCCAAATATCGTTCAGAGAATAGGTCCAGACACCATCTTCATAACGGTTTTCCCAGCTGTGTCCACCGGATGCCAATACATTTCCTGACTTATCCACCAGAACGGCTTTAATTCTGGTAGACCCAAACTCAATACCTAAGTAACCCTTTCCCTCAATAATTAATTGTGCTGCGTCCATTGTAATACCTCCTTGTAATTTTGACACAAATGCCTGCTTCGCAGTCGCTTGTTTTTCTTAGCGCTTACTTATAGAATACCTCGCCATGGTTCTATGTCAAGATTTAGTACAAGTTAAAATGAGAAATTTTTCCCCATTTT
>OGUA01000261.1_pt1 | contig 31722 bp, 20 predicted proteins | sample 1573691 | NCBI WGS metagenome assembly OGUA01 (sample SAMEA2581925, study PRJEB24529) | metagenome | biome: Human gut stool | place: China | collected 2011 | reverse complement strand
ACACAATACAACACCCAGGGTTATGCAGATCCGGTAGGTTCCCGCAAATGTTTCTTTTGCTTTCTCCACGATTCCGGACACCCCATATTGCAATGTCAGCTTTTCTTTTTCCAGATATTCATATTTATTATACGGGATTCCGGTGAGAAGAAATACCGCTACCGCAACTACCACCATCAGTAACAGTACGATGAGACCGATTCCTCCTGCGACATTTTCTGTAACCGCTCCTCTTTTGGCACCTGCCATTCCCAACAACCACAACAATACAACAGGAGAGAGCACACATAAGGATACTGCCGGAGCAATCCGGGCAGCATATTTTCTCGTAGCTTCCAGGAAAGTATTGGCTTCCTCCACCGTGATCACTTTTCCCTCTGTGATCTCCGGTGTCATTCCATCGGCGAATTCCGTCTCTTCCATTTCATCTTTTAATAAGTAATCCGTAGTAACTCCGAACAGCTGGCTCATACCGACAATGCGTTCCAGATCCGGGATTGAGGCTCCACTCTCCCATTTGGATACAGACTGTCTGGAAATGTCCAGGCGTTCTGCCAGTTCCTCCTGGGACCACCCATATTTCTTACGCAACATTATTATTTTTTCTGACAGGATCATTTTCATTCTCTCCTTCTTTTATTAATGTTTTCTTGTGCACACATAGATCGTCGACATAGGAAAATCATAACAAAAGAGCCGGTTGACAACTACCAAGTGCCCTTGAAATTTTGTCAACCGGCAGTTGCGTTTCCGGATTTTTCTGAAATTTTCAGCAATATTACTGTACTTCACGGATCAGACAGTATTGCTTTAACGGAAAATTCTTCTCCATCACACCATATACTTTGAATCCGAACTTTTCATAGAATTCCACGTTTTTTGGATTATGTGTTTCGAGGGAGATCATCAGTTTGTGCTTCTGGGCATAGCCAATGGCTTCCTCCAGAAGCTCCGCTGCAATTCCGTGATGCTGCATGGATGGATCCACCGCCAGATAAATGATATGCAGACGCTGATTCTGATGCAGTTGATCCGTCCAGCTGGAATTCAGATAATCCTCACCCTTCATAAAATTCCGAAATGTCTTTAACGAAGGATCCTCCTTGATCAGATAGGAATCCGTCTGTAAAGCAGCCATGGCCTCTGTAAAATAGAACTGAAATACATTGTACGGCTCCGCTTCATCCGATACCACCAATACACTGTTCAGATCCGCGCTGTCTGCGAAGATCTCACAGGTCGCATAAAATTCATCCATGTCACATTTAAACAGCTCCGGCATCAGATTTTTACGGACTTCCGGATCCGGAATCAGCGTCTCGTACAACGGATCGTGTGCAAAGCACTGATTCAGCATTTTCTCCACTTTCGGAAGGTCTTCCTTCTGCACACGATATAACTTATCACTTTCCATAATTGTATTTACTGTTATCTCCTTATTATGATGATGTCATTCCCCGGCTTTGTTGTCTGTGGATCGTTCCGTGCTCTGCTCTCGCCATCCTTACAGTTCGAATATCTCTGTCACAGATTTCTCCATTTGTTGCACGATATTCATCAGGCTGACCACAAGCTTGCTGCATGCATGCTCCAGGCTGGTAATTTCTTCCCGGTAGTCCATTTCCTTCATACCGGATCCTGTCAACGTCTCCAGTTGTTTTTCTTTTTGGAGAAGCTGCTTGACCGTTCCATATAGATTTTCATGCTCCGGCAGCCTTCCGTAACCCCATTTCAGGCGATCCTTCGGCTGATGGAATACATAATCCGTAAAATGCCTATATACTTCTTCATCAAAATTAAAGGCATAGGCATTGTTGTCTACCTGATACAGCTTACGAAGTGCGGAGGAAAGTCTCTGTTCCTTCAGATTTCTCACCGCTCCGCCCAGAAGTCTCAGATTTGCACTGCATATCTCATGAGGATACAACACATTTCCGTACCAGTCAATCCGCACAAAAGCGTCCTGCTCCTGTTGGAACCTTGCGAGCAGCTTCTGTTCCAGCGGTCTGATCTGCCGGAAAAGTTTCTCCGCCTCGTCGTATTTTCCATCTCTAAGCAACTGTTTGTAGTTACGGTTGTATTCCTCTACCGCTTCATATTCCTCCCGGCATCTTCTAAGTGCCCGGTCACTTAAAATCTCCAGTTCCTCAATTTTTTCAAGCAAAATTCGCTTTTTCTCTCCCAGCTGCCCCGCCACATCGGCGCGGTAGCAGATTTCCCGACACTGTTCCAAGCCCTTGCGGATCCGCTGCACCACCGGTGAAAACTGCAACGGTACCGCTGCCGTTTCATCGAGCGCCAGAATCAGCAGGGCAAACAGCTCGTGATGCAGACGATATACCTGTTCATCATAAAACTCATCGTTGTCAAACTGGGAATGGTAGTGGGTCTCCATAAAGCTTCCGCCGGTGAAATCATTTACCATGGACGGTACACCTGCGATCGCCATGGAAAAATCATCCGACCAGGTCTCGATCGGAGATGTCACTGCTGTCTCTTCCGGATAGGCTATCGTCAGATTCGGCAGATCCGCAAGATATTCCTCCAGGAAGCTGACGTATTCATAGCAGCTGCGGATCCTCGCTCTGGTACCATGCGCTAAAGCAGGAAGCTCAAAGTTCAGATCTGCGATCACCTTGCCCACCCATTCGGGATGTGCGGTGAATATCTGCTCATAAGCTCCTGTGGACCAGTCAAAATTAGAATCCACCACGCCCCATTCCTCGGATGCCATGGCACAGATCACAATGGTATTGTTCGGTTGAAAACCACTGTCCCGCAATGCCTTTGCAATACCAAACATCAAGGCGACCGCTGTATTGTCATCCTGGAATCCGTCAAAATAGGAATCATAGTGTGCAGACAAAAGGACCATGCGGTCAGGATGTTTCCCGGGAATCTTACCCACAATATTATAAGTCGTGCAGTTCCTGGTCACCCTGGATTCCGCATCAAAGGTGACCGTTATTTCCTCCTGATCACGCAACAGCTCCAGCAGGCCGGCCGCATCTTTTCTGGAAATGGAAAAAGCGGGAGCATCCTCCGGTCCGGCGATATCCTGTGCATTCAGAGCTTCATCGTCGATTTCGCCGTAGCCGCCGCTCTGCACTGCGATCAGGGCTGCAGCTCCTTTCAGATGTGCCTGGTATACCGGATAATTGATCCACCACTCATCCCTCTGGTTGATCTCCACCAGTACCAGTTTATCCCTGACATCTTTTCCCTGATAGTCCGTCTCCGTTCCTTTTCCCAGATACATCATGGAAAATTCCTTCGGGCCATCGGTGACAAAGGTTGTCTGATAGGCTCCCAATTCTGCTGACACGGTCTCCCCGACTGCATTCGTGTAGCTTAACGCTGCCTTATGAAATTCCCAGCCGTCTACCGTCACAGCATCCTTTGTAACCTCAGACAGTCCGATTTTTTCCATTTCTGTCTTCAGCATCTCTCCGGTCTCAAATTCTGCCTTAGAACCCGCCGGGCGATACCCCAGTGTCGGATGTGACCGGTATTGCTCCATTCGTTTTGCCAGTTCATACGAATACGGTATATCCAGATTCTGTAACACCTTTTTCTGTAAAGTCACCCCGTTGTCATGCATATTCTGTCACTCCTGTTTCTATCCTGTTCGTTCTGTCACAGGAACCGTTACTTATTTTTTTACCATAGAATTCATATTTTCAGTAATTTTCTGCAGAATCTCTCTGTTTCTCTCTTCCGCTTCCAGCGTCTCACTGGCATGGGCGGATACTTCTTCCGTAGTCGCTGAGATTGTCTGAATGGAATCCACGATCTCCTGGTTGGCTGTTTTCAGAGCTTCTACTATCTGAAGCAGCTCTCCCAGATTATCCACGATCGTATAGCTGCTGTCTTCAATTGCCGTGAAACTGTCCGCCGCACGCATCGTTCCTTCCCTTTGGCTGCCGATGCCATCTATCATCTGACGTATGACCGTTACCACTTCTCCTATCGCTCCGGATACATTTTGGATCAGCTCTGCGATATTGCCGGTAGCATCCTTTGTCTGGGTGGCCATTCCCGAAATCTCCGTCGCTACTACGGAGAATCCGCGGCCGGCTTCACCGGCTCTGGCTGCCTCTATGCTGGCATTCAGCGCCAGAAGACTGGTCTGATTCGCTATTTTACTGATGATTTCCACGATGGAATGCATCTCCTGCATATAATGATCCAGCGTTTCCAGCTTCTGTGCCGCCAGCTCACTGTTCCTTGCAGAATCCTCTGCCTGCTCCTTCAGACCTGTCATCTCTTCTTTTCCGGCATCCAGTATTTCTATCGTATGTTCCATATTGTTTCCGATCGTCTCTGCCACTTCACTCACGGTATTTACTTTTTCCTGAATAGCCTCCGTCTGTGCCGTCTGCTGCTGAATCGCCGCGGCAGACTCACCGGAACCTGCAGACACCTCCTCCATGGCTATTTTTGTGCTGTCAAAGGCAGTTTCCAGTTTATTCAATTCCGCTGTGATATCAGCTACTGAAGTCTCCATCCGGCTGCTCATTTCCATGACCTCACGTAAGGTTGCTTCCGTGCGGTCCTGCGCAGCTGTAATGCTCTCTATATTTTCATCAGTGTTCTTCTGGTTGGATATGGTAGCATAGATGGATGTAATGCACAGCAGAATCATTACCGAAATCTGTATAAATCCTGCGTCCTGCCCCAGATAACCAAATCCCCCTTGTGTGGCTCCCAGGAGCACCACCAGGACATTCTCTACCACCGTCCCCACATTAATAAGCACAAATGCCTTGACATCATGATAAGGCATGACTGCAAACATCATGGGAATTACAAATGCATACACCATGTTGCACTGTGCCGTAAAAAGCAGCACCGTATAAAACAACGCAAATCCGATCAGTGACAGATGTTTTATAGCTTTTGTTTCATGATCTCTCTTCCAACAAATAAATTCTGCCAAAACCGGTATGATTCCAAGAAGCATCAGCACTGCCAATACCAGAGCTGATACTGTGTGCTCAGCGAATCCGATCACGCTAATGAAAAGCATACACGCATCGATCACACCATGTGCTATCATGGCCACCCGGTTACTTCGTTCCAACTCTTTCATTTGCATTCTCCTTCTCTCCCGTAGGATATGATGCCAGGATCAAAAGGTCTAAGCCCATATGAGCTTGCTTATAGGTGGGTGAAAGACCTTAAATTCATAACGTAATTCCTCACATCCCTTATATTGTAATTCATGATGGTATCCCCGTCAATAAACCACACGAAAATGCAGTCCGGTTTTCTGTGAAAACTGGACTGCATTTTCTGTCATTTATATGTTATCTCCCTGCCGGACAACTTCCGGCCCCCTCTTTATACCTTGAAAACATCCAGTACCTTTTCCAACTTATCCGCTAATGCCAGCAGATTCTCAGAAGAATTCATCAGTTCTGTCATGGTATCACTCATGCCATGAGCCGCCTGCATTGTACTGTCTGCGGATGCTGCATTCTGTTCGGAGATTGCCGACAATCCTTCCACTACATCACGGATCGCGCTTCCGGACTGTCCTAAGACATCCATCTTCTCCCGGATACCGTCAATATGCTGCAGGGAATTCTCCACACCATCCGCTACTGCCGCAGTCTTCACACCGGTCTCCTCTAACTTGCTCTGCTGGTGATTCATGTTGGCTTCCACTTCACCCATGATCTCCACCATTCTGCCGGAAGACTCCATGATATTTTGGATGATCTGCTGGATCTCGGTTGCGGAGCGCTTAGACTGGTCAGCCAGCTTACTGATCTGCTCTGCTACCACCGCGAAGCCTCTTCCCGCTTCTCCGGCTCTGGCTGCTTCAATGCTGGCATTCAGTGACAGCAGATCTGTCTCGTCCGCAATATCCTGAATCATGGATACTGCCTTGGTGATATTCTGAATTGCTCCGTTCATATCCGTTATCTGTTCCGCTACCCGCAGGACAGATTCCTTGGTGCTCTCGTTGGAGCCGTTCAGTTCCTTCATGATCTCTTCGGAAGCTTTCTCCGCTTCTGCCATCCTGCCGGCATAATCCGTCAGAGATTTTACTTCCTCAGATATATATTCGATCTGCTCGCCGATACGCACTACATTTTCATTAGCATCCGTTGTCTCATTGGCCTGATTCCTTGCGCCGTCTGATATCTCGCCGACAGCATGGTATACATCATTCACAGATTCCTGGGTATCCTGTGCCATCTTGATCAGTTTGTTGGAAGATGCTGTCAGATCATCCGCGGAATCCTTGATCTCTGTTACGATCGAACGGAGAGTTTTTTGCAGTTTTACAGAAATACGATATACATCCCCAAGTTCATCCTTTTTACGGCACTGCTTTTCATCCGGCTCTGCATCCAGTTCTCCGTTCACGATCCTGCCTAGGAAATGCTTCGTCTTCTTCATGGTCTTCACCATGCTACGGGATAATACGCTTACCAGCGTTGCCGCCACAAGAACACATGCCACAGCAATCAGAATAATATCCTTGACCTGCATTGAGATTGTATCCTTGACATTCTGCATCGGCGTCGCCACTTCGATGGCACCGATCACAGAGCCATCAGAATTGATCAACGGCTGATAATATACATAATAATCTACTTCGGAAATGTTGCAGTCCGTCAGGAACAAAGCCTCCCCAGTCTGAATCTGTGCATAGACATCGTCTTCCAGCGCCGTACCGTTAATACGTCCTCCTTCCGGCTTGGTCAATGTCGTGATCAGACGCATATTTCCATACAAAAAAGACACCTGGAAGCCTGTCTTCTCCTGCAATCCATCGATCAACTGTGTCTCCCCGGAAATGGATGTGCCGCCCTTGCGCACCTTGCCTCCCTTATCTCTGGTGTAATCGCCTTCATACAGATTCGTGTAGGTTTCATCCACACTGACACCAACGATCTGCAGAGACTGCTCAATCTGTTTCTCAATTCCGGTCTCTAATGCTTTGGCCCCCACCGTAGCCACCAGTGCACATACAATGATCATCGGCAGAAGGCTCAACGCCAGTATCTTTTTCGAAATTGTGAAAAATGGCTTTTTGTTCCCTTTTACTTTCGTTTTCTTATTCTCTGTCTTCTTCATACTTACCACATCTGCCTTTCTGTAAAAGACTTTATCACATTCGGTCCATCTCGAAAACGTTTAAGTATTTTCTCGGTAAATTCATTGTAACATTTTCCATATAGTAATACAATTCGACAAAATTACAAGTATTTTATTGTTAAATTTGGTCATTTTTCCTTAACGTTAAGTGAAAATATCTCTTTTGTTTACGAAACAGTTAAGTTTTCTGCTTCCAGACCGGCATACGCAGTATCTTTATCAATAGCGGAATGATCATAATAAACCACACAATAGGCTCCGCTGCGATGACACCCGGGTATCCGAACATGGGAACCAGCGTCGCCGCGATCACAATTTTCCCTATCATTTCCAACGAGCTGGAGATCAGCGGTACGATCCGCTCTCCCAGTCCCTGCATGGAGTTTCTCACAATACAGATTACCGCTGTCACATAATAGAACAGTGTATCTACCTTCAGATATAATGTGGCATTGTAGATCACTTCCGGAGTTTTGCTGCCGGTGACCAGCCATACCAGCCAGTCACCGATGGTATAAGCAGTCACAATATTAAGCGTACACCAGATGCAGGTATAACCGGTTGCCAACAGGATTCCTCTGCGGATCCGTTCGATTTTGCCCGCTCCCAGATTTTGTCCGCAATAGGTCGCCATTGTCTGACCGAAGACGCTGAACATGATCATGAAGATCTCGGAGATCTTGCGGGCTGCCGTATGGGCAATGATAATATTCTGTCCCAGCTTATTGATGGAGGTCTGCAATGTCAATGTACCGATATTGACCAGCGAGCTCATGAATCCCATGGAAAGACCGGAGCTTAACATATTGCGGAGCATTCCGGCATCCTGCAGCTTCAGATCATCCACACGTATCCGCAGAATTTCATACTTTTCCCACAGATAGACCGCACACACCACCACAGCGATCAGCTGCGACAGCACAGTAGCAACTGCGGCACCCAGCACTCCCATATGCAGCACCACGATCAGAAGCAGATCTCCTCCGATATTCAGCACCACCGACACCGCCAGCACGATCAGCGGGGTCACGGTATCTCCGATCGCTCTTAGGGTCGCCGCTAATACATCATATAGTAATGTAACAACAAGTCCCGCTATGATCACGGATACATACTGTGTTGCTGTGTTCAGCAGATTTTCCGGCACATTCAGAAATCTGAGGATCGGCTGCAAAAATACAAGCCCTCCTATCGTCAGTACCACAGCTGCCAATAGGCCAAGCACCAGAGAATTGCCCAAGGATCTGCGCAATCTGTCCATATCCTTCGCTCCGAAGCACTGTGCCGAAATAATAGCAAAGCCATTGCACATTCCCATCAGGAATTGTACGATCAGATTGCTCAGCGTCGTCGTGGCCCCCACTGCCGCCAGGGCATTATCTCCCAGAAAAGTACCTACGATGCGGGTATCTGCCAGACTGTAAGTAAGTTGCAATAAATTGGCCAAAAAAATAGGAAGGGCAAACGTCAGTATCAAAACTGACGGTCTGCCCTTTGTAAGATCTTTCATATAGTTCCTCACTTCTACACTTCCGAGAAAAATATAGATTTTCCCGCGTGATAGGGCTACAGAACTTTTTTAAAACTTTTTCTTGGCATTGTCAAGGTATTTCTTGGTCTCAGCCACCACAACACCATTTAATGCCAACAGTGCGATCAGGTTCGGGATCGCCATCAGACCGTTGAAGATATCTGCGATGGTCCATACTGCCTTAACAGTCATGTAGGGTCCGATGAATACGCAGGCAATGTAGATCCAACGGTATACTTTGATTGCCTTCGGCTTCTGACCGATCAGGTATTCCAGGCATCTCTCGCTGTAGTAATCCCAACCGAGGATCGTGGTAAATGCAAAGAATACCAGGCATACCATCAGGATAAAGGATGCAATAGAGCTGCTAAAAGGCAGCCCCTGCTGGAAAGCTCTGGTGGTAACATCCACGCCGTCCAGACCTACGTTCCAGGAATCGGTAATTACGATCGTAAGACCGGTCATGGTACAAATGATCAGAGTATCAATGATGGTACCCATCATTGAGATCAGACCCTGTTTGGCAGGAGAGTCATTCTGCGCTGCAGCCGCTGCGATCGGTGCACTACCGATACCGGCTTCGTTGGAGAAAATACCTCTCGCAATACCCTTCTGCATTGCCATGATAACCGCTCCCAAAGCACCGCCGGCTACGGCACGCATCCCAAACGCACTCTGTACAATGGTTACGATAGCTGCCGGAATGGCAGTTACATTAAAGATCAATACTAACAGACAGGCTACTACATAAGTCACTGCCATAAAAGGAACGATGACCTGTGCCACGGTGGAGATACGCTTTAATCCACCGATAACAACCAGTGCCACGCAGATGGTCAAAAGGATTCCGGAGATCACCACGCTCCAGGAATAGTCCATGCCGAAGAGCTGTACGGTATGTGCATTATTTGCATCGAAGAAATTATGTACCGCACTGGTGATACCGTTGATCTGGGTAAAGGTTCCGATACCGAACAATCCTACGCATACACCCATAAAAGCGAAGATCTTCGCCAGCCATTTCCAGCTCTTGCCCATACCGTTTTCGATATAGTAGAAGGGGCCGCCGATAATGTGTCCATCCTCTGCTACCACACGATATTTCACCGCCAGCAGGCACTCGGAATACTTTGTAGCCGTACCTACCAGCGCAGCGATCCACATCCAGAACAAAGCTCCGGGACCGCCTGCTACAATAGCCGTTGCCACACCAACGATATTACCGGTTCCGATGGTAGCGGACAATGCCGTACACAGTGCCGCGAAACTGGATACTTCGCCGTCTTCGCCCGACTTTTCATTGGCAATTAAATGTTTGATTGCATGGGGAAGCTTCGTGATCTGCAAAAAACGAAGTCTGGCTGTGAGAAAAAGGCCCGTAGCCAGAATGAGGACGATCAGGGGGATGCCCCAGACGAAATCATCCACTGTGGTCAGAAAGTTACTAATCATGTCTAACATATTCCCTCTCCTTCCGTCACCTCTTGTGACGTCCTATCGTAGATTGATTTCTTCCGAAGAGAATGGGAATAAGCATATAGATGCTCTGTCCTTTTGCCTGAGAGATTGGCAGCTTTACTGCCGTACACCTTCGGCGCCTTCTATACGGAAATATGAAAATTGCTTTCCGTGGAAGGACTCTCCAGAGTAAATCTTTACCGCGCTAAAGCGGCAACAAAATCACAATAGCATACTTTTTCACCCATTGCAACGTTTTTTTATCTTTGACATTGATCTGCCCAACACAGACATTGACTTTTATGGTACCTGATTACTATAATATAATTCATATGAATACTAACACGAACAATCACAAAACTTCATATTCCATTACACGTGGACTGTTTTTCCTGATCATGTGTTCTGTGATTTTTACGGTACTGTACTACAGTCTGCCCAAACAGAACCATGAGCCGGCAATATCGGATTATATTGACTTTTCAGAAGGCTGGACCACCTCCGATGGAAGCCCCGTTGATTTTTCCCATATCAGCGGCACCTGCACAGTGACCAAGAAGCTTCCTGCGCTGACTCACGACATGGCACTTTTCTTTTTTTATAAAAGCTCCAATGTCACGATCCTGATAGACGACCGGCAGATCTATGAGACCATACGACCGGAGGGAGTTTTCTTCGGCAAGACGCCGGGAGCCTCTTATGTCTCTCTGCCGATCTACCGGGAAGATTCCGGGCGCACGCTCACCCTGGTGATCGATAATCCTTACAGAGACGGCAGTGGCAAGATCAATCATATGTACCTGGGGCGTAGTGAAGATATTCTGATAAGCCGCATCCGCGACAAGGCACCCGGATTCGGCATCAGCTTCCTGATCGCCCATCTTGGTCTGGCATTTATCCTGTTTTATCTGCCATTACACAAGAAGCACATCATCGGCAGTGAGATGCTTTATCTGGGATTATTTGCTCTGAATACCGGTATCTTTATGTTGGCAGATAACCGTATGCTGCAACTGATCCTGCGTAACAGCCATATTTATCATACAATTGCGGAACTTTTTATGATGCTGATCACCATTCCACTGTTTCTGTACCTTGGCAAAATGTATACAGAGTACTCCCCTGTGATGGTACAGACAGTATGCCTGATCAGTGTCATGGATTTCAGTATACGTTTCTGCCTGAATCTGACCGGTCTCAAGGACTTCCATGAAAGTCTTCGTCTGACCCATATTACTTTTGGCATTCTGATCGCACTTGTTATCTATGCCATCGGCAAGGGGTTTTATCAGAATCAAAGGCAGCATCTGAAGCACAATCTATATCATAACCTTGGAATTCTGTGTCTGTGCTTTGGCGTTCTACTGGATATCCTGCTGCTATGGTTCGGCAGTGCTCCCGAGACCAGCTTCTTCACACGGATCGGTGTGCTTATGTTCCTGATCATGGAAGCAGTCCAGGTTACCCTGCGCCTCATGACCAACTATCAGGAAGGTGTTCGCATGCAGCTGCTCAGCCGCCTGGCTTATCGCGACGGTCTGACCGACCTGCTGAACCGTACTTCCTATATGGAAGAATTGAAAAGACTGGACGCATCCCATAATTTTCATGTGTTGCTGGCACTGTACGATGTGAATAGCCTCAAATATGTGAACGACACCTACGGTCACCAAAGCGGTGATGAAATGATCCGCCGGGTAGCGGATACTCTGTCGGCACATCTCGGTTCCTTAGGAAAATGTTACCGGATCGGCGGAGATGAGTTCGTATTCCTGTCGACCGTATCCGATTCCGAAAAAGAATTTCTCAAGCTGCAAAGAGATTTCGAAGCGTCTCTGGGAACTCTGAAGCTTCCTGACGGTTCCGAGCATCCCATTACTGTAGCCATGGGATATTCCGTACTGACCCATAATATGCCTCGTTCCATGGACGATATGGTCCGGGAGGCCGATGCCAAAATGTATGAGGCGAAACGACGAATGAAAACAGAAAATTGATCATAGGATTTGCAGCGTTTTTGCTGACAATCTTATGAATAGCGTGGCTCATTGCAGAGAACTGCCAACAAATGTGGAGTGCCCTTTGCGAAACATTTATGAATTGGGGACATGGCTCGTAACGTAGGGTTGCCATAGCCCCCACGCAGAAAGGACTGTCCCCCCGGACTCGGATGCTAGCTACAACTGTGGATTTTCTAAAGGAAAGTGGTCAAGTGTTTCTCATCATGACGGGGCCGCCTTTACGCTGCCATCCATGTCGCTTACCGGCTAACGCGAACATCGTGTTCGCATTGCCCCTGCGGCTTAACCACTTTCTAAGAAAATCTCACAGTCTCCGCCGCATCTACGCCCGGGGGAGCAGTCCTTTTCTGCTGGAAACCTTCCGCCTCAGTGTGGACACAGGTGATAGGAACAAGCTTCTCTGTATCCTTAAACCAAGGTATGGGGCGTTACGCACAATATTTGATAATTAAGCCCCGCTATCGTAAGACTGCCGGGGCTTAATTGACTAAATTTGATGATTACGCCCCACGTATCGAATAAGACAGCGATTTGTGCGCAAGCGCCCATCGCTGTCCTCACTATGCCTATGCGCGGCTCATTGCCCGCGTAACTCTCCATCAACTACGCTTGGCCGCATGTTCCAGATAGAGGAAACATGCCACGTTCAACACAATTCCAAACGCAGTAGAGATGGGGGCTGCGAGGCCGATATTGGTGAGACTTGCGTGCGGTTGGATACTCATATAGTAAGCGAAAGGAAGTCGGACGAGAAGTGTCTGGATCAGTCCCTGAAGCATGACCCACACGGTCTTGCCATTACCGTTAAAATATCCCATCATGCTGAACAGCACAGCAGTCAATAGTGTCTCCGGTGCGAAACCTTTCAGATACTCATACCCTCTCTGCACCACTGCCGCATCCGCGGAGAAGATACCTGCCAGCAGATCCCCCCGGAAGAACACCAGTGAAAAGGCAAAGCATCCCACCAAAAGTCCGATGCCGATACCGGTGAACATGGTCTTCTTCGCCCGCTTCTGTTCTCCGGCACCTACATTCTGTGACACGAAAGAAGAAGTGGACTGCATCAGTGCACTGGGGATCAGCATGGCAAAGTTAACGATTTTGCATGCCACGCCGTAGCCGGAGGAAGCTTCAAGTCCCAGGCGGTTGACAAAGGCACACAGTGCCAGGAAAGAGCCTTGCGTCAGACACTCCTGCAAAGCTAACGGCAGACCAATCTGCAGGAATTTACCGCACTGGGGATTCCAACGGAAATCGTATCCGGTAATGGTAAAGGGCAGTCCCTTTTTCACAAGGCGTACAATTGCAAACACTACGCTCAATGCCTGTGCAAAAACAGTAGCCAGCGCTGCTCCCATGGCATCCATGCCCAGTCCTGCCACCAGCACCAGATCACCCACGACATTGACAATGCATGCCACGAAGACAAACAGCAGCGGTGAATTGCTGTCACCAAGTCCTCGAAAGATCGCGGACAATACATTATATGCCACGATAAAAAAGATTCCGGCACCACAGATCCGGATGTAAGCTGCGGTCAGCTCTACCGCCTCTTCCGGCGCCTGCATGAGAACCGCAATAGGACGGGCAAAGCCCACCATAATTACAAACAGCACCAGTGAAATCACTGCAAATACAACGGTTCCGCCGCCGATGATACTGCCGATCTGCTCCTCCTTCTTCTCTCCCAGATACCGTGCGATCAGCACAGTAATACCCATTGCCAGCTGAGTCACCACGAAAGTTACCAGATTCAGCACTTGACTACCGGTAGAGACTCCGGACAATCCCGAGGTGGAGCCGAACCGTCCCACTACCAGCAGGTCTACCGCACCGTAGGCCGCCTGTAAGATCAGTGCTCCCAAAATAGGAACCATGAAGCGAAGTAATTTTTTCAAAATACTTCCCTGTGTAAAATCCATCATGTCATTTTCTTTATTTTTCAAACTTCTCTCTCCTCTCGCACATCACCTGATAAAAGGTCTCTATGGTCTGTATCATCACTTTCGCATCTGCTTCGGAAATGCTCTCCAGATACGGTGCCAGACCGGCAAAATAATTCTCATTATATTTTTCCGACAGTTTTCGTCCCTCTTCTGTCAGAGAAATATAGGTGATCCTGCCGTCCTCCGTTGCATTCGTTTTCCGCAGATATCCCTTTTTTTCCATTTCCTTCACAGTCCGGGTCACACCGGGACGGGGGATGTTCAGATAGTCGCTGATATCTGAAATCTTCACAGCGACACCCTGTCGCTCCAGAATCTGGATCACATCCAGAAAATGAATATAAGAGGGGGTCACGCCCGAGGGCAACGCCGGAAGCATCTCCCGGATTCTTTTTGCCTGATAACAGGCATCCAACATTCGTTTTATGGTCTGAACCGTCATTCTTTTTCCTCTCTGATATCTTTTTTCTATTCTTTAATTACCTTTATAGTTACCACTAGTAATTATCTTTGGTAATTATATGTAAACATTTCAGATTTGTCATGAGATATTTTCATAAACACAAAAACAGCAGACTCTTTTGGAGAATCTGCTGTTTTCCTTTCTCTTCATTCAGATTATGAAGTTTCCACCTGGATGATTGTTTACTCATCCGATCTGGCATAGGCATTTTTCATCTGTCCGCTAAGTTCGTACAGTACCTTGTCCAGTGTGTCGGCTGCTGCCTCCCGCAGCATTTGGGCCGTCTTTTCGTTGGCTTCTTCCTGTAATTTCTTACGTTTGTCCTCTTCGTTCTCCTGCGCCAGCAATGCATCGTAGCGATTCAGGATCTCGTGGCTTTTCGCTGCCACCTTTTCCTGATAACGTTCGATATGGAACACGGATTTGCTATAAGAAGCATCGGCCATGGCTGCGATCATACGGCTCATCCAGTAGAAGTTCTCCGTGGAGACTTTTCCGGTGGTCGCTGACAGGTACTCAGGTGTCCTGTCGATGCCGGTATAAAAAGGTGCCAGTACATTAAATGCATTGGATGCAAACGCCAGCCACTGGATCGGCTCGCCCTCCGGGCGCATCTGAATCAAAGTCATAACATCATTACGGTTAATGCCAATGGAACGATATGCTCCACACATAGTTTTATCCCCATACGAAGCATATGGATCATAGGGTGTTCCCTGATAATGGGAAGACAGCACGTATTTTACATCCTCCACTGTGAGCTTCTTCTCAGGCACCATGCACCAGGGCAGATCATCCGAAAAAGGAGTGTAGTCCGCATCCGAACCATCCCAGACCTTTGTACGGGGATTCAGGGTCCGCAGCATATACCAGGCTCTTGCGGTATTGTATACATGATCGGAATCGTCATGGCTTCCAAAGGCATCTCTGGCGGAAAAACTGCCGTCCTGTGACAGATCCAGGTGGTTCTTTTCAATAAATTCTTTCAGATCCGCGGAACACATATGCTCCTTTTGCTCCGTCAGCGCATCTTCCAGATCAAAGGCATCGATTCCGAACTGGTTCGGCATCACCACATAAGCGTCGTCCGGCACTCTCCGGGCAATCCAGTGATGGCCGCCGATGGTCTCCAGCCACCAGATCTCGTTTTTATCGGAAAAAGCAATCCCGTTCATCTCGTAGGTACCGTATTTCTCCAACAGGCTTCCCAGACGTGTGACACCCTCTCTGGCACTGTGAATGTAAGGAAGCACCAGAGACACAATGTCCTCCTCGCCGATGCCGCCGGAGATCTCTTCCACACCATCCTTCGCCGGAACATATTCCACCAGTGGATCCGCTCCCAGAACTCTGGCATTGGAAGTGATGGTCTCTGTGGCCGTCATGCCCACACCTGCCGCATTGACACCGTGCGCTGCCCAGATACCCTCTCCGTCCAGTGCATTGGGGACTGCGGTATAACGCATGGGATCCTCCGGCAGATCGATCTCCACATGGGAAAGCACGGATTTGTATTTTTTCGGCTGTTCTTCCGGATGCACCACAACGAATTTCTTCGGTGTGAACTGCCCCGAAGGAGAATCGTCATTCCGAGCGATCATGGTGGAACCGTCATAAGATGCATTTTTTCCTACTAATATGGTTGTACATGGCATAATCATTACCTCCTGATACTGTGTTTCAAAATTTTCTTCTCCGGCACCGGAAATCTGTGTTCCAGTCCTGGCACTTATGCCAGCTTCTGTCCGTTAATGACTACATTTTGAATTGTCTCCGGCCTGCCCTGTAAAGGCTCGATCTTTGTGAACTGTCTGCAGCCGGTGACTTCAATATTCTCCATCTGCAGATTTCTGAAATACGGGATGTCGTCCTCATTTTCCATGGCAATGGTCTCTTCCCGGTTCAGGGAATTGAGCACATAGGACATGGTCAGGATCACTGCCTCGCCCTTGATCTCGCTCATATGGATATTGCGGAGAGTGATATTTTCCACCACACCGCCGCGGCCCAGCGCACTCTTCATGCGGACACCCACATCGGTTCCCACGAAAGTACAGTTCTCCACCAGAATATCCTTTACTCCGCGGGACATCTCACTGCCGATGACGAAGCCGCCATGGCCTTCGTTCACCAGACAGTCATGGATGTAAACATTGCTGCAGGGCCCCTGAATCTTGCGGGCAATGGCATTTTTGCCGGACTTCATGCAGATGGCATCATCTCCGGTCTCAAAAACACTGTGATGAATATGCACATTAGTGCAGGACTCCACATCAATGCCGTCACCGTTCTGGGCATAATAAGGATTGCGGACTTGTATATGCTCCACCGTAAGGTTCTCGCAGAAATAGGGGTGGATATTCCATGCCGGAGAGTTCATGAACGTTACGCCTTGCAGAAGCACATTTTTGCAATGGCGCAGACTGATCATCACCGGGCGGTAAAAATCGTAATAGGGTGCCGCGGCGGCCAGTGCTTCCTCGGTGTTTCCCTGAATGTTGTGGTGATTTCCTTTTAAAATCGACTCTGTGGGCATCCAGATCGCTGTTTCTTTCGTCTCTAACACATAAGGGCTGATGGTAAACAACGCATCCCACTGTTTTTCCGTCATCTTAAACTTCTTGATCGGACGCCATTTATCACCGCTGCCGTCAATGATGCCTTCTCCGGTAATGGCGATGTTTTCTGCATTTTCCGCGGTAACGGGAGATACGGTGCGAATGCAGTCCTGACCTTCATAGCTGGTGATCCGCAGCGGATAGTCCTCTTTGGACTTGATGAATTTTAACATAGCCTGACTGTCCAGATGAAGATTGACACCGCTTAACAGCCGGAGCGGAGCCACCGCCCAGATGCCTGCGGGAACTCTTACCGTACCGCCCCCCTGCTCCGACACTTCGCAAATCGCGCGGTTAATGGCCTCCGCATTGTGTCTGCCGGTCTCGATCTGCAAATCGCCGCTCTTCGCGCCGTATTCTGCTATGGACACCTCCCGGTCCGGGAACTGGGGAATTTCTACTTTATAATTCTGATTATACATGGTTATTGTTTTCTCCTTTGAATATTTTCATGGATACTTTCACATTTTCTATGTTTCTGATTCTAGCGTGTTCCGTTTCGGACTTCCACCCGGTTTTTGCGTTTTTCCGAAGGGTTCTACTGCTTATTTGTGCCCTTCCGCGCAGATCCAGTCCTCGCCGTCTTTTAAGTGAATCCGTACCTCTTCAAATCCTGCATTTTCCAGCAGTTCCCGGAATTCTTCCGGTGTGGGATTAAACAGATGGAATCTTTGAATGTTTTCCCGCACCTGTTCCGGCAGATCCTCCTTCTGGTAAATGTCGGCCACCAGTAAAAAGGTTCCCTGCTCCTTCAATACCCGGTAGACTTCTTTCAGATTCTCCGCGGGATCCGGCCAGAAATAAAAGCTTTCCACCGTAATGATCTTGTCAAAAGCATTGTCCGCAAAGGGCAGTTTTTCCACTGAGGCTTCCACGAGATCCATTTTTCCCTGCTGCAGTGCTTCTGCATTGGTTTTCCCGGAAAGCTCCAGTGAAGTGGCGGAATAATCCACTCCGGTCAGATGTCCGTCACGCACCTCTTCACTCATGCGTTTCAGAGTTGCTCCTCCACCGCAGCCGATGTCCAGAATCCGGTCATTCTCCCGGATCTTCCAGTGTTCCAACGCCCAGCCGGTCACTGCGTAGTGGCTTTCGTTCATGCGGCGCAGCATCTTCTCCCCATCCTCCCCGACCGGTTTCCCGGGGTTGCCGGAGATGGTGATCTCCTGCTGGGTGCGTTCGTTGGTGGTTAGGTTCATGGTATTATTCTCTGTTTTTTCAGTCATGATCTTTATTCCTTCTTCCAGCCGCTTTCTTTTTGGATCTTTGCGGTTTTCTTTGCAATTTTTACTATCTCTATTATAATAGTAACTGTTTATAATCATGTAAAGGGCAATCCCGTTATTGAGAATATCTCTGCATAAGGGATTTGGCAAAACACCCGATACAAAGTACAATCTGCGAAAGCATACGCCGGAAATGCAGTGGAACGCTTGCAGGTTACGGAAAGGCATACATTTTTTATGAAATATTATCTTGCCCCCATGGAGGGACTGACCACTTATAATTTCCGCACTAACTGGAACCGCTGTTACGGCGGCATGGACAAATATTTTACCCCTTTTATCTCCAATCGGCACATGAACAGCAGAGAACGCAACGATGTGCTTCCGGAACATAATGTGGGCATGTACACCGTACCGCAGATCCTGACCAATAAGGCGGAGGAATTTCTGTCGCTGGCAGAGCAGCTGGCCGGATATGGCTACCACGAGGTCAATCTGAATCTGGGCTGTCCTTCCGGGACGGTGGTGGCAAGAAACCGTGGTGCCGGCTTCTTAGGCACGCCCCGGGAACTGGAGAATTTTCTGGACGAGATCTTCGAAAAATGTCCACTGGAAATCTCCATCAAGACCCGCATCGGCATGGACTACATGGATGAATGGGCTCCACTGCTTAAAATATATCAAAAATTCCCCATCAAGGAACTGATCATTCACCCCAGACTGCAAAAGGAAGGTTACAAGGGGACACCCCATCTGGAGGCTTTCGCAGAGGCGGTGGAAGCCCTGCAATGTCCGCTGTGCTATAACGGGGATATTACCTCTCCGGAGTCGCTAACGCAGATTCTTACGAAGCTTCCCAGTATCGATACGGTCATGATCGGCCGGGGAATTTTGCAGAATCCGGGATTATTGCAGGAATTGAAGGCTGCCTCCACGGAGAGTGTTGCGCTGCCGTCTTGTGAAGAGCGGCTGGCTGTCCTGAAGGAATTCCACACTTCCCTCCTGACCGGTTATCAGGAGATCATGTCCGGCGATACCAATACGCTCTATAAGATGAAGGATCTCTGGACTTTCTTAAGCCACAGCTTCGAATCTCCGGACAAATACGTAAAAAAGATCCGCAAAGCCACAGATGCCAGCGACTATAAGCTGGCCGTCAATGCGTTATTCCGGGAGTGCGCATTGCAGTCGGAGAATTCTTGATCCTGACATCATCCCATACCTTTATTCCCCGGTGTCGAACTGTTCTCCTTCGTTGGCGTCTTCCATGACGACCTCCGGCTCCGGGATGCCTGCATTTTCCACATAGCTGAAATGAATGACCGCCTGTGGCCAGTTGAAGCTGATCCGGGCGGTCTTCTGCCGCTCCTCGCCTGCCTTGCGAATCAGTTCCAACAGTTCCTGCAAGACTTCTCTGGTCAGATAGCCTCCCCGCCACTGGAACGTCATGGCCCGGCCTTTTTTCGCCATCTGCTGTGCTCTTTTATATACTTCTTCCGTTTTCGTAAAGGAAAGTTTTTTCTCCTTGTAATAAAAATGATCGTTGTCCGGACAGCCGGGTGCCGGGGCGATCAACGGTTCATGATCCCGGAACACTGCTTTATCTCCCAGATTGAAATAGTCGTAGCGGATCTCTCCGGGTGCTTCCGCATTGCCCTGATGTTTTCCCAATGTATTGTCAAATGTGGCATCCAGATGGTAATACTGCCCGCCGATCCGCACAATATTCCAGGTGTGACGGTACTTGATCCCTTTCTCCGGATTGTTGCCGCAGATAGCGATTACACACCATACACCCAGCGCATCACAAAGCACCTTCACCGATTTGGCAATGCCCTCGCAGACACCCACACCCTGTCCCAGCGGTCCGATAATCTCATGGGAATAGGGCTTTTTCAACTTATCGTAGGTGATATTTTCGCAGATAAAGTCGTGAATGTACTTCTCTTTTTCCCACTCTGTGAACTTTGCGGCAGGTCTTGCCAGCTTTTCCACCCGGGACTGCATGGCTTTCTGATGTTCTCTGATCTTATTTTTCTCAAACAGATACTCCGGCATGAAGATGATATTGGGGGAGTCCTGATAATATCTATACCGATAACTCACCACCCAGAAGATCTCCGGATGATCCAGCCGCAGTCGGAAAAATACGTCATACAATTCTTCTGCCGGGATCCGCGGCAGCTGAATCTCGTCTGCCAGCGCCAGCACTCCCTGCTGCATAGCGTGATAGGCGGCCTGCTGGGGCTTGTTCATTTTCTGGTAGTAATATGGTTCCATGGTAGTTTCCTATTCTATTGTTTTCATCTGTCTTATTTTTACATTTTAACAGAAGGTTTTTCTTTTGGGTGGATGTTTTTGATATTTTTTGATATTTTTTTGATATTTTTTGAAACTTTTGCAGCAGATGCATAGTCTAACCATCAGAGACCTGTAAGATATGGTTTTATTTAAGAGAGGAGTTTTACTTATGAAAAACAAAATGATCTGTACACTTTTAACTACTGTGATGGTATTGTCTTTTGCTGCCTGTGGCAGTCAGGGAAATGGAGCAGCTTCGGCGGAAAGTACGGTGACTTCCGAAATCGGTGCGGAGGCTTCTACTGCTGAAAGTTCTGCTGCTGAAGCTAGTGCTGAGACAACTACAGAAGCTTCTGCTGATGCGACCAACGGTACTTCTTACGAGGATAACTTTGCAGTTTCCACAGAGGATGCTGCCGCTTTCGCTAAAAAGATCCAGGATGCCGTAGCCGCTGAAGACCTGGATGCACTCGCTGATCTGGTCAATTATCCGGTCTATGTTGCTCTGGGCGATGGCAGTGTGATCGAAACCAGGGAAGACCTGATTGCCTTAGGTGCAGACAAAATCTTCACCCCTGAATTGAAAGACTCTATGGCTAATGCTGATCTGTCCGAATTAAGCCCCAGCATGGCAGGCTTCACCCTCTACAGCACCGGTGACGGCCCCAACATCACCTTCAATGTCCAGAACGGAGTACTCGGCATCAGCGGTATCAATTACTAATTTCCGCTTTGAACCATTAAGGGGAGCCTTTCATCAGGCTCCCCTTACTCGTGTCGAAATAACCGTTGTCAACGGTACCATAGTGATATCTATGTTCCCGTCTGTCTTCCTCGTGATCAGCGTAGCTCCACGCTGGATATATTGCTTCGCAATGCCGGAATATCCCAGATAATCAATGGACATTCCGTAGGTCATGCGGATGCCCTGATATATCAGGGATAATGTATTCAGGTGATCGTGTCCACAGAAGATCCATTTCAGCCAGCCGTTATCCACCGCTTTTTCGAAAAAATGTGGCGGTTGATTCGATATTCCGAAGTACTCGTCCTTTTCTCCGATACTGCCGTGTTCATAAATCACGCTGTGATCGCCCAATTTCATTTTCTCATAAGCTTCCTTAAATTCTGCGGGCGGCATGTGGAAAAATGCCATGGCAGGCACTTTTCTCTCGTTCAGTTTTTCCATGCACCAGTCCGTCTGATCCTCATGGATCCGGTCGAAACCACTGAAAAACCAGCCGTCACCATACATGTTGGAATCCAGCAGAATCAGCGGAAGTAACAGTTTTCCCTGATCATCTGTGAGGTCTACTACAAAATTCCCTACGCCGGTAATGGGATTCTGAGGACTGTGCTCATATCTTCCTTTGGTAAAAACGGCATATTTTCCCGTAGTGAAAATCTCCGCCAGCTGTTCCTTATTGCAGGTGGAGCCCATTTCACAGTCATGGTTACCAAAGACCAGAGTATAGGGAATCTGAAAACCATCCAGAAATACTAACAGCTTTTGCGCCTGTTTTCTATTATTCATCGTCCCGCTTTTGGGGAAAAACGGGAACACGGAATCCCCGGTCAGGACGATCAGATCCGGTCCCGTCCGGCGGATCAGCTCCGTCACCGCTTCCAGCGCCAGTCTGTCCTTTTTCCCGGAAAACATGCCGAAACCAAGGTGCAGGTCTGTCAGCTGTAATATTTTATAATCTCTGTCCGTCGGGATGCAAAGGGAAAAAGTCTCTTCGTCACGGATCTGAAAGTTTTTGGAAGTATACATAAGAATCTCTTTTCTTTTTGGGGATTAACTCAACGGGATCAATGCTCCTATTGCAGAAAGTACTGTTGAAATCACCATCAGCACCTGAAAAGGCACCGTGCCGATCACGCCGCAGATAGGACTGCTACCGGCTTTTTTCCTGGACTTTCCATAGGTCAGCACCAGCATGATGCTCACCAGTACCACAACGCCACTCATGATCCTGGTCAGAACGATAAAGCTGTTCACGCCAAACACAGCAAACAGAATGCAGGGAACTGTGGCGATCAGCCAGCTGATGCGGTTGCCGCTGCCGATCTGCTCATGAGCCACATCGCGGAGGGCGAGAGTATTGCTCCAGAACGTGGTAAGTAAAGCAAACAGGGAAAATACGCCTGCCAGGATCATCGCCCAGGTACCGATGCTCTCTCCCAACTGCATGTATGCCAGTTCTTTTTCCAGTGCTCCCTTGGTTCCCAGGAGAACCGTGCCCGTCACGATCAGAACAAACACTGAGGAAAGCCCAAAACCGATGAAAATGGAGCGGCGGATCTGTTTCGCGTTGCCATCCAGACCTTTCACCACCTGGATCACTGCCTGATTGGCGGAAGTTGCGAATACCACCATGCTGTACAGCGCCAGCAGATTATTCCAGTGGAACTGTGCCCGTTGCAAAGAATTCAGCGGATGCAGAAAAGTTCCTACCGTCATCACTGCCACAATTCCCATGAGGACAATGACTGCGTACTTCTGTGCGATGCCTACGGCTTTCATGCCGATAAACACCACGACTCCGGCGATCACATAGTACAAAATCTGCGCCGCCACGAAAGGCATTCCGAACCAGTTCACAAAAATCTGTGCTCCGCCGTTGATATTACCGCTCACACCAATCATGATGGCCAGCCCATAGACGATAAATACACTCCAGCTGAATATCTGCTTCATTGTGCCGTGGAACAGCTCTCCTTCGAAACTTTTTACCAGCTGGACGCCACCGTTGTTATAGGACAACTCGGCAATGATCAGGTGCAGGATCACGTTCACACAATATGCAATCAATACCATCCACACGACATCCAGCATACTGTTCTTCGTGGCAAGATACGGAACGGCAATGATGCCCGTGCCGATGCTGTTGCCGACGATCATGCTGATGGCTTCGAAGGTCGTGAGATGGGCTTCGGATTGGATGGGGTGGGACATGGGGAGGACCTCCTTGGTAAAAAATAAGGTGTTTAATCAACACTGTATGGTGCTTTTTCTTCCGCCACCTTCGACAGTTCTCTTTCTGGCATAAATTGATAGAGTTTTTCCTCTTTACGAGGTTCCACATTATCTGTCCATAGTTCGCACTGGCTAATTACTGTGTTGATAGCGTAATCATAGTCTTCCGGCGGATATTTATACTTTTTCAGAAGTCGCTTAACCATCTTTCGCATCTGTGCTCTGGCAGTTTCCTTTTTCTGCCAATCAATAGTACGGTTCTTGCGAAGCATTTCGGTAAGCTCTTTTGTAAGAGCAATCAATTCGTCGTTCTTGTAAAAATCTTTGATATGCTCAGGCTTTGTGATTGCATCATAGAATGCAAGTTCTTCTTGCGACAGTCCCAGTTTTTCTCCATTTTTATAAAGTTCAGCAATCTCCTGCGCAGTCTTCAGCAATTCTTTAATAACTTCTTCATTTGTAATTAAGCCATTATAGTAAGAATTCATTAATTGTGCTATCTTTTCTGAGAATTTCTGCGATTGTACCACATTAGTTCTCTTATATAAAGATACCTGTTCTGCCATCAATTTTTTCAAAATCTCAACTGCAATATTCTTTTCTTTCATTTTGGATATCTCATCCAAAACTGCAGGATCAAACAAGCTAAACTGTTCACCACCGGTTTTGCTACTATCAAAAAGGTTTATAACTCCTTCACTTTGTACTGCCGCTTTCAACAACTCATTAATCTGGTCATTGATTTCTTTAAGCGACAGGTTCTTCCCCGCGGTTCCTCCGTAGGTAATCTTAATAATCGTTGAACGGACAGCTTCCATATAAGCCGCTTCATGTCTTTCTTGCTCAGTTGTCATGCTGGAGCAAAGGGAATGTGACTGTTTTAACAGCATAGCTTCCTTCAAGAACATATCTTTTCTTTCAGGTACTCTCGCATCCAAAATAAAATTTGTGCCACCGGTAATAAGTTGAGCCATCATAAGTGGTGAGCCGCCAATAAATCCACTAAAATCAAATCCATGCAGTATATCTTTACAGACTTGCAGCTTTTCCTGAAACTTTGGATATGCCATTCTGGTAATATTCATATCACCATATTTGGATTGATCACGCTTCGTATATTCTTTCATTGCAGCTTTCAATGCAGAAGCAATTCCAACATAATCGACAATTAATCCACCTTCTTTGTCCTTGAATACACGGTTCACACGTGCAATTGCCTGCATCAAATTATATCCATGCATTGGCTTATATATATACATTGTGGCTAGGGAAGGAACGTCAAAACCTGTAAGCCACATATCAACAACAATCGCAATCTTCATTGGATCATTATTGTCTTTAAACTTTCTAGCCAATTCTTCTTTGTGCGCTTTTGTTCCAATGATTTTCTTCCATTCCTCCGGATCATTGTTGCTGCCTGTCATAACTACACCAATTTTTTCTGTCCAGTCTGGACGCATCTCCAAAATCCGTCGATAAATCTTCATTGCAATCGGACGAGAATATGCTACAATCATCGCCTTTCCTGTTAATAGATTCGCTCTATATTTTTCATAGTGGTTTACAATATCATCACAAAGAGATGCAATGGTCGAATCTGCTCCAAGAACGCTTTCCATCTGCCCCAGCATTTTTTTACTTTTCTCAATCGTTTGTGCATCAGACTGCTGTTCCAAAATATCATAAGTAGAATCAATCAAGGTTAATGTATTTTCATCCAGTTTCAGATGCACAACACGACTCTCATAATAAACCGGTCTTGTTGCCCCATCTTCCACAGCCTGCGTCATATCATAGACATCAATATAATCGCCAAAAACTTCTCTGGTATTTCTATCCTTTGCAGAGATCGGCGTTCCCGTAAACCCAATGAATGTAGCATTTGGCAATGCATCGTGAATAACTCGTGCATTACCAATTACAGTACGAGCTTCCTTTTCACCGTTTTTATTTTCTGACACGATAATTTTCTCATCGAATCCATACTGACCGCGATGAGCCTCATCAGCCATAACTACAATATTTCTTCGTTCCGAGAGTGCTTTCTCGCCACGCTCGAACTTAAACATTGTAGTAAATATAATTCCGTTTGCATTTCTGCCATCAAGAAGCGCCTTTAAATTCTCCTTGCTTTCAGCTTGTACCGGTGTCTGTCGCAAGAAATCTGCACATTGTGAAAACTGGGCATAAAGCTGATCGTCTAAATCAATTCGGTCTGTCATTACCACAATCGTTGGGCTATCCAGTGCTTCCTGCAATAAATGTGCATAGAATACCATTGATAATGACTTACCAGAACCTTGTGTATGCCAAAATACTCCACCTTTACCATCCGTTTTGGTTGCCACTTTTGCCTTTTCGATAGCTTTTCGAACTGCAAAATACTGATGGTATCCAGCCAGTACTTTAAAACGACTATTGCTACCGCCGGAAAAAAGAATAAAATTCTTCAAAATATCCAGCAAGCGTTCCTTTTGAAACATTCCTTCATAGAAGGTCTCAAAAGACGCATACGCAGTATCTTCATAATTACCATCTTTTGTTTTCCACTCCATAAAACGATCTAATCCTGAAGTGATAGTTCCAGCCTTATTAGTGGACAAATCACTAATAACACAGATAGCATTATAATAAAAGATCGATGGAATATCCTGCATATAATTACGAATTTGATGATATGCATTTTCTGCTCCAACTTCATCCTTAGACGGGCTTTTTAACTCCATCAGAACAAGTGGTAGTCCATTAATAAACAATATAATATCCGGGCGACGATTATTTCCATTTTCAAGAAATGTGAATTGATTTACCACATAGAAAGAATTGTTCTTTTCGTTTTCGTAGTCAATCAAACGCACAATTGATGATTGCTCCTCGCCCCTCACTAAGAACTTAACCGTAATGCCATTTTGCAGGTAATCCATAAAGAGGATATTCTTCTGTAACAAACTGCCGGTATCAAAATTCTTCAGTTTAATCAATGCCTCATCAATAGCATCCACAGGCAAGCTACGGTTAATACGAACCAGACTATTACGCAATTCAACATCCAGTAGCGGACTGCTGTAATCACGATCTAAATCCGGGGCATAGAGATGATCATAGCCCATGTTTTCAAACAGTTCTATGATGGCTTGTTCATATGTATCTTCCGTAAATAAACTTGGCATACTAATCAGCACCCCTTTACTTTGTATTGCCATACTTGGCATTAATTCGGTCTATTTCTTCTTTGATGATATTTCCAAAAGTACGATCATCGATTTCCTGACTCTCCGCTGCTGCAACTGATTTATCAGCAAATGCATCAAATATTGCCTGTTTACTTTCCAAAGTTGACATGATTTTTTCATCAACTGTGTCCTCGCATAAAAGGCGATACACAAGAACATTTCTTGTCTGTCCCATACGGTACGCTCTTGAAATAGCCTGATTTTCTATGGATGGCTTAAATTGAGGTTCGCAGAGCACCACCACACTTGCAGATTGAATATTTAATCCAGTTCCCCCGGATTGTATTTGAGCCACAAGAACTGTTCCTGCCGGTGCCTTATCAAATTCATCAATAATTTCCTGTCTGCGTTGAGGTGTAACAGATCCATTGATTGGATTCGTACACCGCTTTCCAAGTAACATCGTCACCTTGCGAATTGTATCCAAAAAGAAAGAAAACACGATTACTTTTCGATCTTCAGATTCAGCTTCTTCAACAAGTTCTAACAGCCTTGACGCTTTCGAAGAATCCTTTAAATCATCTACATTCCAAGATACTCTTCTTGCTTCTGCATAATTTTTTGATAGAACGGCATGCTCATAAGCGAGCTCTTCATTATGCGATAAGCTACACCACTCTTTGCTTTCAATCAGATCCGGCAACTCTGTAAGAACATCTTCTCGTTTCCTGCGGTAATAAACTGGTGCAACCGCCTTTCTAAACTGCGGAGCCGCAGACATAAATGCCATTCCTTGAATCTGAGATGCAATGCGCGGTTGAAGGATACGTATCAGAGAAATCATTTCTTCAACTTTATTTTCCAACGCTGTACCTGTCATGAATAGCAAACGCTCTGCGTGCATACTAATATTCTTTACATTTATGCTTCTTCTTGCTTCTGGATTTTTTATGTAATGAGCTTCATCGACTACCAACATCTTAAATTTAAAATCTTCTGGCAGTTCAAAATACGCTGTCGTTTCATACGTGGTAACTGCAACTCCCCCGCTCTTGATCCAAGATTGGAGCGCTGCTTTACGGGCGGTACCATGGATTTTTGTGACACTAAGTAAGCTCATTTTTCTTATTTCACGGCACCAATTTGTAATGACACTGGCCGGGCAAACAACAACGAAGTGCGTTCCTCCCGTATTCCGAAGAGACACCATCGTAGCAATAGCTTGAACTGTTTTTCCTAAGCCCATTTCATCGCCAAGAAGGATTCTTTCCTGATGAAGCGCGTATTTTACGCCCCATTCCTGATAACGTCTCAATTCACACAGAAGTCCATCCGGAAAGAAACATTCCTCTTGAACTTCTCGCGCAAGATCCTCTGGTAATCCGTACATCGAATCATCATTTCCCAATACACCTGGATTGATATCTTCCAGGTCATTGAAAAATCGAACTGAATTCGTTGCAAAATCCTGCCAAGCATCGCTATTGGAACTTCTATCAATTACATCCGCGTTGGAAATTTGAATTTCCGCTTCTCTTCCATAGTCGCCATCGATAAGATCAATTAGACTGTTATATGCCTCCGCAGCCTTTTGCTTTTTCGTTTTGGATGAGAACAGCCACTTCAGAGTACCTGCGGAAGAATTCAAGTCTTCCACAGCATAATCGATTGTTTGCTTGTTTTTATTAAGCAGCTGTCTGCATTCATCTGCAACTTTTTGACTTCGACGATATTGTGATAATGCAAGCACAAGTGCTGTTGCTTCTCTGGAACGATTGTCTGTACTTAGCCTAATTTTCACTCCCTGTCTTGCTTTAGAGACAATATCATTTACAATGCTTTTAATTGAGTATGCAGCATCTTCACTTATTCCATGGACAGAAGCAATAGAGTATACTGATGCAGTTGATATATCAGCTATCGTTCTATAACCATAGTCTCTTAATGCCTTTACCCGAATACCTCTTTTATCTCGATTGATTTCCTCTATCGGAATATCAGCAAGAACTTTCAGCACTTCCTGTGCTACTAACGCATCCGAAGCCTCTTTCGCCTTTGTACGGTATTTCTCCACAGAGGAAACAACGTTATTCAGTTTTTCAATTATGTTTTGATGCCGTTTAATTATTCGCTTTGCATTAGTAGCACTGAATGGTCTTGCCATTACTATACCTCCACGGTTTTATAAATGAGAATTTAGAGCAGCAAGCACAAGCAATTTTTAAGTCTTGGTTTATTGATTTTGATCCATTCGGTAATCAAAAGCCAAGTGACTGGTCGGTATCAACACTTGGTAATGTTTCTGCAATGGGGGCAGGCGGGGATAAACCTCAAACTGTATCTCAAATAAAGACCGATTTGTGCCAATATCCGATTTACTCAAACGGATTGAGCGAAGAAGGCCTTTATGGATTTACTGACAAACCTAAAATTTTCGAAGAAAGTGTGACTGTATCAGCTCGAGGAACAATAGGTTTTGTGTGCTTGCGTCATATTCCTTATGTGCCAATTGTGCGTTTAATAACTCTGATACCTAAAACAGAAATTGTATCTGCAAAATACCTCTATTTGTGGTTAAAGCAGCTTCATATTGCCGGAACAGGAACAACGCAGCAACAACTCACAGTACCTGATTTTCGAAAGACAGAGATACTTGTTCCTGTACAAGAAATCATGACACTTTTTACAACCACGGTTGAGCCTATCTTTAAAAAAATATGGACAAATCAAAGTGAAAACGAAAAGTTAGCCTCTTTGCGTGATACATTGCTTCCAAAACTAATGTCTGGCGAACTAGATGTTTCAACTATTGACTTTTAAGCCGCTAAATTCTCATTTATCTTATTATTAATTTTTATCTTATCGTCTAGATTTCTAAGAATTCTACCTATTAAATGTTGTTCTTCATAAGATGGAACTGCTATATCTAGATTTTCCACTACATCAGTCTGCACTCTCTGTCGGCCAGACGAACCAACCATTGACTTAATGGCTGGTTCTCTGATTATTGAACTACATACCAAATAATACAAGAAATCTTCATCTACACTTTCTTTTGCTCTAAAGACTATATATTCTGTTGATCCGAAGCCTATTTCACCCTCTTCAAGAATATTAACTTTTGCTGTCTTTCCATTTTCCAAACATGGGGTAATTCTAGCCATAATGGTATCGCCATTGCGAAATTTTGTACCGCCTGTATAAGCTTCCAGTTCATAGAACGGAATATCTCTACAAAAAGGCTGTAATTTGTCCATGCCCACTTTTTTTGCGACCGTCCCCTTCCGCAATGACTCACGAGGATTAAAATCTGCGATCTCAGATAACTTTTTTATTGTCCATTCAGATTTCATACCCAATCGCTCCCAGTTTCCTACGGATTTCATCTTCTAACTCATGGCTCTTAGCAAACATTTCTGAAAGTTCTGATGTCAAACGGTCCATCTTTTCCTCAAATGGTTCTCCGTCATCTTCCTGCTCTTCGATCCCTACATATCTTCCTGGAGTAAGAATATAATCCTGCTTTTCGATTTCCTCTGTATCTGCAACTGCACAGAAACCTTTTACATCTTCAAGAGTTCCGTCTACAAATGCTTCATAGGTATCAGAAATTTTCTTGATATCATCATCGGTAAGTTCTCGAAGCTTGCGACTGACCATTGTTCCCATCTTGCGCGCATCAATGAACAGCGTCTTTCCCGGCTGTTTCTTCTGCTTATTGATAAACCAAAGAGAAACCGGAATCTGCGTTGTATAGAAAAGCTGCGTTGGCATTGCCACAATACATTCAACTAAATCAGCATTAATAATATTCTTACGGATTTCACCCTCACCGCCTGACTGTGAAGAAAGTGAGCCATTAGCAAGCACCATGCCGATTCTACCTGCTGGTGCAAGGTGATAAATCATATGCTGTAACCATGTAAAGTTGGCATTTCCTGCAGGTGGCATACCATACTGCCAGCGAACGTCCTCTTTTAATTTATCGGCACCCCAATCTGAAAGATTGAAAGGCGGGTTCGCCATAATATAATCTGCACGCAATGTAGGATGACGGTCATCAAGAAATGTATCTGCTGCATATGTTCCCAAATCCGGCTCAATACCGCGGATAGCAAGGTTCATCTGTGCCATCTTCCATGTGGTAGGATTAGAATCCTGTCCATAAATAGAAATGTTGCTGATATTACCGCTGTGATTCTCTACAAACTTTGCAGACTGAACGAACATACCGCCTGAACCGCAGCAAGGATCATATACTCTGCCCTTAAACGGTTTTAACACTTCTACCAAAGTACGTACTACACAAGATGGCGTAAAGAATTCACCACCACGCTTTCCTTCTTGTTCCGCAAACATAGACAGGCAATACTCATAAGTGCGACCCAAAATATCTTTCTCGCTGCCGTGTTCGATCATCTGAATATTAGTGAATAAATCCACCACATCACCCAGTCTACGCTTATCCAGTTCCGGGCGTGCGAAGTTTTTTGGAAGAATATCTTTTAGACGTTTATTCTCTTTTTCAATAGCACGCATGGCATCATCAATAACTGTACCGATTTCCGGTGTATGCGCTTTTGCAGCAATCTCACTCCACCGCGCCCCCACCGGTACAAAGAAAATACCTTCAGAGGTATATTCATCGATATCTTCTTCAAAGCCATCACCTTCTGCCAACAATTCCCTATATTTATCATCGAATCGATCCGAGATATACTTCAGAAAAATTAATCCAAGCACAACGCTTTTATATTCTGATGCATCCAAGTTGCCTCGCAACACACACGCAGCATTCCATATTTGTTTTTCAAAACCAATATCAGCGGTATTCTTTTCTGCCATAACTATGTCCATCCTGTTTTTCCATATTTCTTGCTTCATCAAAG
>OGUA01000259.1_pt1 | contig 31812 bp, 30 predicted proteins | sample 1573691 | NCBI WGS metagenome assembly OGUA01 (sample SAMEA2581925, study PRJEB24529) | metagenome | biome: Human gut stool | place: China | collected 2011 | reverse complement strand
CGGTACCAGAATCGTCTTTGATGCAGGCGTGAACTCAGGTAAAACCTATTTTATCTTGAATATTCTACTGCCATGGGCATATCAAAAGCACTGGAAAATTCTGTATCTTTGCAATCGTGTCCCCCTGCGAAATGAGATTCAGCGGGAGGTGGAGCGGCTTGGAGGGACGGAAGAGAAGGTTGGGCATTGGAATCATGACCTTCGGCAGATCGTTTACGAAAGCAGAGTCGAGAATAAATATAAAGATACGATCCGGGTAGAGACCTATCAGTGGATGGAGGCGTTCTGCAAAGCCAACCCGGAAGGCGCAATGGACTACCTTAAAAGCTTTCGCTATATCGTGGCGGACGAATACCACTATCTGTTAACGGATGCAACGATCAATAAATACATCGACTTCTCCTATGTAACGCTGAACGAACTGACAAAGTACCGCCCAGTGATCTTTATGAGCGCAACGGCACATCCGTTCTTTCATCGTTGGCGGTATGAAACAAATGAGGTCTTGCCAGAGAACTACTATCATATTCCATCGGACTACAGCTATGTGGAACGCACGGTCTTTTACTGGACAGATGCGGAGGAGATCAGAATAATCCGTCAGGAAGCAAGGCGGGGAAAAGTTCTGATATTTGTCGACCAGATCGCTCACATGAATAAACTGGTGAGAGAATTGGAGGATGAATTCGCTGGTGAAATCGCCACGGCCTGCTCGCCCTATCGACCGGAAGCAAAGGACTGTGATGGGCTGGAAGAGGTTTTGCAGGACGAAAAACTGTGCAAGCGGATTACAATTGTGACGACCGTATTTTACAATGGTGTCAACATCAAAGACCCGGAATTGACCTGTATCATCAGCAGACTATGGGACCCGATCGTGAACGCGCAGATCTTAGGACGAAAGCGCCCGGTAAGCAAACAGGACACCTGCGCAGTGTACTTTAAAGGCTACAGCCACGACCGGATCAAACAGGAACGAGAACGTATCAGAAAAAGACAGTTGGAGCCAGCAAAGAAATGGAAAGATGGAAAGTCTGATCCAGAGGTGTGGCAAATGTATCTGCATAAGCCGGGGACTGTGAAGATGCTGGATAAGTACAGCCGGACGGTTGACCGCGATGAATATGGTAATGGCTGGGTGTGGAAACGCCGCGCGGAACATCAATACCTCGTTCAGATGGATGCACTCAAACAGATGATGGAAAAAGGCTATCAATGGGGGATGCTGTATGCTGTTACAGAAAGTGATGCGCTTCTGAGCAAAATCGAGCCACTGCGGTTCAAAGAGCTGGAAGACTATATTGAAGAGCATCTGGATGAAAAAATCCCTTGGGAAATCATGCGCAAAGAACTCGTAGAAAGAGGATGCATCACGAATCCCAACGATCGCCACAAGAACCAAAATATGCCTGAGCTAAGGGTGATTAATAGTAGATTGAAGGATTACAATGCTTTCGTGGAGTCTGTACAAAAATGGATCGGAACTATTGAGCGTGTGAGATTCTGGATACTGCACAGATTATATGCATGATTACCGCTCAAATTTTCACTTTTCTTATTATACAATGTGCGTTTTTAAGCGGTGATTCACTCTATATTGATTCTATCATTCTTAGTAATTTGGCGATAAAAGAATGAAGATCAGTGAGCAAAGTGCCAACGATGCGAACTGAATCGAGGTTCTTTGGAGCAAAAAAGAACGATGGTAATCGTTTGGCTGCAAGCAGATTAAGAACCATCAGCAAGAATTAAAGTGGGCTGTTTAACCGTGGCTTGGCATTCAATCAGTAGGAATTTGTCGATGATGAGTAAATAACTGTGTATGATGTGATGAAGTAATGATGCAGTGTGGATCGTGTGGCCTCCGGTAAGCGTCTGTCCGGAGTGATTCTATCTGGGCTTGATGCCATTAAAAAGTATACATCGAACGGAATGTATCGTGTTACCGTATAATATAAGGGCGTCTACGCTGTGGATATCGTTGGATGGCTGAATTTTAAGCTGCCAAAAGGGAGTCGCATTCCACGACCACACACCTCATCAAGACGCAAAAACGCCCTACTGCTCGACATAGAGTAGCGGGGTGTTGCTATTGAAGGGCACTTATTTCAGAATAGAGAGATCGTCATAGCGGGCGACACCATTATAGAGCAGCTCGAGCATGGTCACAGCAGAGGGGCGACCGTTCAGAGGATAGCCAGCCAACTCCTGAACGCGATCGGGGCAGAGATCCCATGCGACCTTGGATGCCCGGCGGATCGTGCTCTGGACTGCTTTGGGCTCGTACATCTTTTTGTCGGCAATGGGCGTGTAGACCTCTTTTTCCACAGCTCGCAGGCGGTCTTCGTCCTCGGCAATCAGCGTCAGGGCTTGTGATAGAATAATGTAGGCGTTCATGTTGCGGGTGATCCCGACATAGCGCAGTACATCATTGATATGGGCGGATAAATTGGAAGTAACCATTTTGACATCATCCCCATTACATATATTTGGACCAGTTTTATCCAGTCCGAAATAATGTAACGCAAAATATGGCAAAACAGGCGAAAAACGTCCAAATGCGTCGTAAAGCGCCGAAATATGTCGCAAATATGAGGCGGTGACGTACACCAGCGGGGATGTGATGGGGGATAGGAGCGGGGCAGCAAGGGGGCTTGACTATGCTTTGTTGTGCTGATGGGATTGCCGTATGAAAGCCCATAGATGGATGTCCAGAACGTCACCCGTAGCTCAAAGTGGATGTGCGTAAAATTACGCTCCGACCTCCATGCTCTCCAAGGGGCGCAAATCACGACGCAAATGGATATGCTCAAAAGTGGTGAAAATAATAATCGAGCCGCAAATCCGCCGGGATGTACTTCTCGACTGGACACACAATAAAAATTGCCCTACTACTCACAATTGAGCGGCAGGGCTTTTATGTTGGGGTTGGTTATTAAATTAAGGCGGTTTTATGTCATGCCCCGGGACATGAAGCATCAAAGCTCTTCGATTATGAACTTTACATACGGAAGGGCAGGATTTTTTGCCTGTGTTTCACGTAGTAGTGGTTCGATAATATCCCGATACTTTTCTGCTTGCTCTCGTGATTCAAATTCTTTCTGATACAGAATATTTGTTTTCCCTGTATACGTTGAAAGTTCTTTGAGTACGAATTTATTTTCAGCCATAAATTTACCACCTTTCGCTGAAATGGAACTGGTCAGTCTTCCCACGGCTCTTTCTTTTTCTTCGGAATCGGAATATTGTGCTTTCTAGCGTTTTCTTCAAAGGCTCTATGCCGTTCGGCTTGCTGGTCACGTTCTAACTTTTGTCGGTGAGCGCTTGCTTTTTCCTCTTGAAACTCGTTAAATCTTGCGGCTTTGTATTCACGATACTCCCACCAAGGCATCCAATCAGGATAGAGCCATTCCGGGTATAGCTGCTTGATTTGGGGCGTATTGGTCCCGGTGTAGTGCTTGTTAGCCATGTTGTCCCTCCTGTGCTTTTGGACAATAGAGCCTTTTCGAAAAAAGATATTCTATACAATCACTTTTTCTTTTTGGAAATGGAAATACCGTGCTTTTTAGCATTTTCGACAAAGGCATTGTGCCGATCGGCTTCCTGATTTAATTGTCATGCGCTGCTCTTGCTGCACTTGCACGCGATTCTTGATATTCGTGATATCTCTGTGCAGACATCCAATTCGGGTAGACCAAAACATGTTTGCTAGCTGCGCGGCTTTCTGGCGGCGGATAACGCTTGGGGCCTTTCATGCTTCCCTCCTTACCGCAGCTTTCTCATCCACTCCCTCGACCGCTGGTTCTGTCGTTCATAGAAAGTGACCCCTGTCACATCGTTCACGACAACATCATCATACGGAATGCCTTTTTCGTTCAGATGGGCAATAAACCAGCGCTTCTTACAATAACAATATGGGGTTTTGTATGGATTTCCGTACTCACTCGCAGGCTTACCGCATGCATTATATACGTCACCACACATACTCCACCACTCTTTGCGGACACGATCTCGCATCCGAAGGACATCTGGTGTACCGTGATAACCATGTGCTTCACCAAATTCATAATCAGCTTTCTTTCGGCTTACACTTTGACCGACACTGACTGCGCCAGAAGCACCAAGCCCCAGTAGACTCAAAACAAACGATACTGCTCCACTCATAGTGTTGTTCCTCCTGATGATATGTCTTGAAAAAGTTGACTGTACCGACACTTGATAAACTTACTGATTTTCTGCTCTGAAGTTACCACGCTTTTGGTGAAATGTCAAGTAATAGAGCCTTAATGATAAAGACTAGCCCAAATAGACAGCTATACTTGACATAAAAAGGGAGGCGGTGTAATGACAGCAGACCGTATCAAAGCCTTGCGAGAAGCCCGTGGATGGACGCAGGCTGAACTTGCACGCAGAATGAATATGACACGAAACGGGATCAACTCGTGGGAGCAGGGGCTCTCTATGCCATCACCGCCTAGTCTAGTTGATCTCGCACGGTTGTTTTCTGTATCAACGGATTATCTGCTTGGCGTAGAAAATTACAGCGCTGTTAATGTGACCGGTCTAAACGAAGAAGATGTTGCGCTTCTGGCCCAGTTGGCCGAGAGATTGAGAGAAAACCGCTGACCCTTTTATGGTGGAACTGTGGTTTATAATATCAAATCGCACCGAACAGCGAGAGAATGAAATAGAGGATGGCTCCCATGACGAAAGTCCCTCCAGCGGCTTCTAGCATGAGCAGTAAACATCCCCAGTCGCCACCGCCACCAGTTCTGGCTGCATTTATTCTGGTATAGGCTTTGTAGTCATCGTACCAATCGCGGTTGTGGCTCATAAGTAAATCCTCCTGTGTTTTGCTATGTTCCCTGGTGTGATTAGAGTTTATCAGATGTGATGTCTAATAAAATGGATTTATAGGTGTGCTTTTAGGTTTTTTGATTGCTCAGGTGTTCCCGAATCATCCGTTCTAGTGTCGGGCGGGTGACGTGAAGAGCTTCGGCCAGTTGTCCTTTGTTCAGTTCCCGGCGGGTGTAACGATCATATAGGGCAGGAAAGTTATCGGGCATGGCGACCTTCTTGCGTCCCTTATAGACCCCGTTCCGCTTGGCGATAGCGATTCTCTCCCGCTGCCTGTCCAGCAGATTTTGCCGCTCAAACTCATTGATGGCTGCAATCATGGTCAACATCAGCTTTCCGGTAGGGGTTCCGGTGTCGAGGTTCTCTTTGTTGCTGACCAGATGCACGCCCTTGCTCTGTAACCGCTCCACGATCTCCAGCAAGTCCTTGGTGCTACGTGCGAGGCGGCTGAAGTCGTGAATATAGACCCGTATCACCTTCCCGCATATAGTCCAGCATAGCTTGTAGCTGGGGCCTGTCCATGCTCTTGCCGCTGATCTTTTCTGTGAACCGCTTTTCGATGCTGTGGGCGCGGAGTGCCTCAATCTGGCGCGCCTCGTTCTGTTCTTCGGTGCTGACGCGGACGTATGCGACCTTCATAGGATGTACCTCACTGGCTGATATGAAAAATAGGGTCAGAGATGAGAGAAACTATTGAAAGGAAAGCCAAAACTGACCCTAAATTATAACTTTTTGATGGTTGTTCGGACTGCAAAATAGAGTACACGCTACTTTTTAAGCACGACTACCCTTGATCAGATAATCCAGCGATACCTGAAAGTAGCCAGCCAGCAGCAGAACCGATGGAATGTCCGGTGTTCTTCTGCCGGTTTCCCATAAGCTGATAGCACGCCGGGACAGGTTGAGATTATCCGCCAATCACTGCTGTGAAATGCCCGCTTGTATGCGAAGGGAATAGATTCTATCGTTGATGGTGTCCATGTGAAACCTCCTGTTTTACGGGCGCACTTTTAAATCCGGCACTACTCTCACTCGTGCCCTCGCTCTCTGTCCTGCTATGATTTAGTCAGCCTTCACGAACAGCTCCATGCAGTCCGCACAGATGACCCGCACTTCCTTGGTGCTCCGGATGATGGTGCCGCACTTGGGGCATACCCACCGCCGGGTGCTGCTCTTTGCCTTGGGCGGTTTCGGTGCGCCGGTCTGGCTGCTGCCGGGTGCCTTGCTGCCTGCTCCGGTGCCTGCCATATCCGACCATGCCAGCCGCTCGCCCATCTGGATATCTTGCCAGCCTTGGAAAATGATGAAGTCCAGCAACTCTTCGGACGGGCTCGTGATGGTCCAGCCGTACTTTTCGTGGTGGTCTACGATCAAGCCGTGTGCCTCTGCCTGCTCCTTAAAGCGTCGGTTGTGGTAGACCCCGTTATTGCTAGTGTCCTTGATGCTGGTCTCCATGCAGTACTCGTGCACCATCTCGGGAAGCAGTGTTGCGGCGGGTTCTTCGATGGGACGGTCGAGCGTGGCAGACGAAATGTTGATCTCGTACTTGTTCTCGCCGCCTGCCTGCCAGACCTTGGAACAGGTGATATGACCATAGGCGGACGGGGTCTTTTTCAGGCTGATGATGGGCTCGGGCAGCTTGCCTGCAAAGTAGTGCTTGTTGAGCTCACGGAACATCTTTTCCAGCTGACCGGCAGCGCGGGAGGTTTTGATAGTCTGTTTCATCTTATGAACTCCTATTCTCTTTACAAAAAAGAGGGGAGCGGCTATAATAGTCTTGTAATCTGAACCGCTCCCCAGCGGTCTTTACTGGCTCTTGTAAATGCAGTTTCCTAGGCGGCATTTGCAAGGGCTTTTCTTTTCAGGTGATGTTCAGGCGGGTGCCGGTGACCGTTTTGCTGTACTGGTCGTACAGGTCGGGCGCTACGGCCTTGATGGCCTTACTGTCAAGTCGGGTGCTGGAGAAATCGGACAGGCGGACTTTGTGGCAGCCTACTTCCAGATAGTTGGTGGAACGCTCAGCCAGTGCCTCACGGATCTGGATCTTCAGCTGCTCCTGTTCAGCCTGTGCAGCCTCGATCAGTTGGGCGGCCTCCTTGTACTGCTCGACAAGGGTCAGTAAAACGTTGATACTCATGTGTGTACCTCTCTTCAAATCGTTGGTGAATGGTCGGATGTGAGAACTGGTGTTCCCGATGGCATGAGTATAAACTATTCACGGGAATATATCAAGATGGAATATTGTACAATGATCCGGGCGCAAATTTGTGCAAAACGTATATTCACGAGAATAGGCAACAGATGCTATAATAAGCACTATAATGTACGGGAGGAAAAATCAATGGCAAAGACGAGTGCAGCACAACAGCGTGCAGTTCACAAATATGTGAAGAATAATTATGACCGTTTGGAGCTATCGGTGCCAAAAGGAGAAAAAGCGGCTATCCAGCAGGCAGCGAAACAGGCGGGGCAAAGCATAAACGCCTATATCTACGAAGCGGTATGCGCCAGAATGCAACAGGAAAACGCTATGTCAGATACCCCGGGGGTAGTTAAAAATCTGGTAAGGGACACTGACCCGGTAGAATGAGATAGTTGTTCCATCTCCCCAGACCGAATTAGAATCTAGCAGCAAAAGGCCTCTGTCTTTCACAGAAATGTGATGGGCAGGGGCCTTTTAGCGTAAAAAAAAAAAAAAATAGCCTGACCCATGCAAAAGAGTACAAATCAGGCTGACAATGGATATGAAATTCTAAAATTCACTTAGAAAAGAGAGTACGCGTTGCAGGGAAAGCCGAGCAGATCGTTCGGTGAGCTATTGAATCTCTTGCTCCAGTTCATCGAACAGCGCACAGGAAAAGAACTGACCAAGCGTGATATTAAGACCATCACAGAGCTTTTTAATGGTGGCGATGGACACACGCTGACGGGATGGGTCGAGCATACTATATACCGTAGATGGTGTTACACCGGCATGGGTCGCTAACTCGTTGGGGCGTATCCCATGCTGGTTGCAGAGCTGTTCAAAACGTTTGGCAACGGCATCTATTACTGTCATGATGAAATTCACCTCAATAGGATGGTACAGAAGTTCGTGCAGTTTTGTGTACGCATCTGCGTATGCTGCAAAAGTATTTTATGATTTAGAGAATACACTGCTGCGTAATGGTGAAAAATATATTCAACAAAAAAGTATCCTCCACATGGAAAATGGAGGATACCATTCCTTTGACATCGTTGTCTATAATCTCATCTTATTTTATCATGGTTATATCTGGGATTCAATAGAAATCATCATAAATGTATCACATTTGACCCTGAAAAAACATCGCGAAGGCCGGATTGTTTTTGTGTCATGCCCAGTTCTGTATAATAATTCCAGCTGCAAACGAAGATGGAGAAAATAAGGGGTCAGATGAGGGTCTAAACAGCAGGAGGAAACAGCGATGGCGCGACGGGGAGAAAACATTCGCAAGCGTAAGGACGGTCGGTGGGAAGGCAGGTACATCAAGGCGCGCACACCGGAGGGGAAGATCCAATGGGGTTACGTTTACGGAACTGCCTATGTGGAGGTCAAACGGGTGCTGATTCAAAGGAAAGTCGAGGCAGGCTTTTACAACCTGAATCGAACTGACCTGACCTTTGAAGCACTGGCCGAGGTATGGCTGCATTCCCTGCGGAACAGTATAAAAGAATCCACCTATGCGCATTATTCGTACACGCTGCACAAATATCTTCTTCCTGTTTTGAGCAAAGCGCCTGTCGCCTCCCTTGAGGAAAGCTTTCTGGAACAGGCCATGCAGCAACTCATCACGCCCACAGATGCCACGCACAAGCCGCTGGGGAACTCCTCTGCCCGGGAATGCCTCTCGATGCTGCGACGTATCTGCAAATATGCTGCTCATTTACGTCTGATTCGTCCAATGGAGCTGGAAGTTGCGTTGCCAAAAGCCATCGACAAAATCTCTGCGCCTCTCTCCCCGGCGGAACAGCAGCGACTTCATCAATATGTACAGGCGAACCCCACGCCTCGCAAAATCGGCTTACTACTGGGGCTGGAATTGGGGCTTCGAATTGGTGAGATCTGCGGCCTGCAATGGGGCGATTTTGACCTGAAACTCGGCACGCTGAACATCAATCGGACGGTCTGCAGAATTTCCTGTGGAAACGGCCATACAAAGGTGGTCATCCAGACACCCAAAACCCGCACCTCCCGCCGGGAAATTCCAATCCCGAAACAACTGCTTATTATGCTGAAAAAGCTGCGCGGAAAAGCCAGTGATTCTACATGGTTTCTATCTGGTAATGAATCCAAACCTACAGAGCCCCGCTGTTATCGGAAAAGCGTCAAGGCGTATCTGAAACAGGCGACTGTCCGTCAAGTGCGCCCGCACGCACTGCGCCACACCTTTGCAACGACCTGCCTGCAGGCGGGGTGCGATGTAAAGACTCTTAGCGAGCTGTTGGGACACGCCAACGCCAACATCACCTTACAGCGCTATGTGCACTCTGACCTGACCCGAAAGCGCAGGGAGATGAATCGGATATTTTCACATCAGGTGTCAATGAGGAGTAGAAAAACGCCAAGTCTAATGGAATAACGTTATATTTCGCTCATGGCCCTCCATTTTCCATGTGGAGGATACCCCTGAATTGCGGTAGGGGGGTGAACAAGGTGGCACTGCGTCTGTTTGAGCACAACGAGAAAGCATATCATGCGGCAGTCCGGATGATGGAGCAGTATGGCAAGGCCGCCATTGTTCATCCGACAGGCACCGGAAAGAGCTATATTGCGTTCAAGCTGATCGAGGACAACCCGGAGAAGGTCGTGATTTGGCTTTCTCCCAGTGAATATATCTTCAAGACCCAGGTGGAGAGCCTGAAAAGGAACGCCCCGGATTTTCCGTTGGCAAATGTTCATTTTTATACCTATGCCAAACTGATGTGTTGCACCCAGGCACAACTGGATGAAATCGCAGCGCAGAAGCCCGCCTATATTATACTCGATGAATTCCACCGTGCCGGTGCGGAATGCTGGGGCGAAAGCACGGTGGCTTTATTAAAGTTATGCCCGGACGCAAGACTGCTGGGCTTAACAGCGACAAACATCCGGTATCTGGATAATAACCGCGATATGGCCGAAGAGCTTTTTGACAGCCGTGTTGCGAGCGACATGACCCTTGGCGAAGCAATCGTCAGGGGTATTTTGCCTACTCCGAACTATGTGACCACCGTCTATCAGTACCAGAAAGACTTGGCACGTTATCAGACAAGAGTGGATAATCTGCGTTCTGCTGGGATTCAGGACGTAAATCAAAAATATCTGGATGCCCTGCGCCGCGCCTTGGAACAGGCAGATGGATTGGATAAGGTTTTCGCTCATCATATCACGAACAAGTCTGGAAAGTACATCGTGTTCTGCGCCAACAAGGAGCACATGGACGAAATGATCTCTCATGTGCCGGAGTGGTTTGCAAAGGTGAATGCGGAAGTGGCGGTCTACGAAGCCTACTCGGATGACCCCGGTACAGACAAGGCTTTTGCCGACTTCAAGGCCGATGAAAGTGACCGCCTGAAGCTGCTGTTCTGCATCGACATGCTCAACGAGGGTGTTCATGTAGAAGGCATTTCAGGTGTCATCCTGTTCCGGCCCACCATTTCACCCATCATCTACAAGCAGCAGATTGGACGCGCTTTGACCGCTGGGGAAAATTCTACACCGCTTATCCTCGATGTAGTCAACAACTTCGAGGGTCTGTGCAGCATTGCGGGGTTACAGGGCGAGATGCAGGAGGCAGTCTACCGCCTGAATGCCAACGGTGAGGGTGATAAGATCATCACCGAACGGTTCGAGGTTGTTGAGCAGGTGCATGACTGCCGGGTACTGTTTGAGCAGTTGCAGGCAAGCCTTTCTTCCAGTTGGGATCATTATTTTTCGGAAGCAAGCATTTACTATGCGGAGCATGGCGACCTGAATATTCCAAAGCGTTATACCACACCGGCGGGATTGAGCCTTGGCGAATGGCTGACGACCCAGCGCCGTGTTCGTGCGGGACAGATTCCGGGGAACCTGACCGAACAGCAGATCGCACGGTTGGATAGCATCGGCATGAAGTGGGGCAACCGCAACGATGCCGCATGGGAACGTGGTCTGGAAGAAGCGAGAAAATTTCGGGAACAGTTTGGGAATTTGCAGATCCCGGCGAAATACAAAACGAAAGATGGCTATCCTCTGGGAAAGTGGATCAACAATGCGCGGAAACGCCGAAACGATGGAAAGCTGACGGAAGAGCGCATTCGACAACTGGATCAGATGGGAATGATATGGAGCGTATTTGATGCCAAATGGGAACAGGGATATGCACTTGCGGCAGTCTATGCGCAGGAGTATGGAAATCTGGAGGTTCCACGAGATTATAAAACAGCAGATGGAAAAACGCTTGGTCGCTGGATTCAAAATCAAGAACTAGCCTATGAGCAGAAAAAATTGTCTGCGGATCAGATCAAACGACTAGAAACCATAGGAATGCAGTGGGGCAGTCGCTATGACCGACAGTGGAATGAGGTTTATCAGGCAGCGAAACGGTATTTTGAGGCAAATGGAAACCTTGATATCCCGGTGGCCTATGTTTCACCGGAGGGCTATGCTCTTGGAAAATGGGTGCGGCGGCAGCAGTATGCATATCGAAAACCAGAGAAAAGCAATGCAATCTTATCACAAGGGCGCATTGAGTTGCTGGATGCCATCGGAATGCAGTGGGAGAAACCTGACCCGTGGCAGCACCGGTACGAGCTGGCGCAGGAATATAAAAAGCAATATGGAAATCTGGAGATTCCGGCGAAATATAAGACTGCGGATGGCATTTGGCTGAGCCGATGGGTGTACAACCAGAAACAGCTGCTGCAAAGCGGGTCGGAAAAGTTAAGCGAAGAGCAAAAGAAAAAGCTAAAGGAGTTATTGGGGTATTATGTCAAAATTTCAGCATGATGTGATGTTGAAGATCGTAAAAATCATCGATTTGGTAATGATTACAATTCCGTTTGCACTTTGTTGGGAGCTGTATTATTCGTATCAGGTCTATGCAAAGTTTGGTTGGAAGGGCAACTGGGCCATGATCGGTCTGTTTGCGGTGTTGTTCTTTCTGTTGGGTAAAGTCTACGATGCGTTCTGGATGTCTTTGCAGCGCATCTCAGAGCTGATCTACGGACAGGTACTGGCGGCAATGGCGACGGATGGCATTCTGTACATTGTCATCTGCCTGATGGCCCGGCGGCTCTGCAATCTTCTGCCGGGCATCGCAGCGATTGCCGGACAGGTCATGATGGCAACCCTGTGGGCAAGATGCGCCCATAGCTGGTATTTCCGGACCTTTCCGCCTCAGCCCACTGCAGTGGTCTACGATGTCCGGCATGGTCTGGAAAAGCTCATCAATGAATATGGCCTCTCGAAAAAATACGATGTCAAGATGACATTGAACGTGGAGGAATGCCTGAACGACCTGAGCCTGCTGGATGGAATGCAGAGCGTGTTCATCAGCGGTGTACACAGCCATGAGCGCAATATCATCCTGAAATACTGTGTGGGACAGGGTATCAATGTGTTCGTGATCCCTCGTGTGGGCGATGTGATTATGAGCGGTGCCCAGCCGATGCATATGTTCCATCTGCCTATGCTGCGTGTGGGTCGCTATATGGCAAGCCCGGAATTTCTGTTTGTGAAACGGGCAATGGACATTGTGATCTCACTGGCAGCACTGGTTATCCTGAGTCCGTTGTTTCTGATTACGGCTATTGCAGTCAAATCCGATGGTGGTCCTGCTTTTTACAAGCAGGTTCGCCTGACCAAAGACGGCAAGCAGTTTGAAATCCTGAAATTCCGCTCCATGCGTGTGGATGCCGAAAAAGACGGTGTGGCGCGTCTTTCCACTGGTGACAAAGACGACCGTATCACGAAGGTCGGTCATATCATCCGCGCCTGCCGTCTGGATGAACTTCCTCAGCTTTTAAATATCCTCCGGGGAGACTTGTCCATTGTGGGGCCCCGCCCGGAACGCCCTGAGATCGCCGCCCAGTATTGCGAGGAGATGCCGGAATTTGCGCTGCGGCTTCAGGCAAAGGCTGGTCTGACCGGCTATGCACAGGTGTATGGAAAATACAACACCACTCCCTACGATAAGCTGCAGATGGACCTGATGTACATCGCCCATCCCAGCTTGATTGAGGATCTGAAAATCATGCTGGCGACCGTCAAAATTTTGTTCATGCCGGAGAGTACTGAGGGAATTTCCGAGGGTCAAACCACTGCAATGAGTGGAGAAAACCACTAAATATCGATTGTTTTGTACGTTTCGAACTACTAAAAATTGGAAGAAATTCTAGAGTGGAGTCGGGTATAAATGCAGCTCATACAGTAGCGTTAAGCTGAAAGTTGGCAAATTGCCCTGCATAGGGGAGATGTAGCACTCGTGATAGTGCAAAATGCTGAGAGCGCGGGCGTGAGCAAGGGTAAAACGAGTGTGAATTGAGGCGTTTATGCTCAGAAAAAGCACTTTTATGGATGCGACCGTAGTTCGTGGGTTTATGCCAGATGGCACTGTGATGATATTACCGACACTGTGGTGACTTTCACACAGAGGTTTCGGGGCTTGGCGATGATAACATCATCTGCGATTTCATCCCGATCTTGAAGATAACAAGGCGGGTGTGAGAGTGATGGTGATAACTACATGGCCGCAGAGATGCTCATTCGTGTGGGGTAATCCGGCATAAGCAAGGGAGTTACCGTAGCACGGATGAGTGGAATCTGGAATAAAGGCAGGGGTTACCGTAGCGTGTGTTGGTGCTATCAGGACTAAAGACAACGGTTGCCGTAGCGTGAATTTGTCGCAGAAACGTTCATTGTTGCGGTACAAGAGACATAGCGGCAGTGTGGGCTAACACTGCTGAGGACGATTAGCAGAGCTTTATAAGGAATAAAAGGCTCAGACTCTTGGAGAATGAGTCTGGGCTGTAATCTTTGATATGAAAAAATGACAGCACCGACTGCTGCTGTACTATAAAACATTTTTAAAGGTGAGGAAAATGTGTAACAAAAAGGCTGTTATTATTGGCGGAAGCAATGGAATCGGATTGGCAATTAGTAAGAAGCTGCTTGATTGCGGATATGATTTGGAGATTTGTGATCGCATACCACCCGAGGAGGGGATACTCGAAGAAACAAAGGTGACGTATCACTTTTGCGACTTGATGGATTTTGATGAGGATTTGTATCAGAAGCTTGCACAGAATCAGGATGTTGAGCTTCTGATGGTTACAGCGGGAATTGGACGAATTGCGGATTTTCAATATCATCACATCGCAGAAATCGACAAAATGCTGACGGTGGATGCTGTGAGCACCATTAAGATTTTCCGTATTTTCTACGAGAGAATCCTAGGCAAAAAGGATTTCTACGCAGGCGTGATGGGAAGTATCTCGGGGTGGATGTCCTCACCTAGCGCATCGGTTTATGCTGCGGCGAAGGCGGCGACTGTCCGATTTGTAGAATCGGTAAATATTGAACTAGAGGCATACGGTTCAGCAAATCGTATTCTTGATGTTTCACCGGCATCGTTCAAGGGAAGTAGATTTTACGGTGGTAAAAACGACTTAACAGAAACAGAGTCGCTTGCAAGAGATATTGTAAGACACCTTTTTGCCCGTGATGTTCGATTTATTCCGAATTATGAGGAAACATTCAAGGGCGTTCTTGAACGGTATCATAATGATCCGCATGAATACGGGCTACACAGTTATCAGTATAAGAAGGAGTCTGGAAGGCTCGATAACACAAAAAGGGTGAAAATTGGGTACCTTTCTGGGACATTTGACCTTTTTCATGTGGGGCATCTTAACCTGCTTAAGCGTGCAAAAGAACAGTGCGACTATTTAATCGTAGGTGTACACGGCAGCGGTGCATGGAAAGGTAAAGAAACATTTATTCCACTTGAGGAACGTAAAGCAATTGTCGGTGCCTGTAAATATGTGGACAAGGTGGTGGATTCCTGCAAGGAGGATTCGGATGCATGGGCTCTATGGCATTACGATCGCCTATTTGTGGGTTCTGATTATAAGGGAACGGAACGCTTCGATCGTTATGAGGAGTACTTTAAGGATAAGGGTGTAGATATTGTCTATTTCCCGTATACAAAGAGTACGAGCAGCACACAAATTAGAAAAAAGATTACTGAAAATGTTGCGCGATAATTGATTTTAGGACAATGATATAGAAGAGGCTGGAGTCATGAGAGATAGACTTATTTATATTTTGAAGCACAACAAGCTCATTCAGAAGCTGTATGTTGTGATTATGAGCTTTGTGTTTAAGGTATGGGGCACGTTCCTGAAAACGGATGACAAACTTGTTCTCTTTGTTTCTTTCATGGGTAAAAACTTTAATGACAGTCCCAAGGTTCTGTACGATTACATGCAGACTCATCCTGAGTACACGGGCAAACACTGCGTTTGGGCGTTTGAGCATCCGGAAAATTACCCGGAGTTGGAAACTGTAAAGATTGATACCCCTGCGTACTTCAAGATGGCGCTGAAGGCTAAATACTGGATTACCAATACAAATATTGAGCGCGGTCTGAAGTTTAAGAAAAAAGGCCAAGTCTATTTGAATACATGGCACGGAATTGCTCTAAAGTATATCGGAAATGACTGCCCCGGCCGTAAGGATTATAACTTTGATACGCTGGACTACCTCACGGTTTCTGGTGACTATGATGAGCGCGTATTTAAGAGCGCATTCAATGCGAGGGAGTCCAGCTATCTTCGTTGTGGTATGCCGCGCAATGAAGAATTGTGGCTTGCGGATGAGAATAAAAAGGTAGCAATGCGCAAGAAGCTCGGCATCCCGGAAAGCAAAAAGGTCATCCTTTATGCACCAACTTGGCGCGAGTCTACGGATGGCGGCAAGTCCTATGCAATCAAACCTCCGATCCATTTTCATGAGTGGGAGAAGGAACTGGGTAATGAGTATGTTGTCCTTTTCCGTGCCCATCATCAGACGACCAAGGTGCTCGGTGTTGAGTATAACGACTTTGTCCGTAACGCATCCGATTACCCGGCGGTCAATGACCTGATGATTGCAGCGGACATCCTGATTACGGACTATTCGGCTATTGCATTTGATTATTCGATTCTATGCCGCCCGATTTTCTGCTATGCATACGATTATGACAGTTATCTTGCAGAGCGTGGCACTTATTTTGCAGTAGACGAGAAGTACCCCAATGAGAGTTGCCGGACGGAAAGCGACTTGTTGCAGCGAATCAAGAATGTGGATTATGTTGTGGAGTGTGCTAACACCAAACGATTCCGCGACGAATTCGTACAGTATGGTGTGGGTGCGACTGAGATGTGTATTAAAAAGATGTTTGGAGAAGCTAAATGAAAGTACTTATGTGGATGGGAGGAAACTTCGACAGAAGGACTCCATCAGAGCATTTGCTGGTTGCAATAGTTCAGGCTTTGTATGCAGACGGACACACAGTACACATTATTCAAAAGGATACTGGAGGTTCGCTTCCTAAATTGCCAAGTGAGTTGGTTGAACTTGGAGTGACTACTGATTGTATTCCATGTCAGTTGGCGTCAAAAGGCAATTTTATTGCAAGATATCTTGTTGAACTAAGGTATGTATGGAAATGTAGAAGACTGATTAAAAAGTATAGAGACTATGATGCAGTTTTTAATCAGTCTAGCAATGTGGCCGGTTTTATGACTTTTGTAGTGAAGCACAATATGTCTAAGGCACGACTCACCTATAATGTTCAGGACATTTTTCCGGAAAATGCTGCTTATATTGGCAGTGTGAAAGGAATAGTGTATAAGATTCTTTCTGCAGAGCAACGATATGCCTACCGTCATGCGGATCAAATAATCACAATTTCGGAAGACATGAAAGAGTTGCTGATTGAAAAAGGTGCAGATTCGCAAAAAACTGATGTTGTGTATAACTGGAGCTATACTGACAATTTGTACCGTTATGAGGACGTATATAGCGAAAAAATAGCGAAGTATTTATCTACGGGTAAGTTCAATGTGGTTTATGCGGGCAACATTGGCACCATGCAGAATGTAGATGTGGTAGTAGAAACCGCAAAACTAATGCAGGATGAAGAAGACGTTCACTTTCATATTTTTGGAGATGGCATATATAAGGAACGGCTTCAACACGAAGCGGAAGGGTTAAGCAATATTTCTTTCTGGCCTATGCAATCGTCAGAGCTTGCTCCTAATATTTATGCAATGGCAGATGTGAATGTTATTCCCCTTGCGCCCAATATCTATCGAACTGCCCTTCCAAGTAAAACTGCTACATGTATTGCTTGTCAAAAACCAATTGTTTTTTGTTTTGGTAATCAATCAAAGTTTGGACGATGGATAGCCCAAATGCCGGGATATTATTTGACAGAGTCAGACCAACCGCAGAATCTCAGAAAAGCAATTAAGGCAGTTAAAGAAAGCAATGTCACGGTATGTAGTGATAAATTGTTTTTGCATTTCTTGAATTCTAAAAACAGCAAAGAATATGCTAGATTAGTTGTTGGAGATAAGAAATGAAGGTTCTACTTGTTTCACCGCTTCCACCTCCAAATGGCGGAATGGCAACCTGGACTGGACAGTACCTAAAAGATAGTGAAAATATCAATGAAGTGTACACTGTCAATACAGCTTTTATTGGAGAAAGAGCGCTTCATAAAGGTGGAAGAATTCCTCTGCTTCCAGAGGCTAAACGTTTTTTTAGAATAATCATGAATTATCTATCGATCCTTAGAAAGAAACAGGTTGATGTAATTCACATTTGTTCTGCGTGTAGTACTACTGGGATAATCAGAGATGCTCTCTGCGTAGCACTATCGCACAAACATCACATAGTCTTTCATTGTCATTGTAATATTCAAGATCAGCTAAAAGGAAAGACTGCAATAAGACTTGGAAAGTATATCTTTGATTCTGTTGATAGAATCCTAGTTTTAAATCAAACGTCATTGTCCTATGTTAATAAAATATCTGGCAGAAAAGCAGATAAGATTCCAAACGCAGTAGACGGCAGCATAATTCAACCACATAGCTCTATAGCGGAGGAATTGAAAAACATAGTTTACGTTGGACATGTAAAACAAGAAAAAGGCATCCGCGAAATCATTGACGCAGCTCGTGAAGAGAAGGATGTTGTGTTTCACTTGATTGGACCGGTTTCGGATGAAATTTCTAAAATACAGGCTCCAGATAATGTTGTTTTCTATGGAAGAAAAGAACACACGGAAGCAATTAGTCTAATGCGAAAAGCTGACGCATTTCTTTTTCCTAGCTATACAGAGGGGTTCTCAATGGTTATGCTGGAAGCGATGGCATCAGGCTTGCCAATAATTGCAACAAATGTTGGCTCTAATGCTGAAATGATTGAGACATGTGGCGGTATAATCATCGACACTATGTCAAGCGAGGAAATAGTACGAGCAATAGAAAAAATCCGTCCGCAGAAAGTTCGATCTGAAATGTCTGCGTGGAATCTGAACAAGGTTGCTTGTGCTTATAAGGATGTGGTAGTGTTCCAAAAAATTCAGGAGGTTTATAATGAGATTCGTATTTGAATCGTTGGACCTTGTAGAAAGAGTGTGGCATAAATTCATATATGTGCCTTTTATGAGGATACAGTTAGCAAAACATGGTACTCATGTGAATATTGGAAAGAACTCAAGAGGAACATGGAAGAACGTGTATACTGGAAATTATGTTTCCATTGGAGCAAACTGCCTTTTGTTATCTACGCGGGCAAAGGTGATTATCGGTGACTATGTTATGTTCGGACCGAATGTATCGGTTATCACTGGAAACCATCGCATTGATGTTATAGGGAAAAGAATGTATGAGATTAAAGATTCCGATAAACGTGCAACTGATGATCAAGATGTGATATTTGCTGGTGACAATTGGATTGGTGCCAACTCGACCATACTCAAAGGAGTTACTATTGGGGAAGGAGCAGTCGTTGCAGCAGGTGCTCTTGTTAATAAGGACGTGCCACCGTATACGGTTGTTGGAGGAGTTCCAGCGAAAGTTCTAAAAATGCGCTTTACTGAAACTGAGCTTCGAGATCATAAACAGAGATTGAACATTTGTTAAATATTACAGCGAAAAGGATAACGACTACGATGAAAGCACTGTTAGTGACATTTGATAAATATCCGGATTTAGATGCGGGTGCAGTAAGAATTCATATGTTTGCTAAAATCTTGCAGGAAGCCGGATACGAAACGTTCGTGATCTCTATGGGAAAATCTACACACAATCGAATGACTTTGGAAAATGATGGAATTAACCATATATCATATCGAGGTGATTCTAGTAATACCATTGTTAAAGCAATGTATTATCTGGAATATCCTATAAGGCTTTATAAGTACTTAATGAAGGCGAATGTGGATTTGATTATACACACACAAATTGATGAATCGAGCCTTCGTATTATTCAGGAGTACAGTAAAAGAAAAAAAATCCCGGTTTTGTATGATAGCGTAGAGTGGTATTCTGAAAGTCAATTCTTAAACGGTAAAAAAGCTAGAGGCTACAAACAAAATAACCGATATAATGTAGAACTAATACAAAAACCAGAGGCGGTAATTGCGATTAGTTCATATTTACGGAATCATTTCGTGACGAGAAATATACAAACGGTGCAGATTCCAGTTATTATGGATGTGGCATCAACCTATATAGAAAAGAGTCCTGTTGGCGATCAGGTGAAAATATTATATGCAGGAAGTCCTGGAAAAAAAGACTGCCTTGTAAATGTTCTTGATGGATTGGCGTTGCTGAATGAAGAAGAAAGAAAAAAAATACAACTTACGATTGCTGGCTGTACAAAAGAACAGCTTGTAGATATATGCGGCGTTAATCGTAGTGTACTAGAATCAGTGAATAAGAGCCTTCGAATTCTAGGTAGAATATCAAGAGAGCAAGTTCTTGAAGAATATAAGAATGCTGATTTTTCAGTCTTAATTCGCCCAGTAAAGGAGCGTTATGCTCAAGCTGGATTTCCAACTAAGTTTGTTGAGAGTATGTGTTGCAGTACACCCGTATTGTGTAACATTACTTCGGATTTAGGGGAATATGCAAAAGATGAATTCAATTCTGTTATTTTAGATGAAATTGACCCAGAGCACATTGCTCAATCGTTCCGTAGGGTTATACATATGAGTCCGGAATTAAAAATGAATATGAGAAAAAATGCACGCAATACAGCAGTAGAAAAGTTTGATTATCATCATTTTTCAATAACATTGCTGGATTTCATACAAAAATGCAATACATTGTATAGGTGACTTTACCGATGTTATTAAGGGGAAAAATAAGAATATGAAAGTACTGTGGCTATGCAATCTAATGCTACCGGAAATAGCAAAAGCGATGAACGAAAATCCTAGTTATACCGGAGGGTGGATGACGGGATTGCTTAGTGATCTTCAAAGTCAATCTGGTTATCAATTTGCAGTTTGTTTTCCAATGACTCATGGTAAGATGGATATAACCGGGAACACGGGGAAACTGCAGTATTATGGTTTTTCATTTAAATCGAGTTTAGCTGAACAAATTGGAACATTAGAAAAACGTTTCATTGAGATTTTGAATGATTATCAACCCGATGTAGTTCATATATTCGGCACAGAATATGCACACACTCTTGCGATGCTTGAGGCTGGGGAAAAAATCGGTATTGCAGAGAAAATGGTAGTAAGTATACAGGGAATGGTGTCAGTATATGCACAGCATTATTATGGAGGCATCCCTACAAAAGATATTTTTATGTTCTCTCTTCGAGATTTAATAAAAAGAGACAATGTGTATTTAGCAGCTCGAGATTTTCAACGCAGAGGAAGACTTGAAGCCAGATCAATTGAATTGTGCCGTAATGTAATTGGAAGAACAGATTGGGATAAGGCTTGCACGGAACAAATTAATAAAGATGTGAGATACTTTTATTGTAGCGAAACATTGAGAGATGTTTTTTACAAAAATCGTTGGTCAATTAAGAATTGTAAACGACATTCGCTTTTTGTAAGTCAATGGTATAATCCTATAAAGGGATTCCATCATGTTCTATATGCAATTAAGATTCTATCGGAAGTATATCCAGATGTTCATGTTTATACGACAGGTGATAATCCACTGGACGAGAATATAGAAAAAAAAATGCGCCGCAGTCACTATGCAAACTACATCGGAAAACTAATTAGACAATATAGGATTGAAAACAATGTGACTTTTTTAGGGGCACTTAATGCTGAAGAAATGTGTAAAGCCTATATGAATGCACACGTTTTCGTATCAGCGTCATCTATCGAGAACTCTCCAAATTCACTTGGCGAAGCGATGATACTTGGAGTTCCAACAGTGTCAAGTGACGTTGGTGGTGTTAAGAACATGTTGACACATGAGCAAGAAGGATATATCTATCCGTTTGATGAACCGTATATGTTGGCTTACTATATCGGTCGGATTTTTGCAAATGATGAATGCGCACTTGTATTTTCAGAAAATGCTAAACAACATGCCGCAGTTACACACAGTAAACAGAAAAACAGCGAACGTACCTGCCAAATATACAATTGGATTTATCACGGAACAATAGAGAAGGTGAATAGCAGTGAAGCGTATTGCAGTAATTCCACCCAATGACCACCCGGTACCGGATATTTTAGGTGGTGCGATAGAAGGACTTACGACATATTTAATCGAGGAAAATGAAAGAAACCCAAAATGTGAGTTTGAAATATTTAATCAGTCAAAGTGTATAGATGAATTAAAAAAAATACACTATAATCATTGTAAGATTTGGACAACAGAAAGTGGGATAATTGCAAGATACATTGATAAGGTGTATCTTGCAGTAAGAAAAGTTTTAAATTATAAGATTCCGTATCAATCTACGTACTTAAAAAAAACAATAAAGAGAATTAATGACGGATCTTTTGATTTGGTACTGATTGAAGGAAACCCTAACTATGCATGGAGGATAGCTAAGGAGACAGGTTTGAGCGTGATTCTACATATTCATACGGATCATGTTCTAGATGAAACAATACATAGCTATCAAAAGATCATTGACAGCACAAAAAGAATTATTTGTGTTAGCCAATATATTGAAGATCAGTTATCAAGAATACAGGGAATGGATAAGAATAAATTGTCTGTTTGCTTAAACTGTACAGATCAGATTATTTTTAATCCTGAGAGCAGAAGAAAATACCGCTATTCAATGAGGGCTAAACTTGGGTATGAAGAACAAGACATTGTATTTGCTTTTATAGGTAGGGTTGTTGAGATGAAAGGCGTAAGAGAATTAGTGGATGCCTTTGATAAATGTAATATTAAGAACAAAAAGCTCTTGATTGTCGGAGGAAGTGGATTTTCAGGTTCTTCAGAGACTGATTTCACAAAGTATCTTCGGGAAAAGGCAGCAAAATCAGAAGGCACGATTCAATTAACGGGGTATGTTGATAAGTCGGAACTTCCTAAATATTACGCAGTTGCGGATGTATTTGCGTCACCGTCAAAATATGATGAAGCGGCACCGCTTTCCAATATAGAGGCTATGAGTATGGGATTGCCATGCATCATTTCGAATAAGGGCGGAACACTTGAATATGCAAATGATCGTTGCATAACCGTAGAAGTTGATACGAATGCTGTTGAAAACATAAAATTAGCTATGGAAAAAGCAACGTATCTGCTATCCTTGCATAAAGAAGATTTTCTGAAAGATAACATCGATAGCCAATGGTCCACAAGCCGTTTCTATGACGACATGATGCGGTTGATACTCGATAGAACATGATTTGATGAGGGAAAACTCGTGCAAACTATTTTAGGATATTTAACGCTAATACTCAATCTTGTTTCACCTAGCATTATTCTGATTGGATTTGTGTGGATTGGATTGATGCTTCGGGGACGCCCCAAAAGCATGTTACTTACACTCATTGCATACTGTGGGTTAATTGCGTTCATGTTCGTGCCAACAGAATATGATGATCTGTATCGGTATCTATATCTGATAAATCGATTTAGAGGATATGGATGGGCTGGCATGAAAACAATCTATGTGGATAACTATTGGTATTCAACGTCGTTGCTTTTTCAAGGATTAATGTATGTACTTAGCTGTTTGCCTGAGTGGTGTACAGCTGTATTACCATCAGCGCTAACATATACTCTAATCGGCCTGTTTGATATTCGATATTTTAAACTAAGAAAAACAACTAATAGGATTCAGTGCCTTGTGATCCTATTACAGTTTATTTCAATTGACGTGTACAGTACAGTGTCTTCGTGGCTATATATGTTGACTTTTTCGATACTTGCAAATATTCTATTTACTGATTTAATACTAAAGAAGAGACAGCTTGTATGCATGGCTGCTTATCTTGTTCTTGGCCAGCTGCACACAGTAGCATATATTATTTTTACTTTTAGAATTCTTGCAATATTGCTCCCCCAAAAAATCAAGAAAGCCTCATTGCTTGTCGTTTTTCTTTGGCACTTTCTTACTGACACCATAGTAAATGTTGCTTCTGGTTTCTCCGGTAATCCATTTGGCAAGCGGATTTACGAAAACATTGTTAGCTATAGCGAATATGCAGAAAACAGTAACGCTATTTATATGTTGGGACTGGCATTATTTGCTATGGTTTGTATTATTTGTATAGAGAAAAATGAACTGCGAAGGGCAAATTCACCTAAAGAAATGGATTATATAATTCAATGCTGTTGTGCTTTCATCCTTGGTGCATGGGGTTCACAAAATCTGATGTTTCGCTTTGCGCATTTTGCCATGATATGCATGCCGGTGCATATAGGTGAAGAGATGAGTTATATGGGTGATAGATTGTCTATCAGAAACATATCCCTTCCATTGTTTGCAGAATTAATTTCAGTAGTTCTTTTGTTGACGTTTTATATCTGGATTTCTTATAGGTTACTTATTTGATATAAATCTTAAATGATAATAGAGGAGAATAGCTTCATGGAAGGAAGAAAAGAAAAAGCATCACGCAACATCATAGTGGGACTTATAGGCCAAATTATAACAATGGTACTAAGTTTTGTGAGTAGAACGGTTTTTTTGTACTGCTTCACGAAGGAATACGTTGGAATTTCCAGCCTGTTTTCAGGCATCTTTTCTTTTTTGACACTAGCAGATTTGGGTATGGAAGCGTCTATGACCGTTAGACTTTACAAGCCTTTAGCACTATCTGATTGGTCATTACTTAAGACGTTACTACGATACTATAGACGAATTTACAATATCATTGCTACGGTGATTTTCGTGGCAGGTTTGGCGTTGCTTCCTTTTTTAAATCTGATTGTAGATATTCCTTCAGGAATCGAAAATGTTCAACTTATTTACGTATTAATGCTTCTGAACACATGTGTAACATACTTGTTTATATATCGTAAGATAGTCTTTGTTGCTGATCAAAAGAAGTATGTTACGGATATCGTACAATACTGTATAACGATTGTTCAATATGCGGTACTCATTCCCTTGCTTTTAGTCACGCACTCGTATATCATTTACCTACTTGTACAGTGTGGCTTTCAGTTGCTTTATAATGCAATTATAATGATATTGGGAAAACATAAATATACTCAAATTGATGCAGCATTGGAAGCACCGTTTGACACAGAGCTTAGAAAAGAAATCAAAGGCGATATGACTGCAATTTCATTACATCGCATTGGTGATGTGGTAAGCACTCATTCATGGACGATTCTGGCATCATCATGCATTAGTGTTGTCGTGGTTGGAATGTATTCTAACTATCAGCTTGTGATTGGATACATCAAAGTTTTCATGGATAGGGTCTTTTATGCTATTTCACCAAGCGTTGGAAATATGATTGTAACAGAGGAGAAGAAAACAGTATATGGTTTCTTTAATAAAATGCTCTTTGCTGCGTTTGCTCTGACTGTATTTTGTGGAAACTGTCTGTTATGCTTATTGAACCCATTTATTCGTATTTGGTTGACGGAGTCTTATTTGTTGCCACAAACGGTTGTCATTGTTGCAATTATAAGCTTTTATTTGACTAGTATGCGTAAGCCAGTTCTAATTTTTAAGGAGGCCTATGGATTCTTCAAAAATGATAGATACCGTCCTTTATTGGAGAGCGGCATTAATATTGCTATTTCACTAGGGCTCTGCAAGGGGCTAGGACTAGGGCTAGAAGGGATACTCTTGGGACCTGTTTTGTCATATTTGCTCTCTGCCTTCTGGATAGAACCATACATTCTATTTAAAAATGGTTTCAGGATGGAACTTGGACTATATTTCAAAAGGTATGCTATATATGCGGTGTTTGCAACCAGTGTGTTTTCGTTAACTGCTACCATCTGTAAATGGATTAGTCCTAGTATTAAAGGGTTTCTATTATCTGGAGTTTTGTGCGTTCTAGTGGCGTGTGGCTCTATCATTGTGGTATTTGGTAGAACTGAAGAATTCAAATGGTTTTCCGATATTGCTCTTCGAGTAATAAAACGTTTTCTCAAAAAGCGATGGAGGGGGGAATCTAGCAATGACTGAAAAACGAGCAAGGAATTATTCGATTGAGATTCTTCGGGTTTTGGCTATGATTGGAATAGTCATATTACACACTCAAACGAAGACTGGCTGGATTAAAGAACAGAAAATTGGAACGATTAGTTGGCTTGTAAGCTGGGGGATTCAAACAGTATGTATGCTATCTGTCAATACTTATATGCTAATCAGTGGTTTCTTTTTACCGGGAGCTAGAAGAACCGTAAAAAAAGTACTTAATTTATGGGCTGTGGCCTTTTTTTGGAGTCTTTTCTCAATTTTATTAGGGGCAGTCCTTACAAGGGAACACATTACGGGTGCTGAAATTATAAACACAATTTTTCCTATTTCAACACGCCAATACTGGTTCCTAACAGTTTATGTAGCGCTCTATCTTATTTCACCTTTTTTGGACAGACTCGTAAAAGGGATGAGCAGGAAAGTGTATAGAGGTTTGATATTGATCCTTATTGTTATTTACTCTGCTTTGCCAACATTTATCCCTTATGGTGGAGAAGATGGAATAGTTGGAGTTAACGGAGTAGGTGGAACAAATATAGCATGGTTTTGTGTTATTTACTTGATTTCGGGTTACTTGAGGGAATTTTTTTCAATTGAACAATTGAAAAAAAGCAGAATAAAAATCCTGCTTCTATTCTCCTCGTCGATTCTTGTGATGATTCTATTTCAAATATGTATGGAGTTCCTTCAGGCTAAGGTTGGATTTGGAGGCTCATACGGAACGTGGTTTCTTAATTATGCTTCCCTTTTTAATCTCATGGCTTCTGTGTCTATTTTTATGTTATTCCTGTCCCTTGAATTTGAATGTACGACCAAGTGGAAAAGAGTTATAACATTTCTATCAAGTAGCACCTTTGGGGTATATCTTATTCACGAGAATCCGCATTTGAGACCAATTTTGTGGAGCTGGGTTGAAGACTTAAATGATGCGTTCCTATTTGATTCTAATTATCCAGTAAAAGTAGTGACGCTCTCACTGGCTATTTTTATGGTGTGTTGTCTAATGGAACAGCTAAGGAAATCCACCTTTGGGAGGATAGCACCAAAGTGTATACGACTATGTGAGAAAGTTGATTCGATCATTTATCCCATAGACAGCTAATTGAAAGGATGTGATTGGCAATGGGTGCACAGCCAACAATAGTGACCGGTTTTTTTGACTTGAATAGGGATGGCTGGAATAGTTCACAAAGGACCAAGAAAAAGTATTTGGATGCATTCGCTTTTTGGGCTGGAATCCGGAATGAGCTCATTGTTTATACTAATTCACAGATGGCAGAAGAAGTGAGACGAATTCGTAGAGAAAAGAGGTTGTTAGATAAAACTGTTATTATAATTATTGACGACTATTTATCCTTGGATCCGGTATTGTACGATAGCATAAAATGTGCAATGTCGCAGCCTGCATCTAAACAATTTCATTTAAAACCAGGACATCCAGAATCATGGAATCCGGACTATAATTATGTTATGATGCTGAAGTGGTGGTGCGTTTGTGACGCTATAGATCGCGGAATTGTAGGAGATAGTGTAGCATGGATCGATTTCGGATTTAATAACTGTGGAACACTATATACAGATTCTAGGGACTTTGACTTTACATGGACATGTGAGTTAGATGATAAAATCAATTTGTTTTGCATTAACGAACCTGACGATACTCCCATATTTGAAATTGTCCAAAAAATGGAAACATACGTACAAGGGTGTTCAATTGTGGGGCCTGCCAAGTATTGGGGAAAATTCAAGACGCTTGTTCGTGAATCGGTTCTTGCAATGAATAAGGTAGGATTCGCTGATGACGATCAGGTATACATGTTGATGGCTTATAGAGAAAGGCCTGATCTATTTAAGATACACTTATGTCCATGGTTCTCAATATTCCAAGTAACAAGTGATAAGACTTTTTCAATTAAATCGACATCGTCGAATTCGACTGGTGTGAAGGGATTATTGAAGTCCATTCAAAAAAAGTATGAAGACTATAGGGTAGTCTATGAATATCTTAAGCAGCAAAAAAAAATAATGCTAAACAAGAATACAATTAATGACTAATAAGAGAGGAAAATTAAAATGTCTGCATTTGATAACGCAACCCTTATGATTACTGGTGGTACTGGTTCTTTTGGCTCTACCGTTCTGAAGCACTTCTTGGACTCTGACCTGAAGGAGATCCGTATCTTCTCCCGCGATGAGAAGAAGCAGGATGATATGCGTCACGAGCTTCAGGCCAAGCACCCGGAGAACGCCAAGAAGGTCAAGTTCTACATCGGTGATGTCCGCAATCCCCAGTCCATCAAGGATGCCATGCCCGGTGTTGACTACATCTTCCACGCTGCTGCTCTGAAGCAGGTCCCTTCCTGCGAGTTCTTCCCCATGCAGGCTGTTCAGACCAACATCATCGGTACTGATAACGTGCTTCATGCTGCTATTGATGCTAGTGTCAAGCGTGTTGTCTGCCTGTCCACTGACAAGGCTGCCTATCCCATCAACGCCATGGGTATCTCCAAGGCCATGATGGAGCACGTCATCTACGCCAATGCCCGTGTAGCTGCTGAGCGTGGCGGCACTACCATCTGCTGCACTCGTTACGGCAACGTTATGTGCAGCCGTGGTTCCGTTATCCCTCTGTTCATCGACCAGATCAAGGCTGGTAACCCCATCACCATCACTGACCCCAACATGACCCGTTTCCTGATGAATCTGGACGAGGCTGTGGATCTGGTTATGTTCGCCTTCCAGCACGCCAACCCCGGTGATCTGTTCATCCAGAAGGCGGATGCCTCTACCATCGGGGATCTTGCCAAGGCTGTCCAGCAGCTCTTCGGCGATACCGGCACGAATATCATCGGAACTCGTCACGGTGAGAAGCTGTTCGAGACCCTGATGACCCGTGAGGAGCGTCTGCGTAGTCAGGATATGGGTCACTACTTCCGTGTTGCTGCTGACAACCGTGACCTGAACTACGACAAATTCGTGGTCAAGGGCGAGGTTCATACCATGGCGGACGATTCCTATACCAGCCACAACACTACCCGCCTGAATGTGGAGGGCACTGTGAAGAAGATTCTGACCACTGAATATGTCCAGAATGCACTGAAGGGCATCCCGAATGTCTAAGAAAAAGCTGTTGCTGGTTGGTGCCGGCGACTTCGGGCGTATGGTGGCGGAGCAGGCGATGCTCCAATACAATTGTGCCTTTGTCGATGACGGACAACCTGTGGGGGATGAAATCTGCGGCATTCCGGTGATTGGCGGAGTTGACGATTTGCCGGAATTGCGGAAGGAGTATGGCTTGCTGGTGGTGGGCATCGGCAACAACCAGTTCCGGGCGCAGGTGTATGAGGAAGCAAAAGCCTCTGGTTTTGCTTTTCCCAATATTATCGCTCCCAGTGCGAACGGACTAATGTAGGCACTGGGAGCGATAATATTGGGCAAAAATCGGCTGCGGCTGTGTGGTGCTGCAAAACGCTTGTATCCAGAATGGTGCGTCCGTTGGCAATGGTGTTTTGCTGAATGCCGGAACGGAAATCCACTGTGATGCAGCGGTAGGAGACTACGCCCTTATCTACACCAACAGTGTAATCCGCACGGGCGCTACTGTGGGGAGCTTTGCCCGCATTGGAAGCAACTGCACCATCTGCAATCATGCAACTGTGCCGGATGGCACAGATATTCCGGATGGCTCCGCAGTACATTCAGAGGTGAAATAATGAACATTCTAGTCACAGGTGCTAAGGGCATGGTGGGAACCGCCCTGTGCAACAACCTGAAAAACATCCGGGATGGGAAGAACAAGACTCACCCGGCATTGGATATTAAAGAAATCTACGAGTATGATCTGGATTCCACCCCGGCGGAGCTGGACGAGTACTGCCAGAAAGCAGACTTCGTATTCAATCTGGCAGGCGTGAATCGCCCGGAGAACCCGGAAGACTTCATGAAGGGAAACTTCGGCTTTGCATCTGATCTGTTGAACTGCCTGAAAAAGCACAACAACAAGGCAACCATCATGCTGTCTTCTTCCATTCAAGCCACGCTGGCAGGCCGCTTCGGTAACAGCGAGTACGGCCGCAGTAAAAAGGCTGGTGAGGAGCTGTTCTTCCAGTATGCTGAAGAAACTGGGGCTAAGATTGCGGTCTACCGCTTTGTCAACCTGATGGGCCACAGCCGCCCTAAGTACAATAGCGCCGTCAGCACCTTCTGCTGGGCGGTTGCCAACGATGAACCTTTCACTGTCAATGACCGCAGCACCGAGCTGGAGCTGCTGTACATTGACGACCTAGTAGAAGGGATGTTTGACCTGCTGGAAGACAAGGAACAGCACTGCGAATTTGACGGTGTAGAGACTATTCTGAAAGAAGATGGCCGTTACTGCTGCGTCCCTGTGACACACAAGGTAACACTGGGCGAGATCGTAGATCTGCTGCAGGAGTTTAAGGCGCAGCCGAGTACGCTTATGATGCCCAAGATGCCAGACGGTTCCTTTGCTAAGAAGTTGTATTCCCTGTACCTGACCTATCTGCCGACGGACAAGTTCAAGTATGCCCTGAAGATGAACATGGACAACCGTGGTTCTTTCACGGAGTTGGTTCATACCGCTGACTGTGGGCAGGTGAGCATCAACATCAGCCGCCCAGGTATCACCAAGGGGCAGCACTGGCACAACTCTAAGTGGGAGTTGTTCATTGTGGTGGCAGGTCACGGACTAATTCAGGAGCGAAACATCAACACCGGAGAAACGGTGGAGTTCGAGGTTTCTGGGGATAAGATCGAGGCTGTCCACATGATTCCCGGCTGGACTCACAATATCATCAATCTGTCGGAATCGGAGAATCTGGTGACGGTGATGACCTGTAACGAGATCTTCAACCCGAACCACCCGGACACTTTCTTCGAGCCGGTGTAAGAGAAGATACTGGTTGACGTTAGGAGAAATTTTATGGAACACAACTTTACATGGAAAAACGACGGTCGCACCAAGGTCATGATTGGCTGCGGTTATCAAGCGCTGCCGGGAATATTTTGACTGCTGCGTGGTCTATTACAATCAAAACTGGGACAGAAACCTCTCCACCGTTTTCTGGGAAGACTTTGAATTGAAAAACACCTTTGGGGAATACGGACCCGATATTCTGGTGCCCGTGGTGGGCGAAAATCTCGGCGTGACCTGTGGAAACATCATGGGGCGCAGCTATGAACTCCTCTCTGAATTGCAGCCGGAGGGCTATCTGGTGCTGGGCGATACCAACTCCTGCCTTTCTGCCATCAGTGCAAAACGTCTGCACATCCCGCTGTTTCACATGGAGGCAGGAAACCGCTGCAAGGATGAGTGCCTGCCCGAGGAGACCAATCGCCGCATCGTGGATGTAATTTCTGACGTGAATATGTGCTATTCCGAGTTTGCCCGGAAGTATCTGGCAGATGCCGGTCTGCCCAAGGAGCGCACCTACCAGACCGGCTCTCCCATGGCGGAAGTGCTGCACATGAATCTGGAAAAGATTCAGAAAAGTGACGTGCTGGAGCGTCTGGGGCTGGAAAAGGACAAGTACATTCTGCTGTCCGCCCACCGTGAGGAGAACATCGACTCTGAAAAGAACTTCCTGAGCCTGTTCACCGCCATCAATGCGCTGGCAGAAAAGTACGATATGCCCATCCTGTACTCCTGCCATCCTCGCAGCAAGCACCGTCTGGAAAAGAGCGGCTTCCAGCTGGACCCTCGTGTCCGGGTCAATGAGCCGCTGGGCTTCAACGACTATAACAAGCTGCAAATGAACGCGCTGGCAATCGTCTCCGACTCCGGCACTCTGCCAGAGGAGAGCAGCTTCTATCTGTCCATCGGTCACCCCATCGCCGCCGTGTGCATCCGTACAAGTACGGAACGCCCGGAGGCGCTGGAAGCCGGTGACTTCATTTTGGCTGGTATTACCACTCGGGAACTTCTCAACGCCACCGATATGGCCATTGAGATGAAGCAGAAGGGTGTTCTGGGCAAACCCTGCCCCGATTATGTGGACGAGACCGTGTCCATGAAGGTGGTTCGTATCATTCAGGGGTATGTGAATGTGGTAAATAAGATGGTGTGGAGGAAGTACTGATTCTCTACAGCAGCCATGTGTTCCGCTACATGGCTGTGCTGCTCAAGTGTGCTACCTCTCCGTGGTGAGCAGCAGGCAACGGATAATTATCCGGCTAAAGGCACATTTCTATTCGTTAATTCACTCTTTGGATGAGAAAAAACTATAATGGGAAAATACTTTGGAACCGACGGCTTCCGTGGCGAGGCCGGAGTGAACCTGACCGCC
>OGUA01000255.1_pt1 | contig 32572 bp, 28 predicted proteins | sample 1573691 | NCBI WGS metagenome assembly OGUA01 (sample SAMEA2581925, study PRJEB24529) | metagenome | biome: Human gut stool | place: China | collected 2011 | reverse complement strand
ATATTCTGACCCTGTTCCCCGAAATGGTGCAGCAGGGGCTGGCAACCAGTATTTTAGGCCGGGCAGCGGAGAAGGATCTGATTTCCATAGATGCGGTGAATATCCGGGATTACACACAGGATAAGCACGGAAAAGTGGATGATTACACCTATGGCGGCGGGGCCGGAATGCTGATGCAGGCACAGCCGGTATATGATGCTTACCGGGTGGTGGCAGGAGACAGAAAGGTACGCTGCGTCTATCTGACACCACAGGGAGCCCCTTTTACCCAGAAAAAAGCAAGAGAACTGTCCGGGGAAGAGGAACTGGTATTGCTCTGCGGACATTATGAGGGAATCGATGAGAGAGTTCTGGAAGAGGTCGTGACGGATTATATTTCTATCGGCGATTATGTCCTCACCGGTGGGGAACTGGCATCCATGGTCGTGGTGGACGCGGTGGCCAGACTGGTGCCCGGGGTACTCAATAACGACGAATCTGCCGAGACAGAGAGCTTCCATAACGATCTGCTGGAATATCCCCAGTATTCCCGCCCGGAGGAATGGCACGGAAAGAAAGTACCGGAGGTACTTCTGTCGGGCAATCATAAAAAGATCAATGCCTGGCGGCTGGAACAGTCCGAGGTCCGGACGGAAGAACGCCGCCCGGATCTCTATGCAAAATATCAGGAAAAACAGAAAGTCATAAAAAAACTTTCCGCGAAGAAACGTATTTTTATTCATATGATGGAGACACTGTCCAGAGGATTGGGAGAAGTTCTCTATGCGGAGGGGAAAAATGTACTGATCTATCTGCCGGAGATCGGCAATGCCATGCTGAATGCGGAGGATGAGGAGCATTTGGAGAAAATGCTGCCGCTCATTCCGAAAGCCGTGTCGGGGCATAGTATCGTGACCGTGACAGACCGGTGGAATGAACGTGTCAGTGAAATTTTAGGGTATCATGGCAGTATGCTATGTTCCCAGGCGTGCTATACCAGAGGGGAACCACTTCCGGTGAGGCACAAGGACATCCGGCAGCTGACAGTGGAAGAGGTTCCTTATGTGGCGGAGCATTATCACCTGGGAGACGAGATTTATGTCCGGGAGAGGATTGCAGCAGGAGATGTCTTCGGCATCTATATCGAGGGAAAACTCTGTGGTTTTATCGGATGCCACAATGACGGCAGCATGGGAATGCTGTATGTGGAGGATGCATACCGCAGACAAGGACTTGCAGCATCCCTGGAAGGTTATCTGATCAACAAACAGAGAGAACAGGGGATGATCCCCTACGCCCATATTGTGAATGGAAATGAAGCGTCCATACAACTGCAGGAACGGTTGGGGCTGAATCTGTCGGATCCCACGATCTGGTGGCTGTATAATTAAAAAAAGCTTGCTTTTTATATGGCTTTATGGTAAAATCTGAATGTTGTGAAAACGAGATGGTCCTCTGTTACCAATAAGGGTATTAAGAACATCCATTTTATGAAGGAGGCTCATTATGAGTAACATTATCAAAGAGATCGAAGCAGAACAGTTAAAAGCAACCGTTGATCAGTTTGAAGTCGGCGATACCGTTAAGGTATACGGCAAGATCAAAGAGGGTAACCGTGAGAGAATCCAGGTATTCGAAGGCGTTGTACTGAAGAGACAGGGCGGCAGCAACAGAGAGACTTTCACTGTTAGAAAGACTTCCAACGGTATCGGCGTAGAGAAGACTTGGCCTTTACATTCTCCCAACGTAGAGAAGATCGAAGTTGTAAGAAAAGGTAAAGTAAGACGTGCTAAGCTGAATTACTTAAGAGATCGTGTTGGTAAGAAGGCAAAGGTTAAGGAATTAGTTAAATAATTACATTGACCGGAGAGGGGCAGCTGTTTCTGACAGCTGCCTTTTATATTTATTTGAAAAAGGAATACGGATATGGTACACTGAGACTTGTAAACACTATGCGAGATAGGACAGAACATTGAGAAATAAGGGACTAAGTTTTTATAAAAAAAAGAAAAAGATCAGTCAGGAACTGCTCAGGGAAATTTTCAGCTGGATCTTCGGCATTGCACTGTCAGTCTTTCTGGCTGCAGTGGTGGTTATCTTTCTGGGAAAGTCCACCAGAGTTGTGGGCATGTCCATGGAACCGACACTGGAGAATGGACAGCAGATATTTATTGACCGTTTTCTGTATGTTTTATCTTCTCCGAAGGCGGGAGACATAGTAGCATTTCTGCCGAATGGCAATGAAAATTCCCATTATTATGTCAAGCGTGTTGTGGCAGGGCCGGGAGACAAGGTAAGGATCGCGGACGGAACTCTGTATGTCAACGGGCAGGAAAGCAAATGGGTGACGGAACGGATCCTGGATGCGGGTATAGCGGAAAACGAGATCATCCTTGGGAACAAGGAGTATTTCTGCATCGGGGACAACCCGAATAACAGCGAAGACAGCAGATCCGCCAATATCGGACCGGTGGAGGAGGGCGATATGATCGGCAAAGCCTGGTTCCACTTAAAATCCGGGACGGATGGCATCGGCTTTATCAAATAGAAAGTATGGTAGGAGAATAGAAAAATGAATTATCAGTGGTATCCCGGTCATATGACCAAAGCAAGGCGTATGATGCAGGAAAATATCAAGCTGATCGATCTGGTGATTGAACTTGTAGATGCCAGAATCCCCATCAGCAGCAGAAATCCGGATATCGATGAACTGGGAAAAGGTAAATCCCGTATCATTTTGTTGAATAAATCAGATCTGGCAGATCCAGTGTGGAATAAGAAATGGGTCGAGTATTTTTCAAATCAGGGAATGGGTGTACTGGAAATCAATTCCCGTACCGGTATGGGAATCAAGTCGATCCAGGGGCTGGTACAGGAAGTCTGCAAGGAGAAGATTGAACGTGACAGAAAGCGAGGCATCGTAAATCGACCGGTACGTGCTATGGTAGTGGGAATCCCCAATGTGGGAAAATCCACTTTTATCAATTCCTTCGCGGGAAAAGCCTGCGCCAAGACGGGAAATAAACCCGGTGTGACCAAGGGAAAACAGTGGATCCGTCTGAATAAAGGACTGGAACTTCTGGATACCCCCGGTATCCTGTGGCCAAAATTCGAGGACCAGCAGGTAGGAATGCGTCTGGCATTTATCGGATCCATGAACGATGAGATCCTGATTCCGGATGAACTGGCCTGTGATCTGATCGGAGCCATCAAAGAGCTTTATCCGAAGGCTTTGCAGGAACGCTACGAGGCAGATCCTGCGGGCAAGCCCATAGAGATACTGGAAGCAGTGGCAGAGAGCCGCAAATGCTATGCAAAGGGAGAACAACTGGATCTGGGGAAAGCCGCCGGCATCCTGATCGATGATTTCCGGAGCGGCAAGCTGGGACGAATAACACTGGAGAGGATATAGACAGATGAACAGAATCATGAGAGAATTATTAAACACAGCGATCTACCTGCTCTGTGTACTGGGAGCGGTATGGCTGGTGATCACCTTTGTAGGACAGCGTACGGAAGTGGAGGGAGCCTCCATGGAGAATACCCTGCACAACGGGGATAATCTGATCGTGGATAAGTTAAGCTATCGTTTTCATGATCCGGAACGCTTTGACATCATTGTCTTCCCGTTTCAATTCCAGGACAACACCTATTATATCAAGCGTATCATCGGACTGCCGGGAGAGACGGTACAGATCATGGATGATGGCAGTATCTACATCAACGGGGAAAAGCTGGAAGAGAACTACGGCATGGAAGTCATAAAACCGGAGACCATCGGCCGGGCGGCGGAACCCATTGAACTGGGGGATGATGAATATTTTGTCATGGGAGACAACCGCAACAATTCCAGCGACAGTCGTACGGATATGGTGGGTAACATAAAAAGAGAAAATATCATCGGAAAAGCCTGGCTCCGGATCTGGCCGGTTTCTGATTTCGGTGTATTACAACATCAATAACCATAAATGGGGATAAACAAATGGAAAGTGCAGCAAAGATCAAGGAAATATTACAGGCAGCTTCAATGGAAAAGCTGCCTGAATTTATAGCAGAATATGAGAATGATCCCAGAAGCGGTGTGCAGAAGCTGGTGTCTAGCGCACAGAAAAAGATAGATGCTCTGGAAAAGGAACGTCAGCGGATCGAGAATCTGAAAAAATACGAGAAAGAATACGCACAATATACCTATATCTGCGGAATTGACGAAGTGGGAAGAGGTCCTCTGGCGGGACCGGTAGTGGCAGGTGCTGTCATTCTGCCGAAGGATTGTGATATTTTATACATTAATGATTCCAAGCAGTTATCCGAAAAAAAGAGAGAAGAGCTGTACGATGTGATCACGAAGGAAGCGGTGGCCTGGGCAGTGGGCTATGCTTCTCCGGAGCGGATCGATGAGATCAATATTTTACAGGCAACCTATGAGGCCATGCGGGAGGCTGTCGGCAAACTGGATCCGGCACCGGATCTGTTGTTGAACGATGCTGTGACGATTCCCGGAGTGGAGATCCGACAGGTGCCGATCATCAAGGGCGATGCCAAGAGCATTTCTATCGGTGCGGCCAGTATTGTGGCCAAGGTGACCAGGGACCGTCTGATGGAGCAGTATGCCGATGTGTTTCCGGAGTATGATTTTGCATCCAACAAAGGGTACGGCAGTGCGGCACATATTGCGGCACTGAAGGAGTATGGACCGACTCCGATCCACAGACACAGCTTTATCAAAAATTTCGGATTTTAAGGCATTTTAGCGTGCCGGGAGAGAAAATATGAAGCTGACAGGATGGTTCTCACAGGATAAAATAGCGGATAACAGCAGAGTACAGACTCCAAATAATGCGAATACCGAACAGGTAAACCGGCAGATCCGTGCACTGGTTCCCGGGCAGACCCTCAGAGGAGAGGTGGTCTCCAGGGAGGGCAATAATGCGCAGATCCGTCTGCTGCAGGATGTCCTGGTGGATGCAAAAGTGGATGCGGATATCCGTCTGGAACTGGGGCAGAACATTACCTTTCAGGTAAAAAATAACGGGCAGACACTGAATCTGAGTCCTCTTTTTACCAATATGGCAACAGAAGGAACCGTACTGAAAGCGTTGGATATGGCATCGCTGCCGGTGAACGAGAATACGGTAGCCATGACAAAACAACTGATGGATGCGGGGCTTCCTATTGATAAGAATACGTTGCAGCAGATCTGGCATGAAAGTAATGCGTTCCCGGATGCGGAGATTCTGGATCTCGTGAATCTTCACAAAGTGGAACTTCCGGTGACGGAGGAAAATATCACACAGATGGCATCCTATCGCAATCTGACACATCAGCTGACAGCAGGAATCGCAGAGACCGGAGAAAGTCTGACAAATATGCTACAGGGGCTGGTAGAGAGCGGAGACATAGAGCAGGCCGCCACAATCTACAGTGAGGTTCTGAAACTGTTGGCTTTCGAAGATGCGGCCGGAGAGACGGTAACAGGACAACAACAGACCGAGGGACCTCTGCCGGAGCCTGGCGTGGATGTGACAGTGACCCCGGAAGAGGCAGAACAGATGCCAGTACAGCCTTCGGCAACAGCACCGGAAGCTGTGCCGGGGCAGAAGACCATCATAGAGGAACCGACGGAGACGGCACCGGACAACGGTCAGACGATAAAAGAAAATCCCGGTGCAGAAAAAACACAGGAGGCACCACAGCTGCAGAATCTGCAGAAACTGTTAAAGCAGGGGCTGGAGACGAAAGATATTCCCTTGCTGCGCAGTATTCTCCATAATTCCAAAGTGGCAGAGCTTCCGGAAAAACTCCTGGCGGATCGGTGGAGCATAAAACCAGAGGATGTGGAATCTCCGGAGAGGGTGGAGGAACTTTACCAGAAGCTGGGAAAACAGTTGAAGGGGTTGAGTAATCTTTTGGAAGAAAACGGACAGCGTGGTTCAAGTGCTTATCAGAACGTGACGAATTTAAGCCAGAACGTGGATTTCCTGCAACAGATCAACCAGACCTATGCCTATATCCAGCTGCCACTGCATCTACGGCAGGGAGAGCATAAGACGGGAGAACTGTTCGTATATACCAACAAGAAAAATCTTGCCAAAAAAGACGGACAGGTCAGCGCACTGCTACATCTGGATATGGAACATCTGGGGCCACTGGATGTATATGTGGCTCTGAAGGATACCAAAGTCAGCACCAAATTTTATGTACAGAATGATGCAATCCTGGATTACCTGGAGGCTAATATGGATGTGCTGACAGAGCGGCTGCAAAAAAGAGGCTATGATTGTAAATGTGAGACAACACTGCATACCGAATTACAGCAGACGGCGCAGGCCATGACACCGCTTCTTAAGACAGAAGGAAGTGTTCCGGTAGCACAATATGCCTTTGATGTGAGGACATAGCTCATCCATAGGAAACAGACGTGACTGCTTGCAGGCAGCGGATGTTTCCTATGAGAGGAGCGGACAAACATGAGTATGCAGGACGATAGTCCGGAATACGAAGGGGGGACGATTTCGAGAGTGCGAAGCACGGAGAAATCGTTTATATATTATATTGGAATCAGAATAAGGAGACAACATGAGTTTAGCGGATCATATTTTTATCGATATGTGCAATGACATTTTAACCAACGGTACCAGCACGGAGGGCGAGAAAGTGCGCCCCCACTGGCCGGATGGTACCCCTGCCTACACTATTAAGAAATTCGGAGTAGTGAACCGGTACGATCTGTCGAAGGAGTTCCCGATCCTGACCTTGCGCCGGACGGCATTAAAATCCGCCACAGATGAGATGCTGTGGATCTGGCAGCGCAAGTCCAACAACATTCATGATTTAAACAGCCACGTCTGGGATGAGTGGGCAGATGAAAACGGCTCGATCGGTAAGGCATACGGCTATCAGATGCAGGTGAAGCATCAGTATAAGGAAGGCATGATGGATCAGGTGGACCGCGTGATCTACGATCTGAAGAACAATCCCTTCAGCCGCCGGATCATGACCAATATCTATGTGCATCAGGATCTGCACGAGATGAATCTGTATCCCTGTGCTTACGGTATGACCTTTAATGTGACGCAGAAAAAGGGAGAGGACAGGCTGACCCTGAATGCCATTTTAAACCAGCGTTCCCAGGACGTACTGGCAGCCAACAACTGGAATGTGGTACAGTATGCGGTGTTGGTGCATATGCTGGCACAGGTCTGCGATATGAACGTGGGCGAGCTGGTGCATGTCATTGCGGATGCCCATATCTATGACCGCCACGTGGATGCCATTAAGGAGCTCATCAGCAGAGACCCCTTCCCGGCGCCGAAGTTCTGGCTGAACCCGGAGATCAGGGACTTCTATCAGTTCACACCGGATGATGTGAAGCTGGAGGGTTACCAGACCGGGGAGCAGATCAGGGATATTCCGATTGCAATCTGACATGAGTAAGTAGGGCGATAGCCCGGAATACGAATATCAGTACGGTTTCGTGAGTGCGAAGAACGGAGAAACCGGTTATTATCATAGAAACAAACAGAAACGAGGTACACCATGAATTTAATTGTAGCAGTAGACAACAACTGGGCCATCGGCAGCAAGAACGAACTGCTGATCCGCATCCCCAACGATCACAAGCATTTCCGCGAAGAGACGACAGGTAAGGTAGTGGTTCTGGGACGCAAGACTTTGGAGACTTTCCCGCAGGGCATGCCTTTAAAGAACCGCATCAACATTATTTTGTCCAAAGATCCGAATTATCAGGTCAAGGATGCGATCGTGGTACACTCTATTGAAGAATTGCTGGAAGAACTGAAGAAATATGACGAAGAGAATATCTATATCATCGGCGGAGAGAGTATTTACCGCCAGATGCTGCCTTACTGTGACGTGGCCCATGTGACGAAGATTGACCATGCCTACGAGGCGGATGCCTATTTCCCGGATCTGGACAGTGATCCTGAGTGGGAGATTACCGCAGACAGTGACGAGCAGGTCTATTTTGACATTACCTATCAGTTCTTAAAGTACGAGCGCAAGAAAGCCTGAGTGCGGAAAACGATGAAAAAGAAGATATATTTGGCAGTTACGGTTTTACTGCTTACTCTGGCAGGAATATATGTGGCAGCCAGAATGATTCTGTGGGGTGGTCCCGTAAGTTTTCGCAGTTATGTGTTGTTACTGGGGGATCTGCTGTGTCTGCTGCTTCTCCTGTTTTATGTATATCTGAGAGTACCCATCAGGCTGCACCGGAAAATACGGGACAAGTGGGGAACTCCCGGGAAATGGGAGTGGCTGGAGGATATCGGCATTGCTTTGTGGGCAGTGCTGTGCCTGATCGTCACGTTTGCCGGAATTGCCTGGATTTGGTTTGAAAATGACATCCCTTCGGAGACGCGGCTCACAGAGAATCTGATCAGTGTGGAAGAGATGGAGTTCCCGGACAGGCACTGGTATTCCTACTGGCGTCCAGAGGGCGTGCTGTTTCGGAGAGAGACGGAGCTTGCCGGTGAGGATTACATTACTTATCTGACGGAATTGATGGACAAGGAAGAAAATACCCACCCGGAGGATGCAGAAACGGTAGCAAAGCAGGCGATGGAAGAACAGTGGCTTGCGGAATACTATGCGTCGGAGACGGAAAACGCGGAAGATGTACAGGATCCCTTAGAGCCTTACGCACAGGCAGTATATGATGCTGTGCTGCAACAACAGGGCTTTTCCTTCGAAGTCTGCTACAATGCCAAAGGCAATTTCTATCTGCAGCTGGGAGAACAGGAGCAGGCGGGAAAGACCTATGCATACACGCTGGTCTACAATCGTACCTCGCAGAACGGAAAATGTGAGATTTTCGTGCTGTACCGGAATCCGGAAGAGAATCTGTCCACAGAGGCAGCACAGATCGTGGAGTTTTATGCGGTCCGCAGTGAAGATCTGCAGGTCATTGCGGGGGATAAGACCGGATGGTCAGTGGTAGCGAACAGTGCATATCAGGAAGCTACCGGAGAAAAATAATTGTAGTGAATTTAATTTGAGTTTTCAGCTAAAAGGAGAAATGAGCCACATTTTCGCTGAAAAAAGCACTGGAAAGCATAAATGTGTATATTGACTTTTATTACAAATGGTATAATAATGAAAATCAATAAATTCTGTTAAGAGAAATCAACAGGCAGAGTGGTAAACCGAGGAAAGAAGGAATACAAAATGGAAAAGAAGAACATTGACTGGGGTAACATCGGTTTCGGTTATATCCCTACGGATTACAGATATGTGTCCAATTACAAGGACGGCAAATGGGATGACGGTCAGCTGACCCAGGATCCCAACATCGTATTAAATGAGTGTGCAGGTGTATTGCAGTATGCACAGACCGTATTCGAGGGCCTGAAGGCCTACACCACAGAAGACGGACATATCGTAACCTTCCGTCCTGACTTAAACGGTGAACGTCTGGAGTCTTCCGCAGCAAGACTGGAGATGCCCATTTTCCCCAAGGAGCGTTTCGTGGAAGCTGTTACCGAGACGGTTAAGGCGAACGATGCTTTCGTACCTCCTTACGGCAGCGGTGCAACTCTGTACATCCGTCCTTATATGTTCGGCAGCAACCCTGTCATCGGTGTAAAGCCTGCGGATGAGTATCAGTTCCGTATTCTGTGCACCCCTGTAGGACCTTATTTCAAGGGCGGCGTTAAGCCTCTGACCATCCGTGTCACCGACTTTGACCGTGCGGCACCTCACGGAACCGGTCACATCAAGGCTGGCCTGAACTATGCTATGAGCTTACATGCAATCGTATCCGCTCACAAGGAAGGCTACGATGAGAATATGTATCTGGATGCTGCTACCCGTACCAAGGTAGAGGAGACCGGCGGTGCGAACTTCCTGTTCGTTACCAAGGACAACAAGGTCGTAACTCCCAAGTCCGACAGTATCCTTCCTTCCATCACCCGTCGTTCTCTGGTATATGTTGCCAAGGAATATCTGGGACTGGAAGTAGAAGAGAGAGAAGTATACCTGGATGAAGTAAAAGACTTCGCAGAGGCTGGTCTGTGCGGTACCGCAGCAGTAATCTCCCCTGTTGGCAAGATCGTTGACCACGGTAAAGAGATCTGCCTGCCCAGCGGCATGACCGAGATGGGACCTGTCACCAAGAAGCTGTATGAGACTCTGACCGGTATCCAGATGGGCAGGATCGAAGCTCCTAAGGGCTGGATCCATGTGATCGAGTAATCTGGTATCAAAATTGAATAATATTAAAAATGCGTGTGGAGAATATCCGCACGCATTTTTTTGTCTGTAGAATTCTTAGATTTTTCTGAACTTCCAAGAAACCGTGGCACAGAAGAAAAAAATAGGGTATAATTAGAATTTAGAGACTTTGAGAAAGTAGGAAATGTTATGTTTTTTAAAAATAGATGTCATATCACCGCGGTATTGGTGGCGGGAGTGCTGGGAATAAGTATGGTGACGGGACTGACCGCCTGCGGCAGCAGTGACGGCACAAAAGTGGTATTTACCACAGGATTTGGGAAAAATGAGGTATTTCGGATCGGGGACGAGTCCTGCTCTAAGGCGGAGATCATGATCTACCTGACCACGACCCAGAATCAATATGAGAATGTCTACGGGACGGAGATCTGGAATACTTCCCTGAACGGAGTGACTCTGGAGGATAATGTCAAGGAGACAGTGCTGGCAAGGATTGCTCAGATCAAGACCATGTACCTGCTGGCAAAAGAGAAAGAGGTCACGTTGGATGAAGCCGAGGAGGCAAAGGTCGTTCAGGCGGCACAGGAGTATTATTCTTCCTTAAATGATACGGAGATCGAGGCTATGGGTGCCACGGAGGAGATTGTGGAGAATCTGTATCGGGAATATGCCATGGCAGACAAGGTCTATCAGTTGATTATACAGGACATCAATCCGGAGATCAGTGATGACGAGGCTCGCAAAATTACGGTGCAGCAGATCTTTTTCGCAACAGCATCCACGGATATGGACGGTAACTTAAAGCCCTATTCGGAAAGCTCTATCCAGAAAGCTTACGAGAAAGCCTGCGAGGTAAGAGACCTGGCGGTGGACGGAGAACACGATTTCACGGAACTGGCATCCAAATACAGCGACGATTCCGAGATCACCTATTCCTTTGGCAAAGGAGAAGCGGAGAGCGCTTATGAGGAAGCGGCTTTCAATTTGGCAACAGACGAGGTGAGCCAGGTTGTGAAATGTGAACGAGGCTATTACATTATCAAATGCATCAATACGCTGGATCGGGAAGAGACGGACGCTAATAAATTAAAGATTGTAGAAGAGCGGAAACGGGAAGTCTTCGGGCAGGAGTATGACAGCTTTGTGAATACACTGGTGCGTCAGCTCAATGACAAGCTGTGGGACGAGATCACGCTGATCATGGACGAACAGGTGACTACGGACAACTTTTTTGATGTGTATGCAAAGTATTTTCCGGAGGAGTAATTCTTAGGATCGCCATATGCTTTATTAAAATTTTAGAATTGCGGAAACCCTGATAAATACTGGGTTTTTGACGGATTGTTAGCACTCATTTGAAATGAGTGCTAAATTTGTCTTGACTTTTTATTTTTGCAGTCCTACACTTAGAATCAGTTAGATAACAGTCAGCCATGACTGTGCAATTATAGAAAAGGATGTGGTAAAAATGGCAGCAAAAAGCGGTAGCTTATCAATCAACAGTGAAAACATTTTTCCGATTATTAAAAAGTGGTTGTATTCCGATCACGACATTTTCTACAGAGAGCTGATCTCTAACGGCTGCGATGCCGTGACCAAGCTGAAAAAGCTGGACATGATGGGAGAATATTCTCTTCCCGAAGGTTATAAGGGACGTGTGGATGTCATCGTGGATCCTGAGAAGAAGACACTGACCTTCAAGGATAACGGTCTGGGCATGACCGCCGACGAAGTGGAAGAGTATATCAACCAGATCGCATTTTCCGGTGCTACGGATTTCATTGAGAAATATAAGGACAAGAGCAATTCCGACCAGATCATCGGTCATTTCGGACTGGGCTTCTATTCCGCATTCATGGTAGCGGATGAAGTACATATTGATACGTTATCTTACAAGGATGGCGCCAAGGCAGTACACTGGGAGTGTGACGGCGGCACCGAGTTCTCCATGGAAGACGGAGACAAGACGGATGTCGGTACGACCATTACCATGTTTTTAAATGAAGATTGTCTGGAGTTCTGTAATGAGTACAAGGCTCGTGAGGTCGTGAAGAAGTATTGTTCCTTCATGCCTACCGAGATCTATCTGTCCAAGGCGAACACCAAGGAGACCCAGATCATCAAGGAAGAGGAAAAGCTTCCCGATGATGAAGTCCTGGAAGAGATCGAGCCGGAGAAGAAGGAAGCGGCAGAAGGTGAAAACGCTGAAGCTGCTGAGGGAACAGAAGAGCCTAAGAAGCTGAAGATCAGAAAGCGTCCTGAATTGATCAACGAGACACAGCCTCTGTGGACCAAGCATCCCAATGAGTGCACGAAGGAAGAGTATCTGGACTTCTACCGCAAGGTATTTCAGGATTACAAGGAGCCTCTGTTCTGGATCCACCTGAATATGGATTATCCTTTTAATCTGAAAGGTATCCTGTACTTCCCGAAGATCAACATGGAGTATGAGTCCATCGAAGGTACCATCAAGCTGTACAACAATCAGGTATTTATCGCAGATAACATCAAGGAAGTCATTCCTGAGTTCCTGCTGCTGTTAAAGGGTGTCATCGACTGCCCGGATCTGCCTCTGAACGTATCCAGAAGTGCATTGCAGAATGATGGATTTGTCAGGAAGATCGCCGAGTACATTACCAAGAAGGTAGCGGACAAGCTGGCCGGTATGTGCAAGACGGATAAGGAAGAGTACGACAAATACTGGGATGACATCAGTCCCTTCATCAAGTTCGGCTGCCTGAAGGATGACAAGTTCTGTGAGAAGATGAATGATTATATCCTCTTCAAGAATCTGGACGGCAAATATCTGACTCTGCCCGAGTGTCTGGAGATCAAGCCTCAGGACGAAGAAGAGAATAAGGAAAATGCTGTAGATGAGAACGGCAACAAGGTAGAAGCTGAGGTCGTAGGGGATAAATCTGAAGATGAGGCTTCCGGGGAGAATACCGAGGAAGAGAAGAAGGAGAAGATCATCTACTATGTAACGGATGAACAGCAGCAGAGCCAGTATATTAATATGTTCAAGGCTGCCAAGATGGATGCTGTGATCCTGACCCACAATATCGATCAGCCCTTCATCTCCCAGTTGGAGCAGAAGAATGAGGGAATCAAGTTCCAGCGTATCGATGCGGATGTGACCGATGCCCTGAAGTCCAAGACTTCCAAGAAGGCTGAAAAAGAGATGGAAGAGCAGGCAGAGAGCATCAGCAAGCTGATGAAGAAAGCTCTGAAGAACGACAAGATCACTGTCAAGGTAGAGAAGCTGAAGAACAAGAAGATCTCTTCCATGATCACGCTGTCCGAAGAGAGCAGACGTATGCAGGATATGATGAAGATGTACTCCATGCCCGGCATGGATATGAGTGCTTTCGGCGGTGAGGGCGAGACCCTGATTCTGAATGCCAACCATCCTCTGGTACAGTACATCACCGAGCACCAGGACGGCGAGAACGCAGAAATGATCTGCGAGCAGCTGTACGATCTGGCAAAGCTCCAGCATGCACCCTTGTCCGCCGATGCCATGACCAAGTTCGTGGCAAGAAGCAATGACATTATGATGCTGTTGACCAAATAAAAATGACGGATTAAAAACAAAGGGAATCACAATCTGGGAACGGTTTGTGGTTCCTTTTTTGGGCTACACGGCGGCTCGGGGACAGATGCAGACCGGTACCGGAATTAGTATTTAGTGAATGCATATCACCCGTCTGTTAATCAAGTAGATGTATGATGAAGACAAAACGGATAGAAGTTAGTCTACTTAGTATATGGGAACATGCACATATTTTTCTGACTTTGCATATTCTGTAAGGAACATTTGTTGCCTGACCGGATCAAGACAGACAAAACGGCATAGGCAGAAAGGACCTCTGTCCATGGACACTACTTATACAGGAACACTTCAGATCAGCGTTGTCTCCGCTCTGAGGATGACACCGATACCCGGCGCGACCGTCACCGTCTCCTATACCGGGGATCCGGATTCCCCGCTGGAGACGATGACTACTGACGAATCCGGGCAAACCCCTACGATAACACTGGATGCGCCGCCGAGAGAGCTTTCTTTATCTCCGGATATTACGGCACAGCCCTATTCGGAGTACAACATTCAGGTGACTGCAGAAGGCTTTGAACCGGTACTGGTATCTGGTTCCGAAATTCTGGCAGGCGAATTTTCCCTACAACCGATCCGCATGAATCCGCTGAATGTAACAGAGGAGGAAGAAAAAGTAGTAGTAATACCTGCACATACGCTTTTCGGAGAGTATCCTCCGAAGATTCCGGAAGAAGAAATCAAACCTATGAACGAGACCGGGGAGATCGTACTGAGCCGTGTGGTGATTCCGGAATATGTGATCGTACATGACGGTGTTCCGGAGGATCCCACTGCCCGGAATTACTGGGTGCGCTATAAGGATTACATTAAAAATGTGGCCTCCAGCGAGATTTATTCCACCTGGCCGGAGAGTGCAATTTATGCTAATATTCTGGTCATTCAATCATTTACGTTAAACCGTATATTTACAGAGTGGTACAGGGGACGTGGGTACGATTTTACGATAACTTCTTCTACGGCGTATGATCAAAAATGGATCTATGGCAGAAATGTGTTCGAAGAGATCGACTATCTGGTAGATTCCATTTTTACCAACTATTTGTCAAGGCCCGGTGTACGACAGCCCATTTTCACATCGTATTGTGACGGTAATCGGACTACCTGCCGGGGGCTGAGCCAGTGGGGCTCCAAGTCATTGGCGGATCAGGGATATTCCGCTATTGATATCATTCATTATTATTACGGCAATGATATGTATATCAATTCCGCAGATATTATTTCGGGAGTGCCTTCTTCCTGGCCGGGGTATGATCTGACTATCGGTTCTTCCGGGGAAAAAGTCCGTCAGCTGCAACAGCAGTTGAACCGGATCGCCAGAAATTATCCGGCGATTCCTACGTTGACACCCGACGGAATCTATGGCTCCGGTACTGCGGAGGCTGTCCGGACGTTCCAGAAGATATTTAATCTTCCTCAGACCGGAATCGTGGATTATCCTACATGGTTTGAAATCTCGGATATTTATGTGGGGGTGACACGTATTTCGGAGCCGGATGCGTAGTAAATGGGAAGTTACGCGAGCAATGAGCCGCGTAACTTCCCATTTACCATGTTGTAACAAGTGTAATTCCAACAATTTTCCCGGACAAGCATAAAATCCGCTTGACAGATAAAAATAAATAACGTATTATTGTATTAAATAAATAATACAGTAAAACAACAAGACAATGAGGGACCCGGGGAGGCATCGATAGAAACGATGCGTGACAGGTAATAAGAAACAGAAAATAAGAAACAAGAAAGGATGATAGGAATGGCGTGGGAATTGGATGCTGACAGACCCATATATGCGCAGCTGGTGGAGCGGATCCAGAAAGAGATCGTGTCCGGCAAATATCAGCCGGGAGAGAAGCTGCCGAGTGTCAGAGATCTTGCGGCCGTGGCGGCGGTGAACCCGAATACGATGCAGAAAGCTTTTGCGGAACTGGAGCGGAGCGGCCTGATCGTGACACAGCGCACCAGCGGCAGAGCCGTGACGGAGGACACTGAGCTGATCGGGAATACCAGAGAACAGCTGGCAGCCGGGCATGTCCGGAATTTTATCAACAACATGCAGGAACTGGGATATCAGAGAGAGGAGATCCGGAATCTCTTCGATAAGGTACAGGCCTGACAGGGGTGCAAATTTATGATGAAAATAAAGAGAGGCGGAAATAGAAATGAATAATCTGGTAGAAATTGTAAATCTGACCAAGAAATATGGTGCCAATGTGGCTGTGAACAATCTGACCGTAAGTCTCCCCAAGGGGAAGATCATTGGCCTGTTGGGACCCAACGGCAGCGGTAAGACGACACTGATCAAAATGCTGAACGGTCTGCTGACACCGACGGAAGGCACTATTATGATCGACGGAAATTATGTAGGACCGGTGACCAAGAGCAAGGTAGCTTATCTGCCGGACCGCACGTATCTGACCATGAATCAGACAATCCGGGAGATTCTGGATTTCTTTCAGGACTTTTATACAGACTTTTCCAGGGAACGTGCGGAAGAGATGTTAAAGAGTCTGGGGATCGATCCTGCAGTGAAAATGCGGACATTGTCCAAAGGTACGAAGGAGAAGGTACAGTTGATCTTAGTGATGAGCAGGAATGCCAGCCTGTATATTTTGGATGAGCCGATTGCCGGTGTGGATCCGGCAGCGAGAGATTACATCCTGCGCACCATTATCAACAACTACAATCCGGAAGCAACGGTACTGATCTCTACCCATCTGATCGAGGATGTGGAACAGGTACTGGATGAAGTCATCTTCATGCGTTATGGTCAGCTGGTGTTATATACATCCGTTGACAATATCAGAGAAGAGAAAGGTAAGTCTGTAGATGCTTACTTCAGGGAGGTGTTCGCATGTTAGGAAAGTTAATGAAATATGAATGGAAAAATATCTGGAAAGCCGGTACACTGATGCTTCTGGGAATGCTTGTGGTCACCGTGATTGGCTGCGTGGTATTACGCATGCCGGGAGGACTGGTAACGGAGATTGCGGACGGCAATAACATGAATGCGACACAGAGCTGGTTTGTACTCTCTTCCTTTGTGGCAACACTGATCCTGTATGTGATCATGCTGCTGGCGTCTACCTGGGGAATGCTGATTTTTTTGGGCATCCGCTTTTACCGCAGTATGTATACGGATGAAGGCTATCTGTCCCACACCCTGCCGGTAACAGCTAACCAGCTGTTTTTAAGCAAGGTACTGGTCTCCGGTGTCTGGTATCTGTTCATTACGATAGGCATCGGTATTTCAGTGGTGGCACTGATCGTGTCTCTGATGACAGGCCTTTTAAATATCGGTGAACTGAGTAGTGTACTGACACAATATAATGGGAATATCTGGGAATTTCTGGCAGATGCTTTTTATGAACTTGGCAGAACATACGAAGAAGAGATGGGGATCAATCTGTTGCATTATGGGATCACGCTGCTCTTAACCTATGTGGCAGGACCGTTCATTACCATGGTCACTCTGTTCGGAGCGCTGACCATCGGACAGCTTTCCTCCAAACATAAAGGCCTGATGGGAATTCTGGCATATGCCGGCCTGACGATCCTGTCGTCCATCATCGGCAGCACCGTACAGAGCGCATTCATGTTTGGTGCCAATGTCGCAAACAGTGCCAGTGGAATCACGGTGAGCACCAATTCCGCCTATGATATTAACGTGATCACCAGTCTGCTCATTGCGGCCATCATGTACGGCGTATCTTATTACATCATGAACCGAAAATTAAACCTGGACTAACCGGGTCTACAGCTTGCCCTCAACTGGTAAATTTGGTATAATAAATCCAAATGACAACAGGGAACGGGTGAAGGTACATGCAGGAGATTATTGATAGAATTTTAGGAGGAAACTTCGATTATGAGAACGGTTCTTTGGAATTCTCCTGCGCTAAAATAGAGATTTCCCTGTCACAGGGGACAATATATGAGGGCTCTTTTCACATTCTTTCTGCGTCGGAAGGCTATGTAAAAGGATCCGTGATCTCGGACCATCTTCGGATGGAATGTATGACGGATCAGTTTACCGGCTCCGATGCAGAAATTTTTTACTGCTTCCACGGAGAAGATCTGGAGGAAGGGGATGTGATTAAGGGCTCTTTTTCCGTAGTCAGCAACAGAGGAGAATACAATCTTCCTTTTGTGGTGACGGTGGAGCATGGGATGTTGAATTCTTCCATCGGGGCTATCCGGAATCTGTTCCATTTTGCCAACCTGGCGAAGAGCAACTGGAAGGAAGCTGTGCGGCTGTTCTATGATCCGGAATTTCTGCGGCTGTTCCAGGGAAACGATGCCCATTTCTATGACAGTTACCGGATCCTGTCCACTTATGAGGGCAACGAACAGAATGTGGAAGAATTCCTGATCTGTATCAATAAAAAGCAACAGCTGGAATTCCTGACGGAAGAGAAAGAACTGGTGAAAAAACTGCCTCGCAGCGCAGATAATTACGGCGTTACGGAGAACAATCTGACCATCGTGAGGAACGGCTGGGGATATACGAATCTCCAGATCGAGTGTGAGGGTGAATTTGTCTTTACGGAAAAGGAAAACATTACAGACGATGATTTTCTGGGAAACCGTTGCCGCCTGCCGGTCTACATCGACAGCAGTCTGTGCAGACCCGGCAAAAATTTCGGTAAAGTCTACATATATAATGCTTATACCTCACTGGAGATCCCCATCATGGTACAGCTGGGAGACGGTGTAGTGGCCCGGCATGCGGATCATAGTCATATGCAGTGCATCACCCAGATCATGAAATATTATGAAGAATCGAGACTGAAAAAGATCGGTACGGGAACCTGGCTCGCGGAGACCGGCAAACTGGTGGAGCGCATGGTGACCATGGATGAGAAGGATGTGCCGGCGAGACTGTTCCAGGCACAGCTTCTGATCACAGAGGAACGCTACAATGAAGCCGGATGGATCCTGGATCACGCGGCGGACATGTTGGAAGCCCAGGGAGCTACCGGCGGAGAACAGTGGGCTTACTATCTGTATCTGACCACACTGATCCACAGGGATCCCCAGTATACACTGCAAATGGCGGAGCAGGTGGAACAGATCTACCGCTATGACAGGACCCGCTGGCGTGTGGCATGGCTGCTGTTGTATCTGTCGGAGGAATACAATCGTTCAACCTCCGGGAAATGGATGTTCTTAGAAAAACAGTACCAGTACGGCTGCACCAGTCCGGTGGTCTACCTGGAAGCACTGGCCCTTTTGAACGGCAATCCGGCGCTGCTACGTAAATTGAACAGTTTTGAACTGCAGGTGTTGAACTTCGGTGTCCGTCAGGATGCGGTAAACGACAGCCTGATCGAACAGCTGTTGTATCTGTCGGGAAGAGTCAGAGAGTATTCTCCACTACTGGGCAGAATTTTACGAAGACTGTATGAGAAAAAGAAGGATGTGCGGATCCTGCAGGAGGTGTGCAGCCTTCTGATCAAGGGAAGTAAGACGGGACCGGATGCCTTCACGTGGTATCAGATGGGTGTGGAAAGCCATCTGAGGATCACGAATCTCTATGAATATTATATGGCATCGGTAGATCTGGATGCTGTGCTGGAGCTTCCGAAAGTGATTCTGATGTATTTTTCTTTCCAGAGCAATCTGGATTATGAACATAGTGCGTTCCTGTATGCGTATCTGTTAAAACACCGGAAAGATTATGAGGAACTGTACGAACATTACGAGCCGAGAATGGAGCGGTTCGTCATTGACCAGATCCAGAAGCAGCATATTAACAGACATCTGGCAATACTGTATCAGGAATTCCTGTCTCCGGCCATTGTAACGGAAGCTATGGCGAAGCCTCTGTCCCGTCTGTTGTTTGCCCATATGGTAAGAGTGGATGACAGCAGAATGCGTAAGGTGATCGTCAGCCAGCCGGGGAATCTGATACTGTCCGAGACGCCTCTGCAAAACGGCACGGCCTGGGTGGCAGTCTACGGGAATGATTATACCATTGCTTTTGAGGATGCATATGGTAACAGGTTCCTTAAAAATGTGGAATATACCCTGGAAAAACTGCTGGTACCGGGGAAATATCTCAGACTTCTGGAACATTATGTGCTGGATACGGCGGAACTGGATCTGTATTTCATGGAGAACGGCAGAACAGAAGAGACCATATCTTCCACAAAGCTGATGCGGATGGCAAGACTGGTGGAAAGCGATGCCGTGGAGCCGAAGCTGCGCAGTGAGATTGCGGTACAGCTGGTACAGGCCTATTTCGACGCGGATAATTTGCAGGCACTGGATGAATACCTGCAGGAGCTGCAGGGGGACGGCTTTACGGAGGAACAGCGGGAACTGATCCTGCGTTTTCTGGTGTTGCGGGGAAATTATGAGAAGGCATATGCCTGGATCGAAGCATATACCCCTTATTTTGTGGAGGCCAAGATCCTGTTGCGGCTTACGGACGGTGTGATCACGCAGTCGGTCCATGAGGGAGAGGCAGTCCTGTATGCGGCGGCATTGACGGTGTTCCGTAAGGGAAAATACAACGGTGGAATTTTAGAGTATCTGGTGCGTTATGCCACCGGTACCACGAAGGAATTGCGTGACATCTGGAAAGCGGCAAGATCCTTTGAGATAGACTGCTACAGCTTAAGTGAAAAGATATTGCTGCAGATGCTGTTCTCCGGGGCATTTGTGGGAGAGCGGATGGATATTTTCCGTTATTATGTATCCCAGGGAGCCAGACAGGAGATCGAGGAAGCTGTGCTTGTACAGAGCTCTTATGATTATTTCTGCCGGGAGAAGATCACGGAGGAATATGTATTCCGGGAGATCCGTAACTGCTATCTGCGGGGAGAAGAGACCCAGCGGATCTGCAAGCTGGCTTATCTGAAATTCTATGCGGAGAATAAGGACAAGCTGGAGCGGGAAGATGAAACTCTGGTCCGGAATTTCCTGGAGGAAATGATGAAGGACCACATTCATCTGAACTTTTTCAGGGAATATCAGGACTGCCTGCCACAGCTGCAGGAGATGAAGGACAAGACTATCGTGGAGTATCACACAAGAGGCGGCGTCCGTGCAAGGATTCATTATGTGATGATGCATGAGAACGGGCAGGCGGAGGATTACCTGTCGGAATATATGCAGGAAGTATACAGCGGTGTATTTTTCAAGGAATTCGTACTGTTTTTCGGGGAGAATCTTCAATATTACATTATGGAAGAATCAGAGAACGAAGAACAGCTGACGGAGAGCGGAAGCCTGCAGAAGAGCGATATTATGAAAGTCCGGACAGCAAATACGAGATCATCAATGATATGATGATCAGCATGACACTGCAGGACGATACGACACTGGATCATCTGATCGAGGAATATTACCGCAGGGAATATCTGGATCACAGATTGTTCACATTGCAGTAAAGATAAAAAAAGACAGCAGGAGAGGAGGCGGAAGAACATGCGACTGCCGGGAAGTGATAAAGTTATAGTGGGTTATGACCTGGGGAAGGATTATGCGCAGATCAGCTGCTATGTCACAGGCAAGGAAGAAGAGATCACCACATTGTCTTCCGTTGCAGGCTCACAGGTCTATACGATTCCCCTGGTCCTGAGCAAGAGACAGGGAGTCAACCAGTGGTTCTATGGAAGTGAAGCCCTCCGGCATGCGGAGGAAGAAGAGGGAATCCTGGTGGAGCATCTTCTGAAGCTGGCAAAAGATGGGGAACCGGTGCAGATCGATGGAACGACTCTGGATCCGGTGGCACTACTGACTCTTTTTCTCAAGCGTAGTCTGGGAATGCTGTCCCAGATGACTTCCACAGAGCGGATCGGGGCCCTGATGATCACCTGCGAGGAACTGGATGCAGGAATGCTGGAGGTGCTGACGCAGGCAGTGGAGGCATTACACCTGAAGACGGATGCTGTCTGTTTTCAGAGCCATCGGGAGAGCTTTTATTATTACAATCTGTATCAGCCGGAAAATCTGTGGAAGCAGGGGAGCGTGCTGTGCGAGTATAGGGACAGTTCCATCCAGACTTATTATATGGAATGCAACCGCCATACGACGCCGGTGGTAACGTACATCGAAGAGCGGGAATTCCCTTTTCCGGTGGAAAAATCGGATGAAAAGTTCCTGGAGATCGCCACACAGCTATGTGAGAACCGGATGGTGTCCTCGGTATATCTGATCGGGGAAGAGTTTTCTCAAGAATGGATGAAAGAATCGCTACGCTATCTGTGCCGTGGACGGAGAGTCTTTCAGGGGAACAACCTGTTCAGCAAGGGTGCCTGCTACAGCATGATGGAGCGACTGCATCCCAGTGAAAACGGACAAAATCATGTCTATCTGGGACAGGATAAATTGAAATCCAATATCGGTATGAAAGTGCGCAGACAGGGAGAGGAATCCTATCAGGCACTGTTAGACGCCGGAATCAACTGGTATGAGGCGCAGAATACCATGGAGTTTTACCTGCTGGAAGGAAGAGCGGTGGAGATCCTGATCACGTCCCTGACGGGAAAGGGCAGCCGGATCGCCAGAATCGTGCCGGAAGAATTGCAGGAAGGAATCACCAGACTGCGGATTCAGGTGGAGATGAAGGATGAAACACATCTGCAGGTGGAACTGGAGGATCTTGGTTTTGGCAGCTTCCGAACAGCTACGCATCATATCTGGAAGGAAGAAATAGAGTTGTAGATCTGCCCGGGGCAGAGAAAATGAGGATGAAAAATGAAGGCAAGTCTGTGTGTAGGAGAATATTGCGAGAATGCCTATAATGTGGAAGGCCTGGATATCCGGGTCTATAGTATGGAAGAGTTGTGCTATTGCCTAAAGGAGAATGCATTCCTGTTAGACCTGTCCATCATGAACGATAAGCTGGTGGACTGGATCGGGGAAGAATGTAAAGTGTGGGAACTGGCAAAACAGCTCTACCCCATGGTACATAAGCAGGGATCTTTAAGTGTGTTCGTGGTGACGATCCTGCAATATGTGGGGATGTACGATCCGGAAGAAATCCTGCAGGTGGAGCAGGTACTGAAGCAAGGAGCCGGACTCAGCAATCTGGAGAAACGCAAGAGCCAGATCGACTATATGGTGGAAAAAAGAAAATATGCGGCAGCCATCCGTGGATATGATATGCTGCTGGAGACCTGGAACCATCTGGAACAGGAAGGCAAGGAACTTCCGGCGGGAAAAGTCCGGGCGGCGATCCTGCACAATAAGGGTGTGGCGCTGACAGGGCTGATGTTTTATGGCAAGGCGGCATATTACTTTAACGAAGCCTGGAAGACCGATCCGGACAGAGAACACCTGGATGCCTATCTGGCGGCAAAGAGAATGGAACTGACGGAGGATGCCTATGTGGCATTTGCAGCGCAGAATCCGGAAAATTATACGGAGTCCCTGGAACTGGAAAAGCGGATCGAGCAATTTGAACGGGAATGGGAACAGCAGCCGGAGTACCGACAGCTACGGCTGCGTGGTGACTGGCGGGTGAACGACAGGGTGAGATACGATGCGGAAAATGAGAGACTGACTCAGGCACTGAAAAACAGTTACCGGACAAGTGTCAGCGTATAGAGAAGACAGCAGGAGAGAATTATGGCGTGGTGGAACCGTTTATTTAAGAAAAAAGAACCGATACAGCAGGAAGAGGACTGGGAACAGCTGGTCTATACCCGCAACGGTGTGAATTTTGATGAGGAAGACCAGAGAAAACGTTACATTGTAAATTGCCTGGAGCAGATCGCAGAGGCTTCCAAGGAGATCGACCTCCTGACGGGAGAGTATACGCTGGTGACTTCTTATCTGACGGATACGGATGAGATTGAGGCCCTGCCAGCAGAGCAGAGAGAAGAGGTCAACCGGGTGGCCGGCAAGCTGGCCGGGCTGGAACAGGAACGCAGCAGATACCGGGAAAAGAAGAACCGTATGCGTGATGCGGACTTCTATGCGATCCGCAAAAGAGAGAACGAGATTGAAGAAGGCATTCAGAAGATTCGGGACGGCGAGAAATACGGCAATCTGATAAGGCAGGATCTGCACAGACTGGACGGAGAACGACATGCCTACGAATACCGGAGAAATGAGCTGGAGAATCTGATGAACAACCAACGGGGCATGGCTGTCATTTTCCTTACGGCATTGATCGTCTGTGTGATCATGCTGGTGATCCTGCAGTATGCTTTTGAAATGGATGTCTATGTGGGACTTTTTCTGGCAGTAGGTGCAGGAGCTGTAGCCATCTCCTATGTCTGCATCCGGTACATGGATGCAGGACGGGAACTGCAGCGTGTGGAGAAGACCATCAACAAGATCATCCAGCTGCAGAATAAAGTCAAGATCCGCTATGTGAACAACTGTCAGCTGATGGAATATCTGTATCTGAAGTACAATACGGACAGTGCAGCAAAGCTGGAAAAACAGTGGAAAATGTATCAGGACGAAAAGGAAGAGCGGAAGCAGTTCGCAGAGGCGGAAGCTAAGATCGAGTACTACCAGAAGCAGCTGGTACAGCAGTTGGCCGGTTACCGTGTGCAGATGCCGGAGCGCTGGATCAGCCAGACAGCTGCGCTTTTGGACAAGCGGGAAATGGTGGAAATCCGTCACGAACTGATCCAGAGAAGACAGGTGCTCCGTAAACAGATGGACTACAATCAGGAAGTAGCGGAGAGTGCAAGAAACGAAGTAAAAGACATCGCAGCCACCTATCCGAAATATGCCCAGGAGATCCTGGCCATGGTGGAGCGGTACGACCGATAAAGAATTGACAAGACACCTCTCGTTGTGTTACTATGACACCGTGTTAGCAATTTACCTTGCTAAAGCATACGACGCGGCTAACAGTGAGTGGCAGAACGGGAGGATGTATTATGAAAAGAGTATTAGTGGCATTACTGGCAATCAGCATGGCAGCAGGTGTTCTTACCGGCTGTGGTTCTAAAGGATCTGAGAAAACATTTACCGTAGGTTTCGATGCGGAATTTCCCCCTTACGGATATCGTGATGACAGTGGAGAATATGTAGGCTTTGACCTGGATCTGGCAGCAGAAGTATGCAAGAGACAGGGCTGGGAGCTGGTAAAGCAGCCTATCGACTGGGATGCCAAGGATATGGAACTTTCTTCCGGAGCCATTGACTGTATCTGGAACGGTTTCACCATGAACGGCAGAGAAGATGCCTACACCTGGACAGAGCCCTATATCGACAACAGTCAGGTATTCGTCGTAGCATCTGCTTCCGGTGTACAGAACAAGGAAGAACTGGCAGGCAAGGTGGTAGCAGTACAGAAGGATTCCTCTGCGCTGGCTGCTCTGAACGATGAAGAAAATGCAGACAACATTGCACTGCGTGATTCCTTCTCCCAGCTGATCGAATATGCGGACTACAATACCGCTTTCATGGATCTGGAGCAGGGTGCGGTAGATGCCGTAGCCATTGATATCGGTGTGGCACAGTATCAGATTGCGCAGAGAGAAGAAGGAAAATGTTTAAATATCTTGCAATGTTCTGTTTAAGTTGCAGGGCGAGGACAACAAGCTGGCTGTAGAGCAGTATGCAGTAGGTTTCCTGAAGGGTAATGATGAACTGAGAGATACCGTACAGAAGACACTGGACGAAATGGCAACGGATGGTACCTTCGCACAGATCGCTGAAAAATGGGGACTGACCGACAGCGTATGTCTCGGTAAATAATCAACTAAGGATAGTTAAGGAGTAGAATTCATGAGTTTGCTGACCATGAGTGCCCAACTGGCAGAGGGCTTTCTGATAACGGTGGAAATATTTGTACTGACCCTTTTGTTTTCCCTTCCTCTGGGGCTGATCGTAGCCTTCGGAAGGATGTCAGGATGTAAGGTGATCCGCATTATCTCCAAAATATACATATCCATCATGAGAGGAACCCCTCTGATGTTACAGATCATCGTGGTGTATTTTGCCCCCTTTTATGTATTCCGCATGCAGGTGGGAACGGGGTATCGTTTCCCGGCGGTGATACTGGCATTCGTGATCAATTATGCGGCATATTTTGCAGAGATCTACCGTGCGGGCATTGAGTCCATACCGGTGGGGCAGTATGAGGCTGCGGAGGTGCTGGGCTACAGCAAGGCACAGACTTTCGTGAAGATCATTCTGCCGCAGGTGGTGAAGCGGGTTCTCCCGCCAGTGACCAATGAGACCATTACGCTGGTCAAAGATACATCCATGGCATTTACCATTTCCATTGCGGAAATGTTCACGGTGGCAAAGCAGATCGGAGCGGCACAGACCAGTGTGCTTCCCCTGTTGGCAGCAGGTGTGTTCTATTATATCTTCAATCTCGTGGTGGCTTCTTTCATGGAGTATCTGGAGAAGAAGACATCTTATTACAGATAGGAGCAGTGCGGAAATATGGTCCTTTTGGAAATGAATCATGTGAAAAAAAGTTTTGACGGCAACGGGGTGCTGAAGGATATATCCCTGAAGGTTAACGAAGGAGAAGTTGTCTCCATCATCGGCCCCTCCGGTTCCGGCAAATCCACATTGCTTCGCTGTGCAACGCTTCTGGAGAAAATGGACGGTGGTGAGCTGATCTATTTAGGGCAGACGGCAGCTTCGGAGAAAACGGATAAAAACGGCAGAATACAGTGCGAATATGCGTCCAAGGCAGAATTACATAAGATCCGGAAATGTTTCGGACTGGTGTTCCAGAATTTTAACCTTTTTCCCCATTATACGGTGATGAAAAATATCATCGATGCGCCGATCCATGTGGATAAGGTAAGCCGCACAGAAGCCGTGGCGAGGGCGGAGAAGCTTTTAGCACAGTTGGGACTGTCGGATAAGGCAGATGCCTACCCTTACCAGCTGTCCGGTGGACAGCAGCAGAGAGTATCCATAGCCAGGGCACTGGCACTGCAGCCCAGGATCCTGTTCTTCGATGAGCCGACCTCGGCACTGGATCCGGAATTGACGGCAGAAGTATTAAAGGTGATCAGACAGCTGGCAAGTGAACATATGACCATGATCATCGTAACCCATGAGATGCAGTTTGCAAGAGAAGTATCCGACCGCATTATTTTCATGGAACAGGGTGTGATCGTGGAGGAAGGTTCTCCCGAAGCACTTTTTACAACGGAAAATGCCCGGGTTCGGGAATTTATCGGAAAGTTGCAGTAAAAATATATTGATTTTTTTTCGCAAATCTGTTTATCTATTAGGTGTGGGTGTATCTTGCCCACACCTGTTTCAATAAAAGACTGAAAAACATAAGAATGCGAGGACTGATGGTATGAGCGTACAGGAAATGAAACCGATCAAGGAAGGCAAAGTTCGTGAGATCTATGACAACGGAGACACCCTGATCATGGTGGCAACTGACCGTATCAGCTGCTTTGATGTGATCTTGGACAACACAGTAACAAAGAAAGGAACTGTATTGACCCAGATGTCGAAATTCTGGTTTGATATGACTGAGGATGTGATTCCCAATCATATGGTATCCGCTGACGTTAAGGATATGCCCGAATTTTTCAGACAGCCGAAATTCGACGGCAACAGCATGATGTGCAAGAAGCTGAACATGCTCCCCATCGAGTGCATCGTTCGTGGATACATTACCGGAAGCGGCTGGGAAAGCTACAAGAAGAACGGTACCGTATGCGGTATCAAGCTTCCGGAAGGTCTGAAGGAGGCAGATAAGCTTCCCGAGCCCATCTATACCCCTTCCACCAAGGCAGAGATCGGAGATCATGATGAGAATATCTCCTATGAGCAGAGTGTGGAATATCTGGAGAAGCGTTTCCCCGGCAAGGGCGCAGAATATGCGGCCAAGCTTCGTGACTATACCATCGCTATTTATAAAAAATGTGCGGATTATGCACTGACCAAAGGAATCATTATCGCAGATACCAAGTTCGAGTTCGGACTGGATGAGAACGGCAACATGGTACTGGGGGATGAAGTATTGACTCCCGACAGCTCCCGTTTCTGGCCGGTAGACGGCTACGAGCCCGGACATGGCCAGCCTTCCTTTGACAAACAGTTCGCCCGTGACTGGCTGAAAGCCAACCCTGAAAAAGGCTGGAAGCTGCCGGAGGACATCGTGGAGAAGACCATTGACAAATACCTTCAGGCTTACAAGATGCTGACAGGCAAGGATCTGTAGGGTACGGTTTTTGGTTTTTTTTCACGGGGCAGGCAGGAAAGGTAAGGCTTACAAGTGACGGACAACATTTATATTCAGACAGAAAATAATGACAAATTAAAGGAAGAATGTGGCGTTTTCGGCGTGTATGATTTCGACGGACACGACGTGGCATCCACGATTTATTACGGCCTTCTGGCATTGCAGCACAGAGGCCAGGAAAGCTGCGGTATTGCCGTCAGTGACACGAATGGGCCCAAGGGCAAAGTCTTAAGCAGCAAAGACATGGGACTGGTCAATGAGGCATTTACACCGGAACAGCTGGAGAAGTTAAAAGGCGACATCGGTGTGGGACATGTCCGCTATTCTACAGCGGGAGGATCCACCAGAGAGAATGCACAGCCTCTGGTACTGAATTATGTAAAGGGTACTCTGGGACTGGCCCATAACGGTAACCTGATCAATGCGCCGGAGCTTCGAAGAGAACTGGAGTATACCGGTGCTATTTTCCAGACCACCATTGATTCCGAGGTCATTGCTTATCATATTGCCAGAGAGCGTTTGAATTCCAAATCGGTAGAGGAAGCTGTGGGCAGAGCCATGACGAAGATCAAGGGAGCCTATTCCCTGGTGGTGATGTCTCCCAGAAAGCTGATCGGCGCCAGAGATCCTTATGGATTTAAGCCGTTATGCATCGGCAAGAGAGACAATGCGTATTTTCTGTCCAGCGAGACCTGCGCTCTGGATACGGTAGGTGCCGAGTTCGTCCGGGATGTGCTTCCCGGTGAGATTGTGACCATTTCCCCGGAGAAGGGAATTGAGTCCGATACCACCCACGTATTAAAGCCTGCGGAGACCGCCAGATGTATTTTTGAGTATATTTATTTCGCCAGACCCGACAGCTTTATCGACGGCGTCAGCGTATATGATTCCCGTATTCTGGCCGGAAAGTTCCTGGCTATGGATTCCCCGGTGGATGCGGATCTGGTCATCGGCGTACCGGAATCCGGCAACTGCGCAGCCATGGGATATTCCATGCAGTCGGGAATCCCTTACGGCATGGGCTTCGTGAAAAATGCCTATGTGGGCAGAACCTTCATCAAACCGAAGCAGAAGAGCAGAGAAAGCAGCGTTCAGGTCAAACTGAACCCTATCCGGGAAGCCGTGGAGGGCAAGCGTGTCATCATGATCGATGATTCCATTGTCCGCGGCACCACCTCCGACCGTATCGTAAAGATGTTACGGGAAGCCGGAGCCAAAGAGGTACATATGAGAGTCAGTTCACCGCCGTTTCTGTGGCCCTGCTATTTCGGCACAGACGTTCCGGCGAGAGACCAGCTGATCGCATATAACCGTTCCATCAAGGAGATCAGTGATCTGATCGGCACGGACAGCCTGGATTATCTGAAGATTGAGAGACTGGAAGAACTGGTGGGCGGTAATCTTGGCATCTGCAAGGGCTGCTTTACCGGAAAATACCCGATGGAACCGCCTGCGGAAGATATCCGCGGAGAATTTGACAAATAAACAATAACTATTCAGAAAACCGCAGAATAAGAAAAACTGATACGTCATGCCTGCATGTAAGTAGCAGTTTTCTTATTTGTAAGGTGACTCGAGTAGAGTCACCATCCCACACATGAACAAAATTAGCTGCGAAGCAGCGGGAAAGTATGAGAAGCATACGGTTTTGTGAATGTGAGGGATGGGTTTTGAATAGTTGCAATAAATTAGAAAATAAGAGGAGCAGACAAATGAGTACAGGTACAGACAGATATCAGAGCCCGTTATCCGAACGCTATGCAAGCAAGGAGATGCAGTATATTTTCTCCCCGGATATGAAATTCCGTACATGGAGAAAGCTGTGGATTGCACTGGCAGAGACGGAAAAAGAGCTGGGACTGTCCCAGGACGGTAAGCCCGTTATCACAGATGAGCAGATCGAGGAACTGAAGGCCCATGCTGAGGACATTAATTACGATGTGGCAAAAGAGCGTGAAAAACTGGTACGTCATGACGTTATGAGCCATGTGTATGCGTACGGACAGCAGTGCCCCAAGGCAGCCGGAATCATCCATCTGGGCGCAACCTCCTGCTATGTGGGTGACAACACCGACATTATTGTGATGACCGAGGCACTGAAGCTTGTCAGAAAAAAGCTGATCAATGTTATGAAGGAACTGGCGGATTTCGCTGATAAGTATAAGGCACAGCCTACCCTGGCATTTACGCATTTTCAGCCTGCACAGCCTACAACCGTAGGCAAGAGAGCAACGCTGTGGTTACAGGAGTTCTCACTGGATCTGGAGGATCTGGATCACGTTCTGGGTACCATGAAGCTGTTAGGCTCTAAGGGAACCACCGGAACCCAGGCTTCTTTCCTGGAACTGTTCAACGGAGATCAGGAGACCATCGACAAGATCGATCCCATGATTGCAGCCAAGATGGGATTCAAGGAGTGCTATCCTGTATCCGGTCAGACTTATTCCCGCAAGGTGGATACCAGAGTAGCAAACGTGCTGGCCGGTATTGCGGCATCCGCACACAAGATGAGCAACGATATCCGTCTGTTACAGCACCTGAAGGAAGTGGAAGAGCCGTTTGAGAAGAATCAGATCGGTTCCTCCGCAATGGCATATAAGCGTAATCCCATGAGAAGTGAGCGTATTGCTTCCCTGTCCCGTTATGTGATGGTGGATGCACTGAATCCCGCGATCACTTCCGCTACCCAGTGGTTTGAGAGAACTCTGGATGATTCTGCCAACAAGAGACTGTCTATTCCCGAAGGCTTTCTTGCCATCGATGGTATTCTGGATCTGTGCCTGAATGTGGTAGACGGACTGGTAGTATATCCGAAGGTAATTGAAAAGCACATGATGAGCGAGCTTCCTTTCATGGCTACCGAGAATATTATGATGGATGCCGTAAAGTTAGGCGGCAACCGTCAGGAACTGCATGAGCGTATCCGTGAGCTTTCCATGGAGGCCGGACGCAATGTGAAGGTAGAAGGAAAAGAGAATAACCTCCTGGAGCTGATCGCCGCAGATCCCGCATTCCCCATGGGACTGGAGGAACTGAAAGCATCCATGGATCCGTCCAAGTATATCGGACGTTCCAAAGAGCAGGTGGAAGCTTTCCTGAAAAATGTGATCAGCCCGATCTTAGAGGCCAACAAGGACTTACTGGGTGTAAAGGCCGAGATCAACGTATAAACGTTTTCTGCTGAAGTAATTTGTGGAAACGGAAACTATTCAGAACCTCATTCATCGGTGATCTTTTGATGTTTACATGGCGCTGAATCGTTACAGAATGATAAGAAAGCAGGAGACGAAAATGGGTGGATTTTTTGGAGTCGCAGCAAAAGAAGACTGTGTGTTTGATCTGTTCTTTGGAACGGATTATCATTCCCATCTGGGAACCAGACGTGCCGGCATGGCAGTCTACAGCAAAGAAGAAGGTTACAACAGAGCCATTCACAACATAGAGAATGCACCGTTCCGTACGAAGTTCGACAAGGATGTCAATGAGATGCACGGACATCTGGGCATCGGCTGTATTTCCGATTTTGAGCCCCAGCCGCTGATGGTGCGTTCCCATCACGGAACTTATGCTATTACCACCGTGGGCAAGATCAACAATACGGATGCCATCATCAAGGATCTGTTTGCGAAGGGACATTCTCATTTCCTGGAGATGAGCGGCGGTGACATCAATGCCACGGAGCTGGTGGCGGCCATTGTCAACCAGAAGGACAATCTGGTGGAGGGCATTCAGTACGCCCAGGAGATCATCGACGGTTCCATGACCTTACTGATCATGACACCCAAGGGAATCTATGCGGCCAGAGATAAGATGGGCCGTACTCCGGTGGCAGTAGGCAAAAAGGAGGGGGCTTATTGCGTCTCCTTTGAGAGCTTTGCTTATCTGAATCTGGGATACCAGCCCGTGAGAGAGCTGGGACCGGGAGAGATCGCCGTGGTGACACCGGAAGGTGTACGAACCCTGGTGAAGCCCGGCAAGGATATGAAGATCTGTACGTTTTTGTGGGTCTATTACGGATATCCGTCCTCATCCTATGAAGGCATCAGTGTAGAGAAGATGCGTTATCAATGCGGTGCCAAGCTGGCGGAGCGTGATAATGTAAAACCGGATATCGTAGCAGGAGTGCCGGATTCCGGTACCGCTCATGCAGTGGGATATGCCAACCGTTCGGGAATTCCTTTTTCCCGTCCGTTTATTAAGTATACCCCCACCTGGCCCAGATCCTTTATGCCGACGATCCAGACCCAGAGAAATCTGATCGCAAAGATGAAACTGATCCCGGTACATGATCTGATCCAGGATCAGAGTCTGTTGTTGATCGACGATTCTATTGTCCGCGGCACACAGTTAAGAGAGACCACGGAATTCCTGTACCAGAGCGGTGCAAAGGAAGTACATATCCGTCCGGCCTGTCCGCCTCTGTTATATGGCTGCAAATACCTGAACTTTTCCAGATCTTCTTCCGAGATGGATCTGATCACCCGCCGTGTGATCAAGGAGATTGAGCAGGAGGGCAGAGAAATCGATCTGAAGAACTATGTGAATCCCGATACTCCGGAATACGAGGAGATGGTAGGACGGATCTGCAAACAGCTGAAGTTCACCACATTGCAGTTTCAGAGATTGGATGATATGATTGAGTC
>OGUA01000213.1_pt1 | contig 37646 bp, 37 predicted proteins | sample 1573691 | NCBI WGS metagenome assembly OGUA01 (sample SAMEA2581925, study PRJEB24529) | metagenome | biome: Human gut stool | place: China | collected 2011 | reverse complement strand
GTCTGCTATGATAAAGTCGCTTTCATGCTTTTCCCGGTAGGCTTTGCGTGCCTTATCAGTTTTCTGCTTTTTCAATCCGTCACGCACATCTCTTGTCTTGGCATAGGCAAGCACCTGTTTCTGCAAGTCCTTTTTCTCACGGATAGCCGTTTCAATGGGCTTCAGCTTGGCGGTGCTGCTGTGTAAATCCGCATTGGCAGACACAAGGGCTGCGTCCAGTTCATCCGGGGTAAAGCCGTATTGCTCCATAGCGGCAACGGTAGCCGCCATCTGTTTGAGATTATGGACAGCCGCCCAACGGTCATAGCCGATACCTTTTCCCTCGGCTCGCTTCGCCGCACGGTCAACCATTCTCTGAATGTTGCCTGTCGGGGCGATTTTCTGCGTTTTTCTTCGCTCTGTGCGGTTTGTTTCAGCGGTATGGTATTCGGGTATGGGTACGGTCTTTTCGGCGGCTCTGTGGGCGTTCTGCTCCAAAAGAGTAAGAACAGCAGCACGGTCAAAATCATCTCCCAGTTTTCGGGCGGTAATGGGTTTCGTTCTGTCCGGGGTAAGGTAGGACAATCGCCCTCGGCTCTCTTTGACGGTCACGCCCTGTTGCAGAAGTAAAGCGGAAAACTCGTCAAAGGTGGTCGCTTCGCTCATGGCATTCCGTATGGTCTGCCGCAACTTCGCCTTGTCGGTTTCAAACTTGGTCTGCTTTACAGGCTTCCCCTCGGCTGCAAGGGCGGCATTTTCCTTGTCAAGTTTGGCTTGTCCTTTTTTATGCGCCCAATACTCACGCTCGGTAATGCGGTTTTTGCTGCCATGCAATAGGTCAATCTGATAGAGATTTTCCCGGTGGCACATCTCCATGACCTCGGCTTTGAAGTATTCCATAGCAACGTCCGTACAGCGGTGCTTGCACCCGGCACGGGTATCTGCCGGTCTGTCCATGTAGGGCAGTAAGGGTACTTCCTCGATACGCAGAGAATTGATAACAATGTGAACATGGATATTGCCGCTGTGGTTGTGTCCGTCCGGGTGGGTACAGACAATGGCTTGGTGTCCTGGGAAATGCTCGGCACAAAATTCCTCGCCCAATGCTTGCGCCCGGTCTACGGTCAAGCCGTTGTCCGCTGCGTCCCGTGGGTCAAAGGAAATGATATAGTGGTGGCTTTTCACATCTTCCCGTTTTTGGTTCTTGCCGTATCGGAGATTTGCCCGCATACAGGCAACGGCAAAATCTTCCTCGCCGCAGTTCAGCGTGGCTATTCGGTAATCCTCCCGGAGTATGAGCCGCCCGGCTTCGTCAAGGGTGGGCTTCATGGTAAACTCGTCATGCTCAAAGGTTAGATACTGCTCGGCTGCACCGTAATCAGCATTTTTAGAGCTGATATGCTTGAATGTTGCCAACAGCGTCACCTACCTTTCGCAAGACTTCAAACTTCAAGGCGGCAAGGTCGGCGGCGGCTCCCCGCACTTCCTTTTCCAGCCCCCGGTAGGGGCTTCCGTATTCGTTCAGGCTCCGGGCAATCTGGTTTAAGTTGCCGCCGATTTTCCCGTACTCTGCCGTGAGCTTGGAGAGGGCGGCAAGCAGCCCGTCATTGACCGGGGAAACGGTGACAATGGGGCGTATGGTCGCTTTCCGTATGGCTTGCCGGATAAACTCGGACTGGCTGATTTCATAAGCCGCCAGCCGCCCGGTGAAGTCGGCGTATTCTTCATCGGTCATGCGGGTCTTTACCACATGACGGCGGTGGGGCGTATTGTATTTCTTTCGCATGGTCTGTGACCTCCTTTCTCGCCCGACAGGGCGCATAGCAGGGTTTGGGGAAGGCACTCCCCAACAAGATTCCCGCAGGGGCAAAAATAAGCGGAGAGCGAATTTTGGCACCTCGGTAGAATCTTGCTCTAAGAAACTGCCGGACTGCCGTTCACTTGCTACTGCCACTTTTTCGGGAAATCTATAACCAGCTTTTTTATAAAAGGCTGCGGGCGGCGTTCTCCCCTTACTCCCTACAACACCGCAAAAAGCAAAAATGACGGACTTTCCGGCAAGAACTTTTCCGGCGGCTCGGTCTTTCCCGACAATAAGGCGTCTGGGAAGCTGTGTTTTGCCCGCTGTCTGAAAAAAACGGCAGCCTTTTTTGGCTTCACTGTCTAATACGGAACTTTTGGAAATTTGCCAAAAATGGACGCAAAAAAAGCAGCAAATCTTTTTCGGATTTACTGCTTCATGTGCCGCTGCGGTGCGGCGGGATGGATATTCAGTTGAAATAAAAGAGAATGGTGGTACTTTAGTCTATCGACTCTTTACTAACTATTAGGTAATCTTGAAAGATTTTCCTTGAATTTATCTAAAGAATGTTCATTGTTTCCCGCAAAAATAAGTGGAATTGTATATTCATATGATATGCCATTTTCATAGTCCGATAATTGTATTTTTATAGTATCATCCCTCTCATCTTTAGGTGCTATATATATGAATGAATTTTTATTTATATCAGATATTTTCCCTTTTTCAGAAGAAACAGTATAACCCCAGTCTGTTAAATTTGTCTTTATTGTAACTTCTGTTTCTGTTTCTTTTCTAGTCTGCAATGCTGTTTTATCGATTTGGATATCAAAAGGAGTCGAACCTAACAATTCACTGTTTATATTTACAAGTTCTTCTCCATTTGTTTTAGAAATATTAGATTCATCTTCATAATTTTGTTGAGATTCATCTTTTGGTGTTTCTCTGTTACATCCTAATAAAAAGCATAAAATAATTAGTACTAATACAGAAAGTTGTTTTTTTTGCATTTATTTCTCCTTTCATATTATCAAAGAAAGCACTGAGAGTACTTTCAAGAAATTTTGAAATATTCTCAATGCTTTCTATTTTTTGATTATAAACTTGCCGGTAATGATACTATGTTAATTTATCTCTTTCGCGTAACCTTTGTTGCAATATACACATGCACCATTCACCCATTTGTGAGACATTTCAATCGTCTCAACTTCATAAATGCTTACTTCTCCACAAATTAAACATTGTTTGTAATTATATACATGACGTGTCGCACATTTATCCCAGTCATCATATATACCAGGCATTTCATCTTCATATCCATAGTACTGGGGAGAACCCCAACTATGAGTATGAGCGGCAAATACAGTCATTGGAGCAGCTACAATTCCAGCTACTACTGAAAGTGCTAAAATAGATTTTCTTAAATTCATAAGTTCCTCCCTTTCCTTAAAAATACATAGCTCTTTGTTACATTGTCATTTTAACATAATAATTGGTAAAATGCAATAATTTATTTTCTATTTACGAGAAAATACTGTGCATATTATCTTATTTAGGAATAGTTAAGGCGGCTACCTAAATCTTTTTATTACTTTACCGCACATGAGCATTGGAGCCCGGGTTATCCGAGCCGTAGCCCTCCAGCAGATTGACCACACCCCATACGCCAAGGCCAGCGCCGAGAGCGATAACGAGGGTCTGTAAAGTGTCGATTGCAGATGAGAAAAATGCCATATAAGCCTCCATTTCTCCGGGATTTTCCCGGTAACAAAAAAGCCGCCCATGCAGGCGGCAGGTTACAAACTTCGGGACACTTTGTCTCGAAGCGTTTATGCAAAGGCGTCTGGATCGTCGATGTCATCATAGTTGAGGATGTCCTCGTCCTCTTCCGTGAGTGCATCGTCCGGCACAGCCACCTCATACATCGTACACACCTCGTTCAGCCCGGGCCGCCTGCGGCGGTTAATGAGCCTGTCGAGGTCAAAAGCGTTTTTCTGTTTATCGGCCTCCGCTGTATAACGGTAGTTCGGATGCCGTTTCAGATCATACTTGGGAGAGAAGAACGGGGGCAGGCCCCGAAGCTGCAAAATACATTTATCTCCCGGCATGGTTGCAAGTTCGGCTGGGGTCATCAGTTCCCGGCCCAGCCGCTGGGTATTTTGACTGTAGCTTTCCGACTGGCCACGGGAACGGCTGTCGGTCTGCATACTGATTGTGGCCTTTCCCAGCCAGTTTTCGGATATTTCCTTGATGGTGCTGGCTTCGCGGCCACCGAGGAACACCACGCTGTCCATGTTGCCGAGGATTGTCTCAGCGTGTTTATCGTAAATGGCCTTGCACTGTGCCAACTGTTGATACAGCAGGCAAAGACTCACCTCGCGGGAGCGGATAACCGCGACCAGCTTTTCGAGCTGGGGCACCTGTCCCGTGTTGGCTGCCTCGTCCCACAGCACTCGTACATGGTGCGGCAGGCGGCCACCGTGAACATTGTCCGCCCGTTCACACAGGAGGTTGAACATCTGCGAAAAAGCAAGCGCCACTAAAAAGTTGTAGGTCTGCGTGGTATCGGAAATGATGAAGAATACCGCTGTTTTCCGATCTCCGATGCGGTCAAGCTCCAATTCGTCATAGGCCATGACTTCACGAAGCTGCGGGATGTCAAAGGGAGCCAGCCGCGCACCGCAGGAAATTAAAATGCTTTTTGCCGTCTTGCCGCTGGCCAATTTGTACTTTTTATACTGTTTGACCGCGAAGCAATCCGGCTTACGCTTTTCGAGCCCGGCAAACATATAGTCCACCGCGTTCATAAAATCCTCGTCATCCTCCTTGACCTCCATGCCGGAAATCATATCCACAAGGGTATTCATGTTCCGATCCTCGGCAGGCCCCTCGAAAATGATGTAGGCAATCAGGGCGCAGTACAAAAGCGTTTCCGATTTTGTCCAGAATGGATCGCCTTCCTTGCCTTCGCCCTTGGTGTTGGAAATCAGGGCATCCACGAATTTCAGAATATCGGCCTCGTTGCGGATGTCGGGTAAGAGACTGGCATTGCTGCCAGCCCCTCCCCTAAGAACCGTACGTGACAGTTTCCCGTCATACGGCTCAAGCCTATCGTAAGGCCTCGTGTAAAACGAAACCCGGCTCAAATCAAGTAGTTTGGCTCATGCAGATTTCGATGGCACCAGGGATGTACCATAATAGCGGGCCATTTCCTGTTGTTTTCGGTAATAAAATGCGTCTTGAATCCTGTTTCGGATGTAATTCTTTCTCCGCATACAGGGCAGCACCGTTTCTGGTTGTTCCAGATTTTAACGAGTTTTTCTCGTCCTTTGGTACTGTTCAACATTCTTTCCCCGTCACGTTCCTCATAATATCCCGTCCATCTTTCATCGAATGGGTTGGCTTCGGCGGCGATTTTCCTAAATCGGATGATTTTAGTATTTGCCGCGTATTCCAGTTTGAGGTATTTTTCATCGAAATCTTTACCGCGGAAAGCAGGCTCTGTTGCAAACGTCCACGTTCGGTTATCAATATGGTGCCAGTATTTGTTGGCAATCCATTTCCTACCTTTTCGCTTGTGTCTGCGGGAAGCCCACCTCCATAGGCACTCGAAAATCCTGTGGTCAACCAATCCAAAAATATCCGCCGAAACTACGTAGCGGTGGTAGTTGACCCAACCACGAATGACAGGATTTAACTTGCGAATGAGCAAGTCCTGTGTGGCTGTTTTGTTTTCCCTAACGATAGTCCGTACTTTTTTGAGGAAGGATTTTATTGCATTCTTTGATGGCTTGATGAGTAATTTTCCGTTGTATTTCCGAATATTTTGCCCAAGGAAGTCAAAGCCGTCGCTGATGTGCGTGATCACCGTTTTTTCCTCTGAGAGTTGCAGACCGCGTTCCGCCAGAAAGTCCTTGATGAGCGGCATGACTTCGTTGCGCAAGGTTTCCGGGCTTTTCCCGGTAACGATAAAGTCGTCGGCATATCGCACGAAATTAATCTGGTCGTAGATGGTTTTACCTGCCACCGTCCGTCTCATCGGGAATCTTTCTTTTAGAGTCCGCTCCAGACCGTCCAAGGTCATGTTCATCAAAACTGGCGATATTGTGCCACCCTGTGGGGTTCCTTCCTCTGTCGGAAAAAGTTTTCTGGTTTCCACAAAGCCACATTTCAGCCACTTTTCGAGCATTTCCTTGTCTATTGGGATATTTTCCATTAACCAGCTATGGCTGATATGGTCAAAGCACCCTTTAATATCTCCCTCCAAAATCCATTGAGGGGAACCGGCTCTACACAAATCGTTAAAGCATTGCCCGATGGCATCGTGTGTGCTTCTTCCAATTCTAAAGCCGTAGGAGTTCGGGTCTGCCAGAGTTTCTGCCAATGGTTCCAGTGCAAACTTATATAACGTCTGCATGGCGCGGTCTGTCATCGTTGGAATACTCAGCGGGCGTAATTTTCCGTTTTTCTTCGGGATATACACCCGTCTGAGAGGTTGGGGCTTATAGCCCCGGCGTTTGAGTTTATCAATCGCCTCGAATTTGCCTTTTGGCGTTTTCCATAATTCATGGTCTACACCAGCGGTATTTTTGCCTTTATTGCTTGTCACACGCTTCACTGCCAATGCTTTGGCGTAGAAAGAATGTGTCAACAGCCATTGCAGGGATTTCACCTTGTTGTGATGACCGTCTTTTTGAGCCTTTACGATACGCATTTGCAGCTTTTTAACATAGGCCTCCGCTTTCTTCCAATCAATGGTTTCCCAGCTTTGTACCCTGTCAGCAGGCGCACACAGTTTCCTGTTCATTTGCGATTCCTCCTTTCAAAAGTTCTGTAAATTCTCTCGTAAAGATAGACCTGCTGGAAGTCAGCCCGCTTTCACGTGGGATACTGTTTCAATCCCTATCCGTCCTCATTACAGGGTCGGCATTCGCTTTTTCCAGCGTTCCTTACCCGCGTTTCTATCGGCTTTCCTTGCGGTCAGCTTTCCGAATATCGGAGAGAGCGCGGGCTTACCACGTTTCACGTAATTAACCGTGTAGGTTAGGTGCCGCCTATCCGCCGGCAGTCTTGTTTGTCCATGTGTTCCCAGCTTACAGGAGAACATCCGACTGCACACCTTTTGGTTCAGGCTTATCAGCAACTTTAGCCTGGTTCCCGCTAACGACGTTTAACAGCGATTTACTTACATTCACCATACTACACAAGCCAAGCTCCCCAGCCGGACGTTGCTTCCAGCTTTTCGCCTCTGCCTCGCGGTTTTGGCTTGACCCTTTCGGGAGGGCTACCTTTTCTCGTCATGCTGCCTCACGGCCGTTGCCAGCCGCTTCGGTGACGATAGGCTACTGATAATGGAATAACAGGTTCGGTCAGCGCCGAACAGTTTAATTACGCGACCTCGTGTCGCGCATACGCCAGCGGGTTATAGTGCATGGATTTTGAAAAATCTATGCTGTTGAATACCTTGATTTTGTACCCGCGTTTTTGCAGGAAAGCTCCGACCTGTCCCAGCACACCGCCTTTGGGCTGCATTTTGTCAAGATAAAAAATCAAGATGCTGCTGTAAATTCAAAAATTACCAGCTTTCGCTTCTTTTTGAATGATTTTCCGCATTTGAGTGTCTAATGTGTTCTTTGAGCTCGGATTGAAAAAAATGTTGACGTTGTAAGTTGTGTTTCTGACTCGCATGGTCAACATTCCATCCGCAGGGCGATGTTCGGTCAATGTGATAGTTTTGCTCATTTGCGCTTCTCCTCTTACAATGTGTGTTCGCTTTCTTTTGGCTGGGTCTGTGATTTTTTCTGTTCAAGTGCTGCCTTGCTATCGTTCAACTTCTTCAGCACCGATTCCTTTTCCGGGGTCTTGCCGCCCGGTGCGGAAAGCTGCTGCTTATTCAGCACCATGTCGATATACTTGCGGATATTTTTCAAGGCAGAGATGTCCGGCTGCAAGGTTTCCAGTTGGGTGCGCAGTTCTGCGCTGCCGGATTGCAGCGCAGAAAATTCGGCATCCAATGCCGAAAAATCCACTGTTGTGCTGCCGTTCAGCTTCATCAGGGTGCGGACAGCTTTATTAAAGGTGTCCAGCTCCTCTTTGTGCTGGGCAGCGTAAGCGTCCTTGGTTAGCTTGAAGTTTTTCTTCATAAAGGTATCATGGATGGGCTTCAGCTTGGCATGGACGGCAGCAACGTCCCTGATCTGGGCGATTGTCCGCATACGGTTTTCGTTCTGTTTCAACTGCCTGCGGAGAGGGGCGGCAGTCTGGTTCAGGTTAGAAATTGCGGTGTCCAAATCCTCGATGGAGTTCAGGGAATGGGCTTTCAGATAGTCCACCGCCCGTTTGACTTCCTCAAAGTCCCGGACAGTGCATTTCAGTTTTGCCTTGCCAGACCAATCGGTGCGCTGCTCATTGCGGAGATTGAAGTAATCCACCAGCAGGTCGGACAGTGTGGGTTCCTTCGCCTTTTCCAGAGCGTCCAGAAGAAGCTGCTTCTTTTCGGTCAGGTCTGTGATCCAGCGTTGCAGCCCACGAATCGCGCTGCGGATAGACTGCATCAGGCTGTTGGCCGCACGAATATCCCGGTTCAGATTGCCGAGAAAAGTCTCCACTCCACGCTTTTCCATCTGGTGTGCGGCGGGGCCGAGATGGACGGTCGGTATCTGCTGGATGCCCTGCCGCTCAAAGGAGCGCAGGTCAACACGTTCTGGTCTACCAGCCGCTTCAAGATAGCGGTTGGTGATGGTCTCCCAGCTATGCCGCCAGACCTCGGCGTACTTCTGGTCGTTCCAGTCCACCGTGTTTTCCTTGTGGCACTTCCAGTTGCCGGAGGGGAGCCGGATGCGCTCACCGTTCTCATCAAGGTCATAAACCTTTCTGGCTTTCGGCAACCACTTGCCGTGTTCGTCTATTGCTCGGAGCGTCAGCAGAATGTGGGCGTGTGGGTTACCATCGCCCTTGTCATGGATGGCAAAGTCAGCGATCATGTCCTTGGAAACAAACTGCTCCTGACAAAACTCTTTTATCATGGACAGATACTGCTCCTTCGGGATTTCCACCGGAAAAGCCAGCACGATGCGCCGGGCAAGCTGCGAGTTCCATTGGTTCTCTACGGCTTCTACGGCGTTCCAGAGGGTTGCCCGGTCTGCATATCCGGGCGGCGCATGGGACGGTAGCATAATCTCAGCATGGACAAGCTCTTTCTTCTTGTTGTAAAATTTTGTTTTCTGGTCGTACTCGCTGAACAGCCGTTCGCCGCTCTGGTAAGCGGCCCCGGCAACAGCGGACTGCCCTTGGCTGCGTTTGACGATAGTAATTTTGAAATGCGGACACGGAATAGGCATCACCCCCGTTGATGATATTTGAATCGTTCTCTTGTAAAAATCACGAACTTATGGTACTATTAATTTGAATAAGCAAGCAGAAAGTTGGTGAACCAATGTCGGAAAGAAAATCACAACAAGAGTTGGATTTTGAACGGAAACATGAAGAAGATTTGCAGCGGCTGCGTGGATTGCGGTTGATTGATGATGATTTCATGGCTGCGGTGTTTGAAGAACGCGCCTGTGCTGAGTTTCTTTTGCAGATCATCTTGAAACGGGATGATTTGACCGTTAAAGAGGTTCATGGTCAGTACAGCATCAAAAATCTGCAAGGCCGTTCAGTCCGATTGGATATTTTGGCAGTGGATCGGGAAAACCGTGCATATAATATTGAGGTGCAGCGCAGTGACCGTGGTGCTAGTGAAAAACGCGCACGGTACAATAGCAGTCTGCTGGATGCAAACTTGACTGATGCGGGCGATGATTACGATGCGCTGAACGAAACATACGTTATCTTTATCACCGAAAATGACGTATTAAAGGCCGGCCTTCCAATTTATCATGTTGACCGTACAATTCGGGAAACTGGAACGTTTTTTAATGATCAGGCTCACATCGTTTATGTAAACTCACAAATCAAGGACGAAACCGCATTAGGAAAACTGATGCACGACTTTTTCTGTACCAACTCGAAGGATATGAATTATCCCATTTTGGCCAATCGAGTATGGTACTTCAAAGAAAATGAGAAGGGAGTGGCAACTATGTGCAGAGCTATGGAAAAAATGCGGGATGAAACCGCAGCTGAGCAGAACATCAAAACTCTTTTGGTGTCTGTAAAGAATCTGATGAAAAACATGAATCTCAGCCCAGAACAGGCTATGGATGCCATGGGGATTTCTGAGGATGACCGTAAGATGTTACTGCAAAGAATTTGATGCTCTTTTGATTGAACTTTATCCCTAAAAATTCAAAAGCCGACTAGGATTTTCCCGGTCGGCTTTTGTACTTTATATCGTGTTCTTCTGCAAAAGGATAGCTGCAAAGCAGCGCAAGGAAAATGCAGTTTTCCTTGGGATGGAATCGGGCTGGCGCACAAACGCCAGCTTCGATTTCATCGAGCCGTCTGCAAGACCGCAATTTCACCGGAACGGTGTATAATTGCGCCCTATTTCATAGGGGGTTCGGAACGTTCTGCTTTTCGTGAATGTCATGCACCATCTTTGCAAGAGCCAGCACGACTTCCGGCTGACGGAACGAGATTTTCAAAAGTTCCATCACCTGATCGTCGGTCAGTTCTCCCGGACAAACCAGAAAACTTTCCAGCATTCCGGCACGGGTACAAAGACGGTGCACACGCTCTCTCCGATTCAGCTCCGACATCTGACGTTCAAGGATCTTTTCCCGGTGCTGACAAGAGTGCAGCTGCTTTCTCGCTGCGGAGGTAGACAAGATCGGTTTTGGGTTGGGTCATGGCATCACACTCCTTTTGCTTTTGACGCATATTGGCTTTTTTCTTCTCTGTGAGCTGTTGCATGACAATATTTCAGTAATATTATGAAAATATTACTGAAATATTATTGACTTTGTAGTTCTATGGGCCTATACTTGGTGACAGAAGGAGGGCATTCTTATGAAGAGCAAAGCGGAAGAAAGCAAGCACGAAAAGTTTGTTCGTCTTGCAGAAGCAAGAACCAACAAGATAATCGACACCCTTCAACTGCTTGGGAATTGTGCTAACACATCCTTCTATGAATACACTCAAGATGATGTAGATCAAATTTTTCAAGCGATTGAGATTGAAGTAAGAGAAGCGAAACGAAAATTCAACAAAACTGATGCTGAAAAGTCACCTCGTTTCACTTTAAGGTAAGGAGGGGCATGATGTTTAATTTTTCGCCCAAATGGAATTTCCCATCTAACAATCACAGTCAAACTATCGGTATTGCGGATTCCGGTGTTGAAACGTTCAAGGGAACGCCGATCAAATCTCTTGCGCGTGAAATATGCCAAAACTCGCTCGATGCTCGTCTTGACAATAGTCAACCTGCTAGAATTGAGTTTGAAACTTTCGAAATCGACCCTAAAACCATTCCTGATGCTGGCAATTTGAAAGATGTGTTCAATCGTTGCCTTGAATTTTGGAAGGTTCAAGATTCAAATCAAGCGCGAAAGTTCTTTAATCAGGCTATAAAGGACATGAACCGCACTTCGATAAAATGCCTTCGGATAAGTGATTTTAATACATCTGGACTAACGGGTTCACATGAGGAATATAATTCTCCGTGGTGTAACCTGACAAAATCTTCGGGTACCTCTAACAAATCTGGTGGCCGTGGTGGTTCCTTTGGTATCGGAAAATTTGCACCTTTTGCTTGTTCAAGTCTCCGAACTGTATTTTACAGCACCTATGATATAAATAAGACTTCTGCCTCTCAAGGCGTTTCCAGACTGACAACCTTCAAAAATAAAAAGGGTGACACCACGCAAGGTATTGGCTTTTATGGTAATGACAAAAATACACCCATGTATAACCAGTACTCTTTAAATCCGAAATATTCAAGGCCCGACAATAGCACCGGTACAGACATCTTTATTGCCGGATTTACCGGTGAAAAAAACTGGGAACATCAAATGGTTGCATCCATTTTGGATGGTTTCCTGTATGCCATTTACACGGGTGCTTTGGTTGTCGATGTCGATGGCATCGCAATTAGCAAAGATACACTCCCGGAGTTGATGACTTCTCACAAGGAGTATTTCAAAGAGCACGCTGACGAATATTACCGTGTGCTGACGGATGATGAAAAGGCTCGCTCTTTTTCGCTCGAACTCAGCGATGATCCTGAAACAAGTGGAACCCTGACACTCCGGTTGATGATTGAACCTACATTCAACCGTCGAGTCGCTATGATTCGTCAGACCGGTATGAAAATTAAGGACAAGGGCAACATAAATGGTATTGTTCCCTTTGCGGGAACCTTGCTCATCGAAGGCGATGCCATCAATTCGTATCTGAGAAACCTTGAAAATCCACAACATCTTGCATGGGAAAAAGAGCGAGCGGATAATAAAGCTCAATATAATCAGCTAATGAAAACAATGCTCAAATTCATGAAGGATTCGTTGAATTCGATGAAGGATGAGATTGCAGAAGAGGAACTCGATCCGTCTGTTGGTGAATATCTGTCGGCAAACGATGCTGAGGACGCTGCTAATCAGGAACGAGCCGAATCCATCACTGATGAAATCAAGGAGATAAAGGTTCGTGTAGTTGAGGCACCGCCCAAACCCTCGGATGCAAATATCCCTGACAACAAACAAACCATGGTTGACGCTCCTGACGATGAAGATGGTGATGCTACTGTAACTGATCTTCCCGGTGAAGGCGGTAGTGGAAGTACTGGAAATGGTGGTGGCGGCGGAAACGGCGGCGGGATCAACCCCGGAAATGGTGGCGGAAAAACTCCTGTTGAGCATCATAAAAAGTTCATTTCAATCTCCGCAGCACGTATTCGCAACGTCCTGCGTGATAAGGCTACAGGACAGTATACTATCGTTTTCACTCCTATGATTTCTGCACAAAACGGTATTATGGATGTCTTCATGTCCGCCGAATCGCAGAATTATGAAGCTTCCATCGTCAGTGCAACCTGTGTTAGCTGCCCTGATTTGAAAGTTTCCAATAATAGAATCTCTAATCTTGTATTCACTGCCAACCAGCCTTTGCGCATCGACATACAGTTGGATTATCATGACTACTGCTCCATGGAGGTGAAAGCTTATGGAAATCAAGTATAAACTTTATCCTTATCCGGTACTTTCATCGTATTCAGATGACTATAAAGCCGGTAGTTTTGATGCGACTATTGATGTTGTACGCGATGGCTATAATTATCGTTTGGACTTCCTTGCAACGCTGACATGCCAAAGTTTATTGGAACGCATCAAGAATGGCGATGCAAAGTATGTCTACCATCTTGAATGTGCGCAAACCGGGTTCCGTACAGTTATTCAGACCGATCAATTAAGTGAGACATATACGCTTTTCAGCCAAACCGTGAATGGAAAACTTCAAATTTGCCCGTTTGTGGTGGCCGTTAAAGACTTAAATGGCTATAGCAGTTCGGATTTTCATGACGACTACCAAGGTGAAGTTTTTGACATTGAGGCAGGCTGTGTTTTGGCGGTTGGAAAGATGGTGGTTTTGGACATCACAAAAAACACTGATGACATTGCAAATACACCGTCTATTTTTAGTATCACGCGAAATCCCGACACTAGTTGTCATCAGATGCTTGTCGATATGTCGCAGCGAAAGATCATGATAAAACTTCCTTGGGATGACTTTACCAATTACAGTGCCCTTCAGTCTCTTCCTGAGGCTCAATCCATATTAAATTCGTTGACCGTTGTCCCTGCGCTTGTGTATGTTCTAGGACAACTACGGGCGCAAAGTCCCGATGAACGTAACGAAAACAATTCGGATACATTGTGGTATAAGGTTCTTTCAAAAACTCTTTCAACAAAATTCGATTGTGAGATTGAATCCACACAATTTGATGCGCTGAATTTTATGGAACTTGCTCAAAAATTAGTCAACGACCCGTTAAGTGATGCTTTCAAATTTTTAGTTAATAGTCCCACATCATCGGGAGGTGAAGATGAATGAAGTTGCAATTTGTGTGTTATGATAATATCGATGTGATTAAAAGCAACCTCGATAGCTGGGTGAACAAATTCAAGCAGCCATCGTCTGATTGGCTTTCTGAGGAGCTAAATCAGCCTCTTTTCTCTGATACCAAGTTCAAAGAAATCAAAGATTTTTCGCTCGATATGTCAGCTGATCCAAAGAAGGCATTTCTTACAGAAGCGGAAAATGCAATCCGGGTCTATAGTAATTTGAAGTTTTTGACCGATTCACAGGCTTCGGATGAGCGGCTTTGGGCTGGACTTTGTTTGGGACCCTTCTGGACGTATGTTCAATACCGTTGGGGAATCGACCAAAAGTGTACTGTTAGTGCAGTAAAAGATCACTTCTTTTTCGGACAGAAGGCTGGACGTCGTTCTCTTACCCGAAATGCGCTGTCCCGGTTGTGGTGGATTGGACGGCTGACATACGATGAAAAAAGAAAAGACCCTTGGGAATTGACAAAGTTCATCTGTGAAAGTTCCGATTACATCATGCACGCACTGGAACGTAATACATCTAACAATCCGGCCATTATTCGTCCGTTTCTGAGTGCTATAATTGATGTCAGAAAATCCGGAAGAGAAATTAACACAGACCAGTTCGGGCTTCTTGCAAAGTACCTGAATCTTCTCGGAGGAATCTATATTTTGGATTGTCTGCCAGAAGAACGAATCTACGAGAAAATCTACGCAAAGGCATTGGAAATCTCCACACCGTCTTCTCCCGAGCAGAAAATTCCGTCAACAGAGATTCAATAAAGAAAGCGGGTTGCTCTACGACAGGGCAACCCGCTTTCTTTATTGAGTCTGATCTAGGATGCTGATAATACTCTCTGCTACTGCCTTAGCAAGAAAAGGCGGAACCGCATTTCCAACTTGCTGATACTGGGAATCTTTCGTTCCTTCAAAAATAAACGAATCCGGAAACGTTTGAAGCCTTGCAGCCTCTCGTATTGATATGGCTCGATCAAGTTCAGGATGAATCCACATGGATTTCCGAACATTGACTACCGTTCCGGATGGCTCATCATATTTCAAACGCATATAAATCGTATTTTGGGTTCGTTCTGCATTGCTATAGGTGGTTTTTAATTCGGGGGAAAGATCGTGGAAATTTTCTCCCGCCTTTAGTGCTTTGAATCGAGACAGTGCAGTTTCTCTTGTTGCAGTTGTTATGTGGTTATGTAAACATCTGCCTCTCAGTTCTTTTTCCAAACCTTGAGCTTCAGGATGCGGTGGAAGAGTGAAATAGGAATCTGTTACTTCTTTTCCCGGTTCAATGTCCTGAATGTCAGAAATCGCATCTCGAACAGTTCGGTAAGACCCCTCAGTGAAGATAGCTTCAGGATAAGTATATTCAATGTTCAGGCCTTTTTTCAGACCAACCATAATAAAACGTTCTCTTCGCTGCGGTGCACCAAAGCTGATTGCATTAAGCGTGTCACATTTTAATGTATAGTTGTATGGCTCATTTTCAAGTATACCCTGCAAATAATCTAACACTGAGTAGGATTTAACTGTAGCATACAGCCCGCCATCTTTTTCAACATAATCAAAAACGTGGATATTATTATCACTTAATTCTTTGACCTTGAGCAGTGCTCTTTGAATCAAGAGAGAATCTCTGATAGCTTGAATCACTCTATCAAATGATTCTTCCCGCTTTTCCTTATTCTCAATGTAATTCAAAATCTGAATTGCCATGAAGGAGTCTTTTTGCTGGATTCGATTTGAAGATTCTGTTCCATTAAAGCCGAGGAACAGTTCTTGTAGTTGCGGAACCAGCTTCTTTTCATATTTTGTCAATGAAAGATCAAATTTTGGCTGGTTTATTCTATATCGATAGAGTAGATTTATCGTCTTGTAAAAAGTCTCAGCCCACGCATATTGAACACCATTCGGCGCAGACAAAATCAACTCTCGTGATCCCTCAAAATTCATGTTTTGAGGAAGTATTTCGATGTTATCTTCTCGAAGGGGCAGATTTAGAATTTTAGCATTGTTCATGTCATTTTCTTCAAGAAAGAATCGATGTACCTGAGATTTCAGCATCGCAACATTTTCCATGACAAATGCTGTTGGTTGCAACTCACAAATAGCGCGCACATATTCTTTGACTAGGCGATTATTCATACTGATTATCGTCGAATGTTGCCTATTAGCGTTAGAAAATCCCTGACAAGGCGGGCCACCGATGACGATGTCTACCTGTCCAACGGCTTCTTTTAACTCGTTATAGTCAATAGTTCTCACATCAGGGTACAATCTCTTTACTTCTGCAAAGTTACGCTTGTAGGTTTTTCGCGCATTGGGATTGTTTTCGGCAGCAGCCACAATGTTGATTTTCCCGGTTTGCTTGAACCCAAGACTTAGACCACCAGCTCCGGAAAACAAATCAATTATATTGTATGTTTTGATAGTAATCACTCGCTTTCTGGAGACTCTACAATAGAAATCTCTCCGTTATTTCGTTCGTATTCTGCAACATATTTCTTTAAAATGTTTTCAATTTGTGCTCTGTACGAACGATCATTGTCCTTTGCTAATTTTTTTATTTTTTTCTCTAGGACATCATCAATCCGAAGAGGATAAGGGGCCTTTTGCTTCATATAAGATGTACCTTTCTATCTTTTTTACATCTAAAGCTCTTCTGTGCTAGTATAGCAGCCTTGAAAACATTTTGCAAGATTATTCGTTAAGATTTATGTATACCCTCCAAATACTTTGCAGTATAAAAGTCATCTGAAGGGCATTTTGCAACATTAAGCTATGCTTAGCAAGGCTTTTGTGGCTCGATCAGCACCGCTGCATTCCTGACCTGATACGTCACGCCGCTGGCTTCTCCCTTTGCCTTGCGGCAGCACACCTCCGGGTGCTGCGCTGCAAGGGCATCAAGCTGCTTCTGCAAGGCGGGATTCAGCGTGAACACGCTGTAAGTCCTGTCCTCGCTGGCGTAGATCATGGTTTCCAGCTTACACATTGTCAGTGGGTTCGTCATCTTCGGTTTCCTCAAACATCTCAGATCCCCAATCCTCATCGTTCTCAATGTCCTGCGCCAGCTTCTGCATCCCAGCATAGCACTCCATCTCGGAACGGACGAAGTAGAACATCTGGTCGTACCATCGTTCCAAATGCAGCGATTCGTCCTCCAGCTTGCGGACAAAGTCGAACACCAGCCGGTTCAGATCGGGGTCAACCGTCAGGCCAGCAACCTCATACAGCCGCTTGCGGGTCAGTGCCAGATTGGGGTTGCCGTAGGCATAGAGCAGCTTCTTTTCGTCAAAGGTCAGTTTCATAGGCGTGTACCTCCGTATCAAAAAAGGGTCTGCCATGTGCAGACCCGATGTAACGAAAAGACCGCCTTGCAGTTGTGCAGGGCGGTCAGAGATGCGATATTGTATCAGACAAAAATCAGCTCAGACTTGATGATTTCCTCGGCACGGCTGCGGATGCTGTTCATCCGGCGCACCCATTCCAGTTGATCGGCGGCTTTCAGGGCTTCGGTCACGCCCTCGGCTTCCTGCATCTGCCGAATGATAAGGGCAAACTGCTCGTCTGCCTGTTCGTCCAGAGTGTCAAGGTAGCCGCCCAGTTCGCCGGACAGGACAAGCTGGTTGTACCGGACAGGATGGTGTTCTTCCAGATATTTCTTATGTAAGCGGCCCCACCGCCCGGTGGGGTGCTGCTCTGCCGGGGCTGCTACGGTCAGGTTCGGCAGATAGTGGTCGTTGACAAGGGTGTAGTCCAGACCGTTGGCGTTGTCATGGGTGGATTTTTCAAGTTCGATCATGCGGATTCTCCTTTCAGTTCATCGGTTGGTTCAAATTGAAGTGCGGCTTTATCGGCAAGCTCTTGTTGAGCCAGCTTTTTCTTTTGGGCATATTGGCGGCAGCGTTCCCGGTTTTTCTGCAAGAGTGCTTCGTATTCGGCTGCTGCCTGTGGATCGGTTTTAGCTGCTTCACGCAGAGCAGCACGTTTCTTTTTGCGGTTTTCCCCGGCAGTTTTCTGATAGTTCTTACGCTTGGCAAGTTGCTGTTCTGTAAGGTTTTTCTTGTCACTACGGCTGATTTGAATTTGACTGGGAAACGTATCACCGATAAAATTGAAGTAGATGTCGATTTGCTGCTGACGGCAGATCGTCCGTCCGCCGGATGCCGAATGAATGACAACCTTTTCAACCAGTTCGTACAGCATATCATCGGTCAAAACTTTACAGTCTTTATATTTTCGAATCAGTTTGACAAAGCGTTTCAGGTCAACCTTCGTTGTTTCAACGTTGTCCAGCTCTTTCTTCAACTCGGCAATGCGAGCTTCACAAACAATTTGTTCCTCATCATATTGCGCTATCAACCGCTGATACTGTCGTTCCGGGATTTTCCCCAAAACGCTGTTTTCATACAGGCTCCGAATCAAAGCGTCCAACTCGTCTATTCTTTTTTGAACTGAAAGCAGTTCTTTCTTACTCTCGGAGGATGCGTGCGTGTTTTGGTTTTCCCATGCGGCTTGAAGCTGCTCGGCAAACTCATCCTCGTTTTCAATAATTTCTTTTGTCATCGCTTTGATTGCATTCAGAATGGCGGCTTCAATGGTCGAGGTCTTGATAAAATGGGATGTGCAGGAGACGTACATATTACGGTATTTGCTGCACTGCCATGAAGAATCCGAATCGTACACTACATTAGAATCCCGATGTTTGGATTCTGGGCTGGAAAAGCTCATCCGGGAGCCGCAGTCAGCACAGAAAACCATACCCGACAGCCGATGTGTATATGTCCCATCCGGCAGTCTTTTCGGGCAACGTTTCCGAAGACGTTGTGCCTTATCCCATGTTTCTTGGTCGATGATAGCTTCATGAGTGTTTTTGAATACGATTCTTTCTTCCGGGGTTGCAGCGCGGCGCTTTTTTAGCTTGAAGTTTTCACGAATACTTTTGCACAGCACCGTATGCCCAAGATACTCCTGACGGTCAAGAATATAGGTCAAGGTGGTCGTATTCCATCGACAGGGGTCGTGGTACGAATGGTTTCGGGCAGCTTCGGGATGATGCCGCTCTTCGTATGCAGACGGAATCAGCACTTTTTCGTCCGAAAGCGTCTGACCGATTTGCGCAAGACTGGCACCGCTGGCTGCCATATCGAAGATCCTGCGGACAACGGCAGCGGCCTCCGCATCTATATGAAGGGTTTGCTTATCACCGGGAATCCGCTTATAACCGTAGGGAATACTGCCGCTGCACCGTTTGCCATCCTGCATCCGCGATTTGAAAACGGCACGGATTTTATTGCTGGTATCCTTGGCGTACCACTCGTTCATGATGTTCAGGAACGGAGTAAAGTCATTGTCCGTGGGATTGGCACTGTCAACATTGTTGTTGATAGCGATGAACCGAACACCCTTGGAAGGAAACTGAATTTCTGTGTAAAATCCAACTTCCAGATAATTGCGTCCGAAACGGCTCATGTCCTTTACAATGACAGTTGCAATGTGCCCGGCTTCAATTTCGGCAATCATGGACTGGAAGCCGGGACGATTGAAATTCGTTCCGCTGTATCCATCGTCCGTAAAATGCTGGATGTTGTTAAAGCCACTTTTGCGGGCGTAGTCTTCCAGATACTTTTTCTGGTTCAGGATGCTGTTGGATTCACCCTGTAATTCGTCATCTCTGGAAAGTCTTTCGTACAATGCCGTGATTTTTCCTTGGTTGGATTTTGCCATAGTTTCACCTTCTTTATTTTTAGTGGGGTTGCTCGATATGTAACAAAGATACGATATTTTTACTCTCTTGTAAACGCATCTTTGCTTTATCCTTATTCATTATAGCCCTTGGGATCGACCACCACATAAGAGGAATGAGCCTGTAAAAGCTGGGGCGTGAGCCAGAAGCGGGTTTTGCCGGAGCCGGACGAGCCGATAATGCAGCAATTCAGGTTTCGGGCATTTGCGGGGATTTTCGGGCGGGTGTTCATCGTGAGAAACTCCGTCCCGGTCAAAATCACGTTGTTTTCAAACCTTGGATCAACAAATGGTTTGATGTCTTTTTCCGTTCCCCACCGGGCGCTGCCGTATTCTGCATCCCGCCGAAACTTCTTAGCGTTCTTGCTTTTGAAATAGATCAGCAGCCGGAAACCAACGGCTCCTACAATACCGATAAGCCAATCCAGCGGGGCAAGACCAGGCGCAAAGTCAGCAAAGGCCGGGCCAATCGTCTGGCCCAGCCCGATGAGCTTATGTGCAAAATCGTTCCCCGCCGCCAGCCGGTAGGCCGTTCCCAGCTTGAGGAACGCCCACAGGATGAACAGATAGGGAATGTTCGGAATGAGATATTTTCTGATCTTATCTGTCCTCATGGGCCACCTCCTTTGCACGTTCTTTCTGCTTCGGCTTTTCTTTGGAAAGCTGATCTGCCGCCTGTTGCAGTTGTTCCCGGATGGGAACACGGTTCGATTTTGCTTTGCTTAACACCTTCCGGGAATACTCAGAAAAGCAGGCGGTCATTGCGTCTGCCTGTCCAGCCTTGAAAAACAGCAGGTATTTGTCCGGCCCGGTTTTATAGAACGCATAGTCTACATTCCATTTCCGGGCCACGCGGTCAAAGGACTTGGCATCCCCGGATAGCTCAATGCTGTTTGTGGCTGTGCCGTGGGCCATGAGCTTTCGCACACTTTGTTTTCCATGCGGTACTTGCCGCCCACGGTATGCCTTGCGGATCTTCCGGCCCACCATGCCCAGCACATACGCCAGTCCCCGCGCCGTCAGCTTGGTTGTTTTTACAGATATGGCTATCGTGCGCCGGGAAATATCTTCATCAATCAGTTACACCGCCTCCTTCCTTGGGACAATTTGTCTCGAAGTGCCATCACCGATCCCCACGGTCTTTTTTCTGCATTTGACGGTAGCCCTCCAAAGAAGAACCGTCTATGATTTCCTGATAAGCGGCCATTTGCTCCCGGATAGAGAGCTTCGGGAAAGAGAATACCTTATGCTCCTTGGGAATATCCTGCAAGCCGTGATACACTTCCACGAAATGATCGCTTTCTTTGACAACATAGCCGCCCGGGGCAAAATGGCCGTTTTCGTGGATGCAGGCATCCCGGCCATACGCCTCATAATCGAAATACGGTTTTACCTGATCCGGCACATCCAACATTTCCAGATCGTCCACATAAATACGCCCCAGCGTTTCCTCATCGGATACGCCGGGGTAAAAACCGTAACAGTCCAGATTTTGTGTCAGATTGATGATGTCCCGCACCGAAGAACAGTGATCGCCGCTGTCGAGGACGGCCTCCAGTGTTTCCAGCTCCGATGAGGTAAGCTCGGAAAGCAGGCAGGCCAGATGATTAAGCTCATCCAGATTTTCATACTCGCTCAAATGGTCATAGAGCCCCAGCACATCCCCATCGAAAGAGGTAATAAAAATTTCCTGATAGCGGACGCCATCCACGCCGATCCGTTTCAAGAGAGCCTCCACCTCCTGGGCGGTTGTGGGAAATTTCAGTGTTTCACCCACAAGCTGGCCCTCGCTGTACTTCCCCGCATTGGTAACGTAGGCTTCAAACAGGGTTGCCATTAGCGGCGGCCCTGTCCCTTGACGGTCAGGATGCCCTCAAGGGTTGTTGCCGTAATTCCCAGCCGCTGGGCCACGGCAATATCATTTTTCATGGCTTCGGTCATACTGTGCCCGCAGACAACCAGCACATGAGAACGGCGGAGCAGGTCACGGCTCATGTCGATGCCGCTTTTATGCTCCTCGGGAACAGCATCGTTGAGAAACAGGGGCAAGTACAAAGGCGGACAAATAGGAGAAAAGCCTGCCTCATACACGGTGCGGCAATACTGCGCCGCCAGTTCTGCGTTTTCGCTATCGCCGCCGAGCCATGCAGCGGTGATATAAGCAAGGGGTCGTTTCATCGTTCATACCTCCGATATTTTAATAAGAAAGTTCAACCCAAACCCCACGCCCTTTCCCAGTCTTGGGAAAGGGGGCGGCTCTGGAGGATATACCCCCGCCGCTTGCCGGGGAAATAGCACAGCCGGGGCAGACCGTCAAGGGCGAGCCGCCGAAAACGGCGGTGCGCTGCACCCTTGACGGCCCACTCCCGGCTGTACTAAAAAACAGGCGGCGACGGGGGATATATACCACCAGAGCCTCTGCGCGAGGGCGGGGCCCTCGGGACAAAGTGTCTCGAAGTTGTTACTTGTCAAGTTCCTGCTTTTTCGGGGCTTTTGCCAGCTCCGGCGGCTGTTTTTCTTTCCAGTCATCCAGCAGGGACATAATCTGTTCTTTCATTTTGGCGGGAGTGACCTCCTTGCCAAAATACTTTTCCAGTTCCGCAGTAGAAATAATCACGCCTCGATCCTCCTTTTTCTGTTCTGATAAGATACCGTCAATGACATCGCCGTTGAGCTTGCCTTCCTTATCCAGCTCCCGGAGCCGTTTAGCCTGGGCCAGCGAGGGCGAAGCCTGCTCCCCGTCAATGGAAACAGCGATAAGCCTCTGATTTTTCGGTTTGATGTAGGACAGCTCCACGGCAGGCATGAAGCCCATCTTTTTATCGTCTACCTTATCCAGAAGCTCCGGCACAAGGGAGTTGAGCCGCAAGTAGCGCATGACCTTTTTATAGTTCATATCATGCGCCTCGCCCACAATCTCAACCGAGCGTTTCCCAACATCGCCTTCTGCAACGCCTTTCAGCCGCCCGCCCTGATGCTTGATGTCCTCAACCTCGAGTTCCAGCAGCGCGGCCAATTCGCTGGGGAGCATCCCGTCACGCTGCTTGTTGCTGTCCTTCATGGCCTGTACCGCTTCGTGGTCGGTCATTTCACGGACGATAAAGGGCATTTCCTCCAGCCCCGCCAGTTCACTGCCGTGGGTACGGCGATGGCCCGCTACAATTTCATAGCCGTTTCCATCTTTCTCCGGGCGGGCAAGACCGGGAACCATTACACCGTTTACGCGGATAGAAGCAACGATTTCCTGCATTTTCGCATCGTCCCTTACCTTAAAGGGGTGCGGACGGAATGTGTGAAACGGATGAACCTCGGAAAGTTTCAGATAAACCAGCTTGCCTTCCTCAACCGGGCGGGGCGGTGTGGTCGGCTCGGGAGCCGTCTGTTCCACAGCAGCTTCTTTCGGTGCCGTATCCTGTGTGGGCTTTACGGGCTCCTTGGCATCCGGGGCCTTTCCATCGCTTCGGGACACTTTGTCTCGTTTGGACGGCTTGGGCTTGTCAGGGGCCGCCTTATCCGCCTTGGGTGGGCGGCCCTTGCGTGCCCCAGCCGATTTCTCCGCTTTCTGATTTTCAGTCGCAGCCTTTTCCGCTTTCGGCGGACGGCCACGGCGCGGCTTTTTCGGTTCCTCCGTATTGGAGGGCTGCGGTGTTTCTCCGGGGGCTGCCGCCTCTGGCGTTTCGGGGGTTTCCGCCTTTTCGACTTCGGCGCGGGCGTTCTGCCTCTTTTCCGCCATAAGTTCATTGATTTTGTCAAAGGACACAACCACATCGCCGGACTCAGGTATGGCAGGCCCGGTCTGTTCCTGCTGGGGCTCAGACGCTGCGGCCTGTTCGGGTGTGGTGATAGGCCCGGCGGCCTCCGGGGAAGTATTCTCCGCAGGGCCTGTGTTCAGTTTTTCATCGGCCATTTACGATCCTCCTTTTCGTTAAAGTTGCACAAATTAGAGCGCTAAAATTTTGTAGTTATTTTTGTGCCTCCTTTCCGTCTATCCACGCAAAAAAGCCGCCCGTTTTTCATGCCGGACGGCTTTTTGCGTAATGTGATAGATCAAATATTATTTTTTCTGATTTGTAGGCTCCGAAAAGCCTTGTATTTACAGTGTTCCTAATAGGAAGTAATCATAAGGTAATCTGCATTCCGGAATCAAAAAATCAACCATGAGGTTTACAAGCAGGCACCTTGGTCATCGCAGTAGAAATAGCAGAAAATGCAGAAACAAGGGACGAGAGTGCGCTAATAATAGCTGTAGTCGTTGCTACATCAGAGCAGGGGTTAATTTGACTATCATCAGAACCACCAAAAGCAGCCAGCCGTTCAAGTTCAGCACAGTCAATTTCTTCATGTTTTTCATTAGAATTCATAGCAGCATGTTCCTTTCATATAATTAACACAAAAAACAGCCAATTAAATCCGGAATGCAAATCAATATTATAAGTACATTTTTCTAGTTGTCAAGGCTAAAACAGCACAAAAGACAAAGTACTTGATTGGGATTATTTGGTGATAATTTAATTGACAAGACGATACAGCGGTGCTTTAATTTGCAACGAAGGAACGCTCTATAATTGTCAAAAACTGAGGCGATCAAAATGAAAGATGAATTTTTAAGTATCATAATGGAGTGTGCAGCATCGATTGTAAATGAAAAAAATTCTGAGAATTCGCTACTGAGAGATGAATGCGGAGAAACGCTATATGGGCAAGTACTAACTCAACTTACAAATGCTATTGCTAATCTATTATCAAGCATTTGGATTAAAGAATATTCTGAAGCTCGCAATAATCATATCATCAATGATTCGACTGTAGAATCACGATTTTCTCATTTTAGAAAGCTGTCAACAACGAAAAAATACAGGAAATACATTTTTGACAAGTATGAATTATTAGAAAATGATGTTGACCAGTATATAAATAATTACTATGATATGATTGGTGAAATCGTACAAAGCTATAAGAAAGATAAAGCCGATTTGGAAAATCATTTTAATTTTATATACGGAAAGATGATTGCAATACATAGTGGAATGGGCGATACACATAATGGTAAAAATGTGTGTGAAGTGGAATTTGAAAATGGCACACTGTTTTATAAGCCACGAGCATGTTTAACGGATCGTTTCTTTGAGGAGCTACTTACCATTGTTTCGCCACAAAGCATAGAGAATAATCAAACTGACTTTTGGGGCGATACAACACATTCATGGCATCGGCCAATAATATACCAGATGGCTAATAACATTAGTGCTGTTAAAAATTATTATTATCGAGCTGGGGTTTATCTCGCTGTTATGTATTTGTGTTCATCGACCGACATGCACTCAGAAAATGTCGTTTGTTGTATGGATTCGCCAAGAATTATTGATTGCGAAACGGTTGTTTCTGCTCAAAAACATAATTTTGAACAAAATCAAATAGGTAAGACACTGGAATCAAGTGTTTTGCAGAGTCGGATGCTTCCCGTTAATTTACCCACTGATGTATTCGATTACGACGTGAGTGGACTATTTGCAGAAACGATGAAGTCAAATAAAATCAAGGTTCCGATGATTGTTGACGATGTGGAACTAGACATTAAATATAAATATGTTCTAGTTAACGAAACGCCAAAACTTTCAGCATTACATTCAAAATTGGGCTGTGCACAAGAAAAAGATGTTATAGGGATGCTTCTTGCTGGATTCAACGCGGGATGCACCGAAATAATAAAAAGAAAAAATTCTGTGCTACAAGTTGTTTCTGACCCACAATATTCGAAGATGAAAGTTCGCCAATTATTAAGACCAACCTATACTTATTCAAAGTTTATTGATGAGTCACATAAACCATGTTGCGAAAGAACAAAAGAAAATCGAGAAGCTCTATTTGATATTTTACGTGAAAATTTCAAAAGTGATGCAAAATATGGTACGACGCGACTCGAATATGAAATTTCTGAAATGAAAAGAGGAAACATACCGATTTTCTATAGCGAATTCTGCAAGAATGATTTATTTGCAGACGGTAGAATTATTTGTCCGAGATATTACCAATTCTCTGCTAAAGAGACTATTTTGGAAAAGCTACTTCACCTTGACGAAACAACCATTAAATATCAAGAGCGTTTAATTGCAATGTCGATTTTTTTGCACTCTGCAAATTTGGATCCTTCAAATACAATCCATAATTTTGACAATATTTTTTATATTAACGGTTATGATAATTATACTACAAAGTATCTTGAAGCCTCAAAAAAATGGTGCGAAGAATTTCTAAAATATCTAAAAATCAGCGAGTGCCCTGTAGATTCCACTCACGCATCTATGATTATTCCAACAGCTATTGAAGATACACAAACTCCTGCATGCTTATCAACGATATGTCCGGATTTTTATGCTCAAGGAGGTATAATTTTCTATATTTTGGCATACGCAAATGTGTTTTCCTAACTAGAGTATAAGCTATATGCAGACAGATTGTTGGAAAACGCAAAAGATGCTCTAAAGAACCCGTCAAAGATTGCTGAAAAAAATGCCTTTTCATTATATGGTTTTTGGGGGAGTTCATTATATATAAAATATAATGAGTATCTAATGTTTGATGACAAGACCGATTACGCATGCGTTTTCGATTTAATAAAAACAATCATAGACAAACTTTTGCAACAGCGATTTGAAAATGCAGAAAACGATTTTGATTTTATGCACGGATTTAGTGGGACAATATATCTTCTGGCAGAAATTTTGAGAAACGACAACAAAATATTCATTGCATTCTTTGATGATTTCGATTACATTTCGCGAAAATACATTGATGCGTTTTTTTACTCTTTCCTTAATGGTACTTTTAGCGAAATTGGTTTTGCCCATGGTATTTCCGGAAATATTGCAACTGTTGCAATGATATCAAAGTTAATTCCAATTGATTATAATAAGCTTGAACAATGTATAAAGGCTGATGATCATATGTTTAAAGAATCTTCTGAGCATTCATGTTTGCCCAGTTGGTGTAATGGCATTGCTGGACAAATACTGGCAAGAGTAATTGGATATACGGCCACCTTAAACAAATCTACCAAAGAGGTGTTTGAAAGTTCACTGAACAGCTATCTTGAAGAAAAATATCTAAATGTTTTACTGTCTTGCAAACAATTATGTCTTTGCCATGGTGTTTACGGAGTAGCTTCTGTTTTGAATTATCTTAAAGATAATTCAAAGCAGAAGAAATCTTTTCCTAATATATATTTAAATGTGAATCCCATGAGCATTCAGTGGGTAAACGGCATTTCCTATCCATACGAATCATTTATGACGGGCATTACCGGTGTTCTCTACGAGCATTTAAGATTGATAAATCACAATATTCCCAATACACTTGCAGCAGGCCTATAGGGAGTAGAAGTATAATTTTTCTTGACAAGCCATTCTACGTGTACTAAGGAGCATCCGTATAAAGCATATCAAATAAAAAAGGACTTGCAATACAAGAGTGAATTGTTTTTCCAAGAATAATTTTATAGGGTTTGGAGTTATAATGCGGCTACGGTTTTGTTTTATCAAACGGTGAAAGAAATGATTGTAAACATGAAAAAGATCCCAATGATTTATCAAACAACTACATCAGACTGTGGGCTTTGCTGCATTTCTATGCTAGCAAGTGCTTATTCATTCAATCAACCATTAGCCTTTTATAGAAAGCAGTTTAATATCGGTCGAGATGGAATCTCTATTGATGGGATTTGTGAGATATATAAGAGCATAAATATGGATACTAAAGTATTGAGAATTGATGATTTGATTGAATATCTGGATCATCAATACGAAGCTCCGTGTATATTATATTTAAATACTCAGCATTTTGTCGTGGCTCAAAAGAGAGGAAAGAAGTTAATTGTTTTTGATCCCGCAACAGGCAAAAGCACATACTCTCTAAACAAGAAAGACTCCATTCCATATGCATCTCAATTTGCCCATTACTTAATTATTCCAACGCCTTCAAAAAAGTTTTGTGTTCGAAAAGGTGACATTGGAACCTTACGACATATAAAACCATATTTATTTGAATTTAGAGGTACTCTCGTAAAAATCCTGTTTTTTTCACTTTTGGCATATTCAATTTCTCTTTTGGTTCCGATTTTATTACAGAACATCGTAGATACACTGGTGAAATCAAGAACTCCGGCTATAGTTCAGTTTGCCTTAATAGCTTTAGGATTAGTGGCTTTTTTTACCCTGTTTTCTTTCCTAAAAAATAATATAATAACACGATGCCAAGTCGATGTATATAATGCACTGTACGAGAACTCCATTCGACATTTATTTGAAATTCCATATTCATATTATGATAATAGATCGCAGGGAAATATACTGTTTCGCATAAATGTCCTTTCACAATTTCAGTCAATTATTAGTTCTGTGTTTCCTCAATTTGTTGTTTTGGGAACATCGACATTTGTTATCCTTGTATATTTGAGTGCCCATTATCCCATACTTATGCCACTTCTCGTTGCTACTTCATTATTAGCAATTCTTTATGTGGTAATTTCGAATAAAATACTCCTAAAGATGAGAAACGAACAGATTCACGAAAACGAGCAGTTAAGTGTTCTTAACACAGAAACGGTTCAAGATATGTTTCAAATTCGATCAATGCATCTTTCAAAAATGTTTTTGAACAGATCTTATGAATCGCTCCACAAGTTTAGCAAGGTTACCTTGAAAACAGATTCAGTTTCATTGAATCTCAACCAAATCGTCAGCTATTTTACAATGTTCGTTCCAGTTTTTGGAATACTATATCTGTTGATTATATTACCGGAAGATACTTTAAGCGTCGGCGAGCTTGTTGCTGTATATTCATTAATGGGAACCTACTATTCATCTGCAATCTCTTTTTTCACTCTTTTTCTTAATACATCTACATATAAATCGTCTCTTGAATATTTAAACGATTTTCTTGATGAAGAAAGTCAAAAAAAAGACAAACACATCAATCCGAAAGAGTTCAAACTGCTTACATTTGAGGACGTTTCATTCTCTTATAATGCATCAACAAATTATATTTTAAAAAATGTTTCTTTCTCTGTAAAACAGCATGAAAAGGTTGCCATAGTTGGAGCCTCTGGCAGTGGAAAAACTACAATATTAAAATTATTGTCAGGTCTATATCAGCCTGTAAAGGGTGATATAAAATTGAATGGTTATAAATTAGATTACATTGATGATTGTTACTTCTCTAAAAACATTGCATTTGTTCCGCAAAACGCATTTATCCTCAATGACACAATTCTAAATAATGTTACATTTGGAGACAAATCCATCACAGAAAGCGATGTGTTCAATGCTCTGGATATTGTTAATTTAAAAAATGATGTTTTATCTATGCCATTGGGTTTAAGGACAGTTATTTCTGCTTCATCATCTAACTTTTCGGGTGGACAGGTGCAGAGATTGGCGATTGCGCGTGCAATTATCCGACATCCTGAATTGCTGGTTTTCGATGAGTCTACATCATCGTTGGATTCAATAAATGAAGAAGGTCTGTATCGTAAATTAGCACAATTAAATATCACAACAATAATTGTTTCGCATAAATTATCAACAATCAAAAACGCCGACAAAATACTTGTAATTGATGGTGGAAAAATTGTAGAATCTGGAACTCATGAAATGTTAATGAATAAAAAAGGAATCTATTATAATCTGTTTGTACACCAAACCTAAGTCAGTATGTTTTCCTCTTTGCGCTTTCCTACATAATAGATTTTTGGTGCGAGAGGTCATTGATGGATTATTTGCATAAGTCAAAGTGGATAGAGAATAAGCGATGAAAGTTTTTGTTTTTAACGGAAGTCGGCATAGAGCCAACTCTGTTTGTTGTATGTGGATTGATCAGTTCATGCAGTTGCTAAAAATGTCAGCTCCTGAGTCTATCGAATTCCTTTCGCATGGAATGGAGAACATTCAATTTTGTTCTGGTTGTCAGGAATGCTTTAAAACGGGAATGTATTTGTGCTCAGATTCTATGAATTTGATTAGAAGCGATATGCTTGCATCTGATGTTATTGTATTGGTATCACCAGTTTATAACAACTCAATAAGTGGAAGCACGAAAGTTTTCCTTGATAGAATTTCTTGTTGGACACACCTATTTAAACTCGCTGGAAAATATGCAATTTTAGTAACCGTGTCTGATCGAAAAAACATGAACAGCGCAATGGAATATCTAAAATATATATCCGACTTTCTTGGACTTTATGTTGTTGATTCGGTGGTTGTTGAAAAAGAAAATTTGATTAAGGATGAATTTGCTAGCATATGCAAAAAATCAGTAAACAAATTAATTCGAGTGCTTACAGCAGACGATGAACTTATCCATGTTTCTGAAAGACAAGAGCAATGCTTTCGCTCAATGAAAAAAAGCTATAAAGACTTTCAACTACCAACATACGAGAAAAATTATTGGGAAAAGCATCTAATGAGATATAATTCACTGTTGGATATGATATTAAGTAAAAGGCTTAAATTTAATAAGCACCTGTAGTACCTCTAGCCAAACAATCAGTGCGAATCAAGTCTGATTGTTTGGCTTTTTATTTTTCCCAAAAAGGAGCGTGATGCCATTGACCCAACCGAAAACCGACCTAGCCTATCTCCGCAACGAAAAAGCCAAAGCAGAGCAAAAGCTGCGCTCTTGCCAGAAACGAGAGAAGATCCTTGAACGCAGGATGTCAGAGTTGAACCGGAGAGAGAGTGTGCATCGCCTTTGCACTCGTGCCGGAATGCTGGAAAGCTTTCTGGTCTGTCCGGGAGAACTGACCGACGATCAGGTGATGGAACTTCTGAAAATCTCGTTCCGTCAGCCGGAAGTTGTGCTGGCGCTTGCAAAAATGGTGTATGACGTTCACGAACACAGCAACGTTCCGAGCCCCCTATGAAATAGGGCGCAATTATACACCTCGTCGTCACTTGCTGCGTATCGTTCGCATTCTCAAAAAGATGGTTGTCTTTGGGCTGTTTTCGTTGCCTACCTATCGGCCCATTGGATGCCATTGGGTAATAACGTCAGAAAAGTCACTTCCGAGAACTTTCCTACAGATGCAGGATAGCGCGGTTGGGTGACTTAAGAGCGAGAAAAAAAAGAGACCTCATTGCGTTAAAAACACAAACAGCCGTCTATCGTTTCCTAAAGAAACAATGGACGGCCGTTTGTTGTTATGCATCTATGGTAGATTTTGGGATGAATGCGAAACGTTTAATCGTAATTGTACTCGCCACTGGCATAGCTATATGTGTAATCTGCGGGAATGTCAACAAAGTCGCTATTCCACGGCTCAAAGTTTTCATATTCTTGGTAGTATGGAGCACTCGAACTCGTTAAATAGAAAAATTCCAGCTTAACTTTACCAGTAGTGCTTCGATCAATTGCGTCATTCAAATCCCATTGTTCGAGGTTTTGCAAAATATAGAAAGTTGCGCTTATCGGAAGGCCAATCAACCATATGGTTGAACTTGCTTCGATACCAAGGTATGCCGCAATTTTCTCAGCACCCTTGGCGGTTATCACACCAATAAATTCGCCTGTAGCCCAATCGATAAAACCAGGACTATTCATTGCACGCTGGTAAAACTCAACTTGCTCAGAAGGCATATATACCACTTTTGTGTATATGACATTGCTGACTGGACTCAGGCTACCAGTGTAATTTAATGTTAACGTTCCACCCTTTTTGGAGTAAATCGAACCCGCTGCGGAAGCATAGAGCGTCTCATCGACAATTGAGTGGTACTGCTCCATCAAACGACTTACTTCTCTGGAATTTTTTGCTTTAGCGAGCTGATTGTTTATAGCAGTCAATTGAAGGATATCACTGTCTGTAAAGCCCATCTGATGTAACTCAGCTTGATATTGATTAGAAATCTGGCTCTCCGTTATGCTATCTTTTCCAAGAGCAAGAGTGCTAAGAGAACTTGAAGTTGAAAGCATAACGAGTGATAAAAATGCGGCAAAGAACTGTAATGTTTTCTTCTTCATAATGGAAGCTCCTTTAGAACATTTGAAACCGGATAGTATCCGCAGATGAGCAATCCTATGCCAACCAGTATGACACAAGCGAACTCTATCGTGTAGGCCAAGGCTTTCCTGTCAGTCAATTGTAATATCTTTTTATGAAAGTCTTCAATACTTTTGATGTTGACAACAAGCAAAAAAATTGACAACCAACTACTCAAAAAGGAAAGATAAAAACAGGCCCAAATGTATTGCTCAAACATGAATACTGTCGATTGGAAAACAACTTCTAAAATATTATTGGTTTTCATGATAATAAAATTATTCTTTTTTGTGATAATAGTTTAGAATATCAAAATCGGCATCGGAATCACCCTTTCATATTTTGAAATCAAAAAAAGTCATAATATACATATCGATTTAGATTAACCATTGATACAATCAAATCACAAGAATCAATCTCTGTCCACGATTTTGTATCAAAATAGAGAAAACTTGTAACGAAATCGGTGTGGCTGCAAACAATATGACCCTCAACACTGGGCATCCAGCATTGAGGGCCATGTCTCTAAGTTATCTTTTGCATTGTTCTCGCACTGTATTGCAAATCAATCGTTAACCGAAGGCTTTTATTATGTCATGAAGAATTTCCATCTGCTGTGGGGAAAGATCATTTCCTTTTTGACTTGGTGAAAGCAGTTCATTACGGAGTTTAATTAAAGTTTTCTTTTGCGCACCAGTCAATCCAGAAAGAGATAGTACTTCTGGCGCATCCAGTCCTAGGAGTTCATCTGTTGAAATACTAAATAAGGATGAAATGCTTGCAAGAACATCCAACGGAATTGCATGTGCATCACTTTCATATCCACTAACCGTGGATACAGCCTTATTTAACCGTTTAGCCAAATCTGCCTGCGTCCAGCCACGACTTTCTCTCAGCTTTTTTAGCTTTTCTCCTAAATAATGCTCCATTCCTGTACACTCCTATCCTATATAAAGTGTACTATTTGAAATTTCAATATAATCGTACTATACTACATATAATGTTCGATTATATTGAAATTTGATTGACTTGTGAGGAGCAGGGCTGTATGTTGTGTGATAAAAAGCATTCCCATGTGCAATGGAGGGATTTCAAAATGAATGTCTTGGTTTGTGACGATGACCAGCAGATCGTTGATTCTATTATTGAAGAACTCAAAAAGAAAAGCGAGGAAACGCATGTAGCATTAAGATTTTATGGTTTTTCTCAACCAAGTCAAATAGACTTATCACTTCCGTATGATATTGCGCTTCTGGATATTGATATGGGCGAAACAAATGGAATTGAGCTTGCCAGAAAGTTACGAGCAGAAAATGAAAACATTGTGATTATCTTCATTACGAATTTCATTCAGTATGCTCCAGAGGGATTTGAGGTTCAAGCCTTTCGATACTTACTAAAAGCAGATTTCTCTGCTAAACTTGATTCCTACTTTGATTCAGCCGTCCAAGAAGTGCTTCAACGGAAACAGCTTGTTACAATTTCGATAAACTCTGAAATTATTGATGTACCTGTAAATGACATTCTGTATTTAGAATCTCATCGAAGAATCATTGTTATGCACTTGTTGGACGAAAAACGCCCAGCATACCAATTTTACGGCAACATAACGGAACTATCCGAAAAAATCGAGCCACTCGGTTTCCTTCGTATTCAAAAAAGCTATCTTGTCAATATGCACTATGTCGAAATCTTTCAATACAATAAAGTCCAATTGCGCGGTGGTCTTTGTCTGGCTCCAAGCGAAAAGAGTTATAATGAGCTAAAACAGAAATATTTACATTGGCGAGGTAAAAGTAGATGGATGCTTTAATCAGTTTGGTTTACACAATCATAGATTCAGTCTGCGTATGTCTGTTTTTAGACGCTTTTGCTTCGCACCGTTGGAGGGATCATAGATTTCTTGTCGGTGTAATAGTTCAAACTATTTTAATGTATGCATCCATTGAATTCAGTGTTATTGTCTTAAATCGAAACCAAATCGTCAAAATTTTTTTAATTCTACTATCCTGCTTTATTGTTGCCAGAATTCTATATGAGAATATCTCAGGAAGGTTTTTATTATTTCTTATTGTTGTAGAATATCTCTTGACTTATAGTTTATCTTTTGCAGTCGGAATGCTTGCAACTTCGGTTTGTGGGATGGATGCTCAGACGTTTCAAGCCAATAAGACTTTATCTCTAATCTATGGAATCTCTTATTATTCTGCTGAATTATTTATTATTGCACTGTTTCGTAAAATAATGCTTCAGCGTATAAGCAACAGGCCCAGAAGCGATGCTCAACATTCGCAGCTGATACTGTACTTTCTATTTCCATGCGCATCGTTTGTAATGCTTGTGATCCTACTTTACGTTACAAGTGGTCACAATATAGAAGAGTTTGTTTCTGCTGGCTGTTGTATTCTCATTTTTATTTCAAACGTCGCAGTCCTCTTCTTATTGGAGCGAATGGAATATGCCGCATCGGAAAGAGAACAGCTGTTGACACTTAATCAGCAGCTACAATCGAAAAACATGACCTCAGCAAGCGAACTTTATTCAGCTCAAAGGAAGAAAGTTCATGACTTTCGGGCGCACCTGAATGTTCTAAATCAACTAATGAAAAGCCAAGAGTATTCTGCTGCTGAAGAATATCTTGGAAAAATCACCGAAGAGCAAACAGATCGACTATTCCTTGTCAACACACACCATCCTATCTTGGATGCACTTTTCAACACAAAAGCTGCCGAAGCAACTCAAAAGAAGATCAGTATTGATTTTGAAGTGAATGATCTATCAAATCTTCCATTTGATGCCTCTGATATAGTAGTGCTTCTATCAAACCTCTTGGATAATGCCATTGAAGCGTGTCAACGGTACGATAAAGGTGACAAAACGATTCATGTCATGGCGGTTGCGCAACAAGACTTTTTTATCTCTGTCCGAAATACATCAGAACCTGTTACAATTATAAACAGTTCCATTCCAACTACAAAACCAGAACCACAGCTGCATGGTTTTGGACTTGCGAACATCCGACTGATTCTTGAAAAATACAGCGGCGAGTATACCATGTTCTATGAAAATGGGTGGTTCCAGTTCACCGCTGATATACCGCTCACTCCGATTTCGTGACAAAAAAAGTCCATTTCGTTACATTATTGTGGAAATTGTAGCTCAACTTGTGTATTCTTTCTTTCAAGAAAGTTCTTTTAATGAGGATTGTCGCAATGAAAGATTTTGCAATGCAATTAACGCAAAAGTGCGTGTCGATGGGATTGCTTGATGAATCTTATTCTGAATGGTTTGCATATAGCATCGAAAAAAGAGTGACAACCTTATTCACTTGGCTTGTGCAGTGTCTGATTGGCGGTTTTTGCTTTGGCTGGACCTTAACGATTTCATTTTCTGTGTTCTTCCTCTTAATTCGGAAATACACAAACGGTTATCATGCTGCTACTTATAGTAAATGCCTGTTCTGTTCCATTTTATTAGAAGTAGTTCTTCTTGCTTCAATCTCCTACGTTTTCCGTACAGGCTTGGCGTTGCTTTTCTTAACTATAGTTTCTGATATTACAATTTTGTATATTGCACCAGTTAACAATAAAAGCATTCACTGGTCAACAAATGAATTTAAGGCTGCAAAAATAGCTGTTCGTTGGTTATTATTGATTCTAAATATTTTCGCAATTTTGTTGGTGGGAACTCAAATCGCTCCTTCCATACTACAAGGGTTGGTCGCAGCATTGACTGCTGATGCAATAACATTATCCATTTCACGCTGTCAAAATTGAAAGGAGGGCATACAAATGAAAATTCAAGTCAAACAGTTCGCCAAAAAGAAAATTGAAGCTCTGGTGAAGAAGGATATGCAGGAGTGGCCTCCGGGTTGTGCAGGCTGGATGTATCAGCCGAAGCGTCCCTATGTACCTGAGAAGCATCTGCAAGAAAAACGAAAATAAGTTCAATCCTGAGATGGCATGGTCGCTTTCCTGTTTCAACAGCAAAAAGCACCATGTCATTTTTCTTTGTTGGTGACTCCGATTTCGTTACGAATTTTCTCCATCTTATTACAGAAACGTAGACAATATTGCTTGCTGCGTATACAGTGTAAGAAAGGATGGCGCAATGCACAAATCGAAAGGAGTTACTCCAATGCAGCAATATAGCTTTGAATGAAATTCAAACTTATCAATCAGGTTTCATCGCACAGAGTGGATGAGGCTAAGGATGCTGTGCTTTTTTGTCGGAGGTGTTCCTTATGCTATCGTCTGAACAGAACTACGAAGCGCAGAATTTCGAGAGTGTCCAGTGCGCCATTGATTTTGAAAACACGATGAACGAGCTGGAGAAACAATTATACTATCGTCATCTTCCGCCAAAAGAGGTTGCCTTACGAGTCATGGAAGCCGCCTGTAAATTCTACGCCGCTGATTGGTGCGGTTTAATTCAGGTCGATCTCGATTTAGGGTTATGGAAACCATATTGGTGGCACAACGAATGTTCGGAAGATAAAACTACAGCTCTGACAAATGAATTTGAATCATCTGAATTTCTTGATCGCTGGGTGAGAGCCGTGCGCCGTGGAATTCCGATGGTAGTTTCTGACACTGAACTGATCAGAGAGCAATACCCGGATGAGTACAGCCTATATCAGCGCCTTGGCATTCAGTCGGTTTTGGCGATTCCCTTGGAACCTCGCCCGGTTGCATTGATTGCTGTTCGCAACCCTAAACGGTACATTCGCCAAACCAGTATGCTGAAACTGCTGGCCTATGTACTGTTGGTCGCTTACAATGATAGCCGGATGGTTGATGGTCTGAATATGACTTTGGCACCGGAAAATATTAAAAGCAGCCACGACATTTTTATCAGTCTGTTCGGTGAACTGAGAATCTATACGTCTCGTGGCGTTCTGCGTGAATCTGATTTGAAATCACCCAAGATCAGCCGATTACTTACCTATCTACTCCTTTCCCAGAAAAAAACTGTTCCCCCGATGGAGATCGTTCAAAACATTTGGCCAGAGGAAATGGAAGATGCAGAAGTACCCGGAAAGAATATGAAGTATCTGATTTATCGGCTTCGGCAGGCATTCAGCCTGATTTCGGATGAACAACTTGTACTTTCCACCGCATTTGGCTACCAGTTAAATCCCAATCTGCACATCACAACCGATTTTCAGAAATGTGATGAACTGACAGTTGCTGCGGCAAAGGCAACCTCCGTTGTAAACAAGGTTGGGCTGATGGAGAAAGCTGTTGAACTGTATCAGGGGAAACTTCTTTCTTCTGCAGAAGGTGAACACTGGCTGGTTCACACAGCAAATCGATATCATTTTGCGTATATGAGTACCGCTAACGAACTGTTGAAGCAGTTGATGACCATTCACGCCTATGATTTGATTCACCAATATGCAGCACTGGCATTGACGATCGCTCCTGAAAATACAAAAGCCTATTACTGGCTCATTCAGTCCTACCTGAAACAGAATATGGAGGAGATGGCCACAGGTGAACTAGTTGCTGCAAGACAGAAGCTGCCGGATGAAGAGTATCAGAAACTACTTCAAGAACTCAAAAAATAAAACAGCGCTACTACGTCATACCACTTTCGTGCAACTTTCACGCAACTTCTGTACAACCTCATTTTTTCATAAATAGAACCATACCACCTTCATGCAACCGTCATACCACTTCCATGCAACCCTCGTGTGCTATGATAGCAAAGCAGTTTTAAGCCTTGCTGTCTGGCCGCGAGGGTTTTATTTTTTGTAATCTTTCCAGCCAGACACCAGCTTTCGACTCGCAGAATCCAAAAAACATATCGAAAGCCTGAGATGCATTAAAGGCCGAGGATACTTATACTGCTTTCCATTTTCGGATGGAAAGGTATCGGTAACCTTTTCTTTTAATGCGTCTTTTTTCGCTGAGAAAAGCCCGTAAACTGCCCCACAGTGAAGTGTCCTCAACCTCCGCATCCGGCGGAAAGGATCTTCATTATGTTCAGTATGAAAGAATTTGGTCAGCGTGTCAGCAATCTTCGGAAAGTTCGCAAGCTTACCCAAGATGAGCTTGCATATCGAGTAAATGTAAATAAAGGTCATATTAGC
>OGUA01000196.1_pt1 | contig 40579 bp, 35 predicted proteins | sample 1573691 | NCBI WGS metagenome assembly OGUA01 (sample SAMEA2581925, study PRJEB24529) | metagenome | biome: Human gut stool | place: China | collected 2011 | reverse complement strand
GGTTCTTCCGGTTCCGGAGACCCCGGAAGAAACCCCGGAACCGGAAGAACCGGCGCAGAAACCCGCAGGACTGAATCCGGCCATTCTTTTGGCGGTGCTGGCTCTGATGGGTGGCGGCGGCGCTTTTGCCTACTTTAAGCTGGTAAAAAGCAAACCCAAGACCAAGGGCAACGACAATTTGGACGATTATGACTACGGCGAGGATGATACCGACCAGGAGGATGAGGAGTCGGAAGAACCGGATGCTGACGGGGGCAGCACAGAAGAAGATGACGAGGACAGCGTGAAATGACCCGTTTCACAGACAGTCCCTATGAACGCATGATGACACGCAGGCCGGAGGGCGGGAAGGAAACTTCCCGTCCTCCTTCTTTATCTCCCGGCCACCCCTGTTATGGCTGCGGGAATTATCGTCCCGGACAACCCTGTGTAGGATTCTGCCACCGGCAGCTGACCGCATGGCTGCGGGAAAGGAGGATGAAAAACCATGAAGCTGGTGATCGCTGAGAAACCGTCCGTTGCTCAAAGTCTGGCCGCCGTGATCGGGGCCACCACCCGCAAGGACGGCTATCTGGAGGGCGGCGGCTGGCGAGTGAGCTGGTGTGTGGGCCATCTGGCTGGTCTGGCCGACGCCGACGCTTATAACCCGGAGTACGCCAAGTGGCGCTATGACGATCTGCCCATTCTGCCGGAACATTGGCAGATGGTGGTGAGCAAGGACAAGAAGAAACAGTTTGATGTGCTGAAGCAGCTGATGAACGCCCCGGATGTGACCGAGGTGGTGAACGCCTGCGACGCCGGACGCGAAGGTGAGCTGATCTTCCGCGCCGTCTACGAGCTGGCGGGTTGCACCAAACCCATGAAGCGGCTCTGGATTTCCTCGATGGAGGATTCCGCCATCCGGGAGGGTTTTGCGAACCTGCGCCCCGGCGCGGACTATGACGGCTTACGGGATGCGGCCCTCTGCCGTGCCAAGGCGGACTGGCTGGTGGGGATCAACGCCACCCGGCTGTTTTCCGTGCTGTACCACCGGACCCTCAACATCGGGCGCGTCATGTCCCCAACACTGGCCCTCATTGTCCAGCGGGAGGCCGAGATCGACACCTTTAAGCCGGTGCCGTTTTACACGGTGACGCTGGAGCTGCCCGGTTTCTCTGTTTCAGGGGAACGCATGGCGGACAAGGGCACCGCCCAGCAGCTGAAAACGGCCTGCCAGGATGCGGCTGCTACGGTGAAAAAGGTGGAGCGCAAGGACAAATCCGAGAAGCCGCCCGCCCTCTATGACCTGACCACCCTCCAGCGGGACGCCAACCGGCTGCTGGGGTTCACAGCCCAGCAAACCCTGGACTATTTGCAGAACCTCTATGAAAAGAAGCTCTGCACCTATCCTCGGACGGACAGCCGTTACCTGACTTCGGATATGGCAGCAAGTCTGCCGGAGCTGGTCCGGCTTACCGCTGGGGCGCTGCCCTTTGCCGCTGGTATGGAGCTTGCCTGCAATGCGGCACAGGTCATCAACGACAAGAAAGTGACCGACCACCATGCGGTGATCCCCACCCGCAACCTCCAGGGCGCGGACCTGTCCAGCTTGCCAGTTGGCGAAAAGACGGTGCTGGAGCTGGTGGCCCTGCGGCTGCTGTGCGCCGTGGCCCAGCCCTATACCTTTGCGGAAACCGCCGTTGTTGTAGAGTGCGCCGGTGCGGAGTTTACCGCCAAGGGCCGCACGGTGAAACAACCCGGCTGGCGGGCGCTGGACGCTGCATACCGCGCAGGGCTGAAAAATGCAGAACCGGAAACCGAGGACAAGGCTCTGCCGGAGCTGTCTGAAGGTCAGACGCTGCCCCTTTCTGGTGCTGCCGTCAAGGAGGGCAAGACCACCCCGCCCAAGCACTTCACCGAAGATACGCTGCTTTCCGCGATGGAGACTGCCGGGAAGGACGATATGCCGGAGGACGCCGAGCGCAAGGGCCTGGGGACCCCGGCCACCCGCGCCGGTATCTTGGAAAAGCTGGTGGCCACCGGCTTTCTGGAACGGAAAAAGAGCAAAAAGCAAGTACAGCTCCTGCCCTCCCATGATGCGGTGTCCCTTATCACTGTGCTGCCGGAGCAGCTGCAATCGCCCCTACTGACCGCTGAATGGGAGTACCGGCTGGGCGAGATCGAGCGTGGCGAGCTGGCCCCGGAGGATTTCATGGATGGAATTTCCACCATGCTCAAGGAGTTGGTAGGAACCTATCAGATGATTAAAGGCACCGAGTATCTGTTCACTCCGCCCCGCGAAATGGCGGGCAAATGCCCCCGCTGCGGCGGTGATGTGGCGGAGCTGCAAAAGGGGTTCTTCTGCCAGAACGAGGGCTGTAAATTTGCCATTTGGAAAAACAACAAGTGGTGGGAGCTGAAGCGAAAGCAGCCCACCAAGGCCATCGTGACGGCGCTGCTCAAAAATGGCCGCGCCCATGTAAGCGGCCTGTACTCCGAGAAAACTGGCAAGACCTACGACGCCACCGTGGTGCTGGAGGACACCGGCCAGTACGTCAATTTCAAGCTGGACTTTGACCGGCAGAAAGGCGGCGGCAAATGAAACTGAGCCTTTATGAACAGGAAACCATTATCCTCTACAACCAGGCCGAGGCCACCGCCGAGGTCTATTCCCACGACCCGCGCCTGCTGGAAAAGCTGCGGCGGCTGGCGGAGAAGTACCCGGACCAGATCGTGAAAAAGGACCGGCAGACCTTTACCGTCCCGAAACGCTGTGTGTCAGTCCGGGAGCCGTACAGCGCTGAGCGCCGCAAAGCCGCCAGTGAGCGTGCCAAAGCAGCCGGGTACAAACCGCCTCCCCCAAAAGCGGGCGGTAAGTGAGCATGGGCGAGAGCGTTTTTGAAGTCGTGAAACAGTCCGTCACCGTTCGGGAGGCGGCGGAAATGTATGGGATCGAGGTAAAGCGTGGCGGCATGGCCTGTTGCCCGTTCCATGATGACAAAAATCCCAGCCTGAAGCTGAACGAGGACTACTTTTACTGCTTTGGCTGCGGGGCAACTGGCGACGTGATCGACTTCACCGCCCGGCTCTATGACCTTGCCCCCAAAGAGGCCGCCGAAAAGCTGGCCCAGGATTTTGGCCTCTCCTATGACAGCAAGGCCCCTCCCCGGCGAAGTTATGTCCGGCAAAAATCCGAGGCGCAGGCGAGGAAAGAAAAACGCGAACACGCCTGGAGCGTGCTGGCGGACTACTATCACCTGCTCCGAAGATGGGAGACTGACTATTCCCCCAAGACGCCGGATGAGGACCCACATCCCCGTTTTATGGAGGCCATCCAGAAAAAGGATTACATGGGCTATCTGCTGGACACTTTTCTCGACAGCAGCACCGAGGAACGGGACCAGTGGATCGCAGAACACACTGTTGAAATCGCGGCTATCGAAAGGAGAGTGAACCTCATGGCTGACAAACCCACCAACCGGGAACGGCTGCAACAGATCACGGCGGGCATCGAGCAGGGTATCAAGGAGCTGTTCGAGAGCGAAAAGTATATGCGCTACCTGTCCGTGATGTCCCGGTTCCACCGCTACTCCGTCAACAACACCATGCTCATCTATATGCAGAAGCCGGACGCTACGCTGGTGGCTGGATACAACAAGTGGAAAAATCAGTTTGAGCGCCATGTGAAGCGCGGTGAACATGGCATCACCATCATCGCGCCCACGCCGTTCAAGAAAAAGATCGAGGAACAGAAGCTGGACCCGGATACCAAAGCCCCCATCCTGGACGCAGAGGGTAAGGCAATCATGGAGGAACGGGAAGTTGAGATCCCCATGTTCCGCCCAGTCAAGGTATTCGATGTGAGCCAGACAGACGGGAAACCGTTGCCGGAACTGGCATCCTCCCTGTCTGGGAATGTCCAGAACTACGAGGCTTTCATGGAGGCCCTGCGCCGGTCCGCGCCGGTGCCTCTGACTATTGAGCCGATGGCTGCCAACATGGACGGCTTTTTCTCGCCGGATCAGCAGCGCATCGCCATCCGGGAAGGCATGAGCGAGGTGCAGACCGTTTCCGCCGCCGTCCATGAGATCGCCCACAGCAAGCTGCACAACTACGCCAAGGCCCAGGAGGAAGCGGCCAGGGCCGGTGACAAGGAGCCGCCCAAAAAGAAAGACCGCAACACCGAGGAAGTGGAGGCCGAGAGCATCTCCTACGCCGTCTGCCAGTATTACGGCATCCAGACCGGCGAGAACAGTTTCGGCTATATCGCCAGCTGGAGCCAGGGTAAAGAGTTGCCGGAGCTGCGGGCCAGTTTGGAGACCATCAACAAGGCCGCTGGAGAGCTGATCGCGGACATTGACCGTCACTATAAGGCCATCTGTAAGGAGCGCGGCATTGACCTGACCGCACAGCCGGAACAGGCTGTGCCCCAACAGGAAGTCGCGCGGGAGCCGGTGTCGGAAGCTGCTATTCAGCAGCCCACAGAGGAAACGCCTGATACACCTGCCACCAGCACCGAAGCCCAGGAGGCCCTGTTGCTGGTGGATGATGCCACCTATCTTCATGTTCAGTCCTGTGACACCGGCTGGGACTACACGCTCTATGATGCCGCCACCAGGAAGCAGCTGGACGGCGGCCAGCTGGATGCGCCGGAGCTCCCGCTGTCCACCGCCGCTCTGAAAATCTGTGAGATGCACGACCTGGGCGGCCAGTCCATTCGGTATGCGCCACTATCCATGATCGAAACTTTGCAGGAGGCATCCGCTCAGCAGGTGCAGGCAGCGGCCCAGGCCACCGCGCCGGAAACCACCATGTTGCCGGATGCCCCGGAGCAGCATTTGGACGAGTACCCCATGCCTGACCCTACACTGACCCAGGACGATTTGGAAAAGTGTGGCTATCTGGACGGAGACCTTCTCCCTCTCACCAAAGAGCGGGCCTATGAGCTGATGGCGCAGGACTTAACCGTTTATATGGTCCAGCAGGGCGAGAACCCGGCGATGGCCTTTGATACCGATGATCTGGACGCCCACGACGGTATTTTTGCCATCCCCCGCGAGGAATGGGAGGAAAGCCCCGCCTTTGATGCCCACGTCAAGGCACGCATGGACCACCAGCAGGAACGGGAGCAGGCGTTCCTCGATCATAAGGGCGATTGCTTCGCCATCTACCAGGTGAAGCACACCGATGAGCTGCGGGACATCCGCTATGAGGGCCTGGAGTGGATCAAGTCCATCGGGCGCACGGTGCAGCGGGACAATTATGATCTGGTCTATACCGCGCCGCTGGCCCCCAGCGACCTGAAAGGCAGCGTGCTGGACAATCTCGAATACCGCTTCAACAACGAACACCCCGCCGACTACCGACATCCGTCCATGAGCGTCAGCGACATCGTTGCCATCAAACGGGACGGCAAGGTATCCTGTCACTACTGCGACAGTTTTGGCTTTGCCGAGGTCCCCGGCTTCCTGCCGGACAATCCGCTGAAAAATGCGGAAATGGCCGTGGAGGATGATTACGGCATGATCGACGGTATCATCAACAACGGCCCCAAGGAGCCGACGGTGGCCCAGCTGGAACAGCAGGCCCGCAACGGCCAGCCTATTTCCCTCATGGATTTGGCTGCCGCCGTCCATCGGGAGGACCGGGACAAGAAGAAATCCGTTGTGGAGCAACTGAAAAGCCAGCCCAAACCCGAACACAAAAAATCAGCGCCTAAAAAGAGCGCGGAAAGGGAGCTTTGATATGAACGCTTTGACTTTTGAGGAAATCAACCTGCTGTGCATCTACACCCCCGGCACCCGCCAGGGGGCCATCGAGGCCCTGACCGAGATGCGCGGCTATCTGGAAGCGGACGAAACTGAACTGCTGGCCCTGACCGACAGTACCCTCGCCAAGCTGCGCGCCATGACCGATGCCGAGTTTGACGAGCTGGAGCTGTACCCGGATTTTGACGAATAAGATTCTATGATACGAGGGTGATTTATGATAAAATAAGGGATAAAGAACTGCCAATATCGGCATTGCAATGATTCGTTGCGGCGGTTCCCGCTTGTGTTGGTAGAAATAGAGCGCCTTATTTGCTATGATTTTCTCAAATCAAATAGCAGGAGGAAACAACAATATGCCCCTCGGAGAGAAAATACAAAAATTGAGAAAGCAGCGAGGACTTTCACAAGAGGCACTCGCTGAAAAGGTAACGGTTACACGACAGACGATTTCAAAATGGGAATTGGGACAATCGACCCCTGATTTGGATTTTATAGCCCAGCTCAGCGACATTTTCAATGTGTCCTCTGACTATCTTATTAAAGATGAAATGACCGAGCCGGATGAGTTACCATATAAGAAGCGCAATTATCGTTTATCTGAAAGAGGCAAGCGCATTATTTTGGTAATCGCTTCTGCTACAGCATTGGTTGCTGGTTGCGTATGCTTGATCTGCGACTACTTTACTTCGGACAGGTTATCATGGTCATTGATTGCCGCTGTTTCCATCATCGCTGCATGGCTTACATTACTTCCAAGCCTGATTTCCAGAACAAAGATCGTTTTGAAAACCTTAGTTGTAGTCAGTGCCATCTCTATTCCATTACTGGCAATCTTGTCCTTGCTATTGAATAAGTCTGTTATATTCACATTGGGCATTTGCATAACGCTGATTGCGATTGCCGCTATCTGGATAATATACGGGATTTTCCGCAAGTGCAAGAAAAATTTGTGGCGGGTATTTGGTTTTGCTCTGCTGGTTTTGATACCAGTACCGATTGCGATTACCCATATTTCAGCTTACTTTTTGCCACAAGTCCAGTTTGATTTTACATCTGACATATTCAACAGCGGGATTACTCTTGCGCTTTCTCTTGTATGCTTTGGGGTAGATTATTTGCATTATCATAAGAAAGGGGATGCCGCAGATAAAAAATGAAAACAGTTCTTTTACACGGGTTGGGACAAACAGCGCAAGACTGGAAAGAAGTAGTTCGTCAACTTTCAAATTCCAATGTTGATTGCCCGGAGCTTTTTTCTGCAACGGGGAATGAAATATCTTACTCTCGGATTTTGGCTGATCTGGAACGGCAGTATTCTAATGTAACAGCGCCGCTCCGTATCTGTGGCCTCTCGTTAGGGGCGCTGCTTGCCCTCAATTTTGCTATTCGTCATGTGGATAAAGTAGCATCGCTGGTCTTAATCGGCGCACAGTACAAAGTACCAACATTCTTGATAGATTTTCAAAATTTCTTGTTTCGCTGTATGCCCAGCAAGAGTTTTGATAGCACGGGATTATCAAAAAGCGATACGATTAAGCTGTCATACTCGATGCGGTCATTGGATTTCACTTCACAATTAAACGGGGTTACTTGTCCGGTCACTATTGTATGCGGCGAAAAAGATAGCGCCAATATAAAAGCATCGAAAAAGTTAAATGAGTTACTTCCCCATGCAACTTTGCAAATTGTCCCCGGTGCAGGCCATGAAATTAACAAAGACGCACCAGAAGCGATTGCTGCCATACTTAATATGTAATTAGCTTTTTAGACAACTAAACAATTTGCCGTCACCGGCGGCACCACCGAGCAGGAAATCTTTTTCAAGGTTTCCTGCTTTTTCTTTTATCCAAAACAGAAGGGAGGACAGACAACCATGCCAACCAAGGCTGAACAATATGCGCAGATGGCGGAGAAGGTGGCGGTCCAGCTCACCGGCAGCTGGCAGGAGTGGGCGGGCTTTCTTACCACCGCCGCCCGGCTCTACAAATATCCGTTCCATGAGCAGTTGATGATCTACGCCCAGCGCCCGGACGCTACCGCCTGCGCCGAGTACGACCTGTGGAACAATCGCATGGGCCGGTATGTGCGGCGCGGCTCCAAGGGCATCGCCCTGGTGGACGATTCCGGCGACCGGCCCCGGCTGCGCTATGTGTTTGATATTTCCGACACCGGCACCCGCGAACATTCCCGCACCCCCTGGCTGTGGACGCTGAATGAGGAACACACCGCGCCGGTCATGGCGATGCTGGAACGCAACTACGATGTTGGCGGCGGCGACCTGGCCCAGCAGCTGGCCGACGTGGCCGCCAAGCTGGCGGAGGAATACTGGAACGAACACCGGCAGGACATTCTCTATATCGTTGACGGTTCCTTTTTGGAGGAGTACGATGAGTACAACATCGAAGTCCAGTTCAAATCCGCCGCCACGGTCAGCATCACCTACGCCCTGATGTCCCGCTGCGGGCTGGAGCCGGAGCAGTATTTCGGCCATGAAGATTTCATGCCGATCTTCGACTTCAACACCCCGGCTACCATCGGGGCGCTGGGTACAGCGGTCAGCCAGGTCAACCAGCAGGTGCTGCGGCAGATCGGCGTCACCATCCAGAACTTTGAACGCGAAAAGCGCGCAGAAAGGAGCGTCACACATGGAGAACAACCTGACTTACACGAGGAACGGAGATTACCTGATTCCCGACCTGAAGCTGAGCGAGCAGCCGGAGAAGCCCCTGGGCAAGTACGGCAGGATGCGGAAAACCTATCTGAAGGAGCATCGGCCGATCCTCTACAACCAGCTGCTGATGACCGAGAAGCTGTACCCGCATCTCATCGAGATCGACGAGACCGCGAACAGCCGCCTCGAACAGATGATGCCGCAGCTGGCGGAGGCAGCGGGCGCGACAGAGGAACTGAAAGCCCGCGATCCGATGCGCTGGGTGGGACTGATGAACACCTGCAAGGCCCAGGCCGAGGAGATTCTGATGGCGGAGCTTATCAACAGCTAACCCTAAACCTGTTCCTCTCCGAAGCGGAACAAATCCAAAGAATAGATGAAGCAGAGAATGTGAAAACATCCTCTGCTTTTTCTTTTGCCCAAGAACAGCCGCAGCCGGACCCGGCTGTGTGGGAATACAACGGCATCAAGGAGCGCCACCCGGATGATATGGTCCTGTATCAGATGGGCGATTTCTTCGAGATTTATGGCGAGGACGCCAAAGAAGCCGCGCCGGAGCTGGGGTTGCAACTGGTCTCCCGTGCTATCCCTGTCGGTGGCCGTGTGGAAATGTGCGGGTTCCCGGCAAACCGGCTGGAGCAGTACCTGGAACAGCTCCGGGCCAAGCATGATGTGACGGTCTCCGCCACCCTGGAGGGCAGCACCCAGCGCCGGGAGTATTCCGTCCCCTCTATCGACCATGAGGCCGAACAGGACATCAACGCCCATGAAGCAGAGTATGGTGCTGACGGGTTCCAGGCGTTCCGGGACGAAGAAGCCATCCAAGCCGCCACTCTCCGGGAGCTGCATGAGCAATACAAGCCCATCGTGCTGGAGGCTGTTACCCAGGACATCAGATACCGGAACGCCTGCGGTCACAGTGACTACGAGAACGCCGTGATCGAGGGCAACGCCGCTATTCGCCGTGCCGTCCTGGGAGCCGGTAATATGGGGCTGCTTCGCCTCTATTCTGACACCCCGGAGTTCCGGCAGCGCCTTCATGGGGAAGTCATAGACGAGACCTATCCTAAGCTCCATGAGCTGCTGCGCCCTCTCTCGGACAATGACATTGACCGAGCTATCCAGGACTGGAATGGCAAAATCGAGAGCAAACACGCCGTTGTCCGCTACATGAAAGACCATGCGCGAGAAAGAGACACCGCAGCATGGCTGGCCCATGAGTTTGACGGCGGCGATGGTAAAACCCCGTTTGCGATCCGCCCGGAAAGCCCCGAAGGAACGGCACTGCCCTGGCCCAAGGTGCAGCGCCGGATTGCCCAGCTCATCAAGGAGGATCGCTTCTACACCCAGGTCGAACAGGATAATCTGGACGATGTGGACCCCATCGCCATCCGGGAGGCCCTGGCCCAGCGCGGCATTGTGGACGGCCATGTGGTGGACCCGGAAAAGCTGGACAACGACCCCTTTATTCAGCAGGTCATGCGGGATGTGGAGGCCATATCCAGGGAGACCACTCAAGCCGACCAGCCGGAACAGCCTTCTTCCGGCGATTCGCGTGTTCCTGTGTCAGACGAAGAATATGCTGCGGCCCGTGGCACGGTCCGGGAACGGACTTCTTATGATCCAACAGTCCCTCCATACAATGTGGGGGATATTGTCTATCTGGATGACCTCGCCCACCGGATCACGGAGCTGCGGGATGACACGGTGCAGCTGCTGCCCACCGGCATGAGCTATCCCATCTACCGGGCTGAGAGCCGGGAACGGTTTGAGCAGCTTTTGCGGGAGGATAACCGCAATGACTTCTATACCGAGTTCCTGCCTGCAAATCTGGATACGGTGGACCAGGACCTGCGGGATGTGCTTGCACATGGCCTGATTGGTGAAGCGGACAAGGCGGAGCTTTCCGAGCTTCTTCGCAACGGCAAGAGCAACCAGGAGGTGGCCCTGTGGCTGAGCCGGGCCTATCCCAACATCGTGGAAACGATGGAGCTGGAGACCGGCGAGACCGCCGATTACCGCACGATGCCGGAAGGTATTGAGCTGGAAGTGCTGGATGCAGATGAAAAGCGTCTGGCCATGCTGTTCTTCCAGTGGAGCGAGGTTGCGCCTTTGCTGCGCGGGATATATGCCCGTCAGCTGGACGGTTTTGGGCAGGAACGCCCCGAACCGGCTGCCGAAGCTCCGACCTTCCAATCCGAGACTGTGGCTGTCTATCCGGGCGACAAGAACCATCTGCCCTATGATGTGGTTGTTCAGACCCTGAGAACCAATGAGCCGGAGCCTCCTACACCTGTCACCGAGCCGGAGAAAACCCCGGATGAAGTGCTGGACGAACAACCCGTTTCCATTCAGGTAAACGGCGAGTGGCAGACCTTCCCCAATGTCAAAGCTGCCGAGAAAGCCTCTTATGAGGAATACAAGGCCAATCTGCGCCGCACCGCCGAGAATTTCCGTATCACTGACGATCACTTGGGCGAAGGCGGCCCCAAGGCCAAGTTCCAGGCCAATGTCGAGGCAATCAAGCTGCTGAAATACCTGGAGGAAACCACCGGGCAGGCAACGCCGGAGCAGCAGCAAGTCCTCTCCCGGTATGTGGGCTGGGGCGGGTTGGCGGATGCTTTTGACCCTGACAAGGAAAGCTGGAGCAAGGAATATGCCCAGCTGAAGGAGCTGCTGACCCCAGAGGAATATGCCGCTGCCAGAGGTTCTACCCTCAACGCGCACTACACCAGCCCTACGGTCATCAAAGCGATTTACGAGGCTGTGGGCCGTATGGGATTTGAGACCGGCAACATCCTGGAACCGTCCTGCGGTGTGGGTAATTTCTTCGGTATGCTGCCGGAGGAAATGCGGAACAGCCGTCTGTACGGCGTGGAGCTGGATTCCATCAGCGGGCGGATCGCCCAGCAGCTCTATCCCAAGGCCGACATCACCGTGGCCGGTTTTGAAACCACCGACAGGCGGGACTTCTATGACCTTGCCATCGGCAATGTACCTTTCGGCCAGTATCAGGTTCGGGACAAAGCCTACGACAAGCTGAATTTCAGCATTCATAACTACTTTTTTGCCAAGGCGTTGGACCAGGTGCGTCCCGGTGGCGTGGTGGCCTTTGTCACCAGCCGCTATACGATGGACGCCAAAGATTCCACCGTGCGCCGGTATCTGGCCCAGCGCGCCGAGCTGCTGGGGGCTATCCGTCTGCCCAACAATGCGTTCAAGGCCAATGCCGGGACCGAGGTTGTATCGGACATCATCTTCCTCCAAAAGCGAGATCGCCCGCTGGACATCGTGCCGGAGTGGACGCAGACCGGACAGACCGAGGACGGCTTTGCCATCAACCGCTATTTCCTGGACCACCCGGAAATGGTGTTGGGCCGACAGGAGCCGGAAAGCACCGCACACGGCATGGACTACACCGTGAACCCCATCGAGGGCCTGGAGTTGGCCGATCAGCTGCATGATGCCGTGAAGTACATTCGCGGCACCTACCAGGAGGCCGAACTGCCGGAGCTGGGCGAAGGCGAAGCCATCGACACCTCTATCCCCGCTGACCCCAAAGTGAAGAACTACTCCTATACCGTGGTGGACGGAGCTGTGTATTTCCGGGAGAACAGCCGCATGGTGCGCCCCGATCTCAACGCCACCGCCGAGGCCCGCATTAAAGGCATGGTGAGGCTGCGGGATTGTGTCCAGGAACTGATCGACCTGCAAATGGACGCAGCTACACCGGACAGCGACATTCGTGAGAAACAGGTGGAGCTGAACCAGCTCTATGACGATTTTTCCGCCAAGTACGGCCTTATCAATGACCGGGCGAACCGGCTGGCCTTTGCTGATGATTCCAGCTACTATCTGCTCTGCGCGCTGGAAGTCATTGACGAGAATGGCCAACTGAAGCACAAAGCAGATATGTTCACAAAGCGGACCATCAAGCCCCATGAGGCGGTGACTTCCGTGGACACCGCAAGCGAAGCTCTGGCCGTATCCATCGCGGAAAAGGCCCGTGTGGACATGGAGTATATGGAACAGCTCACCGGCAAGACCAGTGACGAGCTGGCCGCCGAGCTGCAAGGCGTGATCTTCCGTCTGCCTGGGCCTGTGCCGGAGGGAGAACGGCCCACCTATGTGACCGCCGACGAATACCTTTCCGGCAATGTTCGGCGCAAGCTCCGTCAGGCACAGCGAGCCGCACAGCAGGACCCGGCCTTTGCCATCAATGTGGAGGCCCTGACCGCCGCCCAGCCCAAAGACCTGGACGCTTCGGAGATCGAGGTGCGCCTGGGCGCTACCTGGATTGACAAGAAGTACATCCAGCAGTTCATGTATGAGACTTTCAACACCCCGAACTACCTTCAACGCGCCATCCAGGTCAACTATACCTCCTATACCGCCGAGTGGCAGATCACGGGCAAAAGCTCTGTCTCCGAAAACAATGTGGCGGCCTACACCACTTACGGAACCAGCCGTGCCAATGCCTACAAGATTCTGGAGGACAGCCTGAACCTACGGGATGTCCGCATTTACGACACCGTGGAGGACGCAGACGGCAAGGAACGCCGGGTGCTGAACGCCAAGGAGACCACTCTGGCCGCCCAAAAGCAGCAGGCCATCCGGGACGCTTTCCGTGATTGGATTTGGAGGGACCCGGAGCGCCGCCAGACCCTGGTGCGCCAGTACAACGAGGAAATGAACTCCACCCGGCCCCGTGAATACGACGGGTCCCACATCACCTTTGGCGGCATGAACCCGTCCATTACCCTGCGGGATCACCAGCTGGGTGCTATTGCTCATGTGCTGTATGGCGGCAATACGCTATTGGCACACGAGGTAGGCGCTGGCAAAACTTTTGAGATGGTGGCCGCTGCGATGGAATCCAAGCGCCTGGGGCTATGCCAGAAGTCCCTCTTTGTGGTGCCGAACCACCTGACAGAACAGTGGGCATCGGAGTTTCTGCGGCTTTATCCCTCTGCAAAAATCCTGGTCACGACCCGCAAGGATTTTGAGACCCACAACCGCAAAAAATTCTGTGCTAGAATTGCCACCGGAGACTACGATGCCGTTATCATTGGCCACAGCCAGTTTGAGCGTATTCCCATCAGCCGGGAGCGCCAGGAACGGCTCCTCTATGAGCAGATCGACGAGATCACCGAGGGTATTGCCGAGGTACAGGCCAGCGGCGGTGAGCGTTTCACGGTCAAGCAGCTGGAACGGACCCGCAAATCCCTGGAGGCCAGATTGGAAAAGCTCCAGGCCGAGGGCCGCAAGGACGATGTGGTGACTTTTGAGCAGCTTGGCGTGGACCGCCTATTCGTCGATGAAGCCCATAACTATAAAAATTTGTTCCTCTACACAAAAATGCGCAATGTGGCGGGCTTATCTACCAGTGATGCCCAAAAGTCCAGCGATATGTTTGCCAAGTGCCGCTATATGGACGAAATTACCGGAAACCGTGGCGTGATTTTTGCCACCGGCACCCCGGTCAGCAACTCCATGACCGAGCTTTACACCATGCAGCGGTATCTCCAGTATGACCGCTTGCAGGAACTGAGTATGGCCCACTTTGACTGCTGGGCGTCGCGCTTTGGTGAAACGACGACGGCGCTGGAGCTGGCACCGGAAGGCACCGGCTACCGGGCGCGCACCCGCTTCTCTAAGTTTTTCAATCTCCCGGAGCTGATGAACCTGTTCAAAGAGGTGGCGGACATTAAAACCGCCGATCAGCTTCATCTGCCCACCCCGGAGGTAGAATACCACAACATCGTGGCCCAGCCCACCGAGCAGCAGCAGGAAATGGTGAAGGCGCTCTCCGAGCGCGCTTCCCTGGTACACAGCGGCACGGTGGACCCCTCCCAGGACAATATGCTCAAGATCACCAGCGATGGCCGCAAGCTGGGGCTGGACCAGCGCATTATCAATCAGGCGCTGCCGGACGAACCTGGCACCAAGGTCAACCAATGTGTCGCAAACATCATGCAGATCTGGCGGGACGGCGAGGCTGACAAGCTGACCCAGCTGGTGTTCTGCGATATTTCCACGCCCCAGGCGGCCCCTTCCAAAAAGGCAGCCAAGGCGCTGGACAACCCCACGCTCCATGCGCTGGAACAGGCTGTGCCGCTGGAAGAGCCGGAGCCGGTCTTTACCATCTACGAGGACATCCGGCAAAAGCTCATCGCCCAGGGGATGCCCGCCGATCAGATCGCCTTTATCCATGAGGCCAACACCGAAGTGAGGAAAAAGGAGCTGTTCGCTAAGGTCCGCACCGGCCAGGTGCGCGTCTTGCTGGGCAGCACCGCCAAGATGGGCGCTGGCACCAATGTGCAGGACCGGCTTGTGGCGCTCCATGACCTGGACTGCCCGTGGCGGCCGGGAGACCTTGCACAGCGCAAGGGCCGTATCGAGCGCCAGGGCAACCAAAATCCCCTGGTCCATGTGTACCGCTATGTGACTGAGGGAACCTTTGACGCCTATTTGTGGCAGACGGTGGAGAATAAACAGAAATTCATCAGCCAGATTATGACTTCCAAATCGCCGGTGAGAAGCTGCGACGATGTGGACGAAACGGCATTATCCTTTGCCGAGATCAAGGCCCTGTGCGCCGGAGACCCCCGTATCAAGGAGCGCATGGACCTGGATGTGGAGGTCTCCAAGCTGAAGCTGATGAAAGCTGACCACCAGAGCAAGCAGTATCGTCTGGAGGACCAGCTGCTGAAATACTTCCCGGAGGAAATTGAAAAGCACAAGGGCTTTATCCAGGGGTTTGAGGCAGACCTGGAGACCCTGGCCGCCCATCCTCACCCGGAGGATGGCTTTGCCGGTATGGAAATCCGGGGCGATGTGCTGACCGACAAAGAAAACGCCGGTGCAGCTCTGCTGGACGCCTGTAAGGAGGTCAAAGGCTCGGAGCCTGTGCAGATCGGCAGCTACCGGGGCTTCACTATGTCCGTGGAGTTTTCAGCCTGGAAACAGGAATATACGCTCCTGCTGAAAGGCCAGATGACCCACCGGGCAAGCCTCGGCACAGACCCACGCGGCAACCTGATCCGCATTGACAATGCGCTCTCTCAAATGCCCCAGCGCCTGGAGGCGACCAAGGCCCAACTGGACAATCTGTACCAGCAGCAGGCCGCCGCCAAGGAGGAAGTGGGCAAGCCTTTCTCTTATGAGGATGATCTGCGGGTAAAGTCCGCCCGTCTGGTGGAGCTGGACACGCTTCTGAATCTGGACGGCAAGGGCCGCTCTCAGCCGGAGTCCGTGATTGCCAAGAGCGCACGGCCCTCGGTGCTGGACAGCTTGAAGCGTCCGGTGCCGCCCCGCAGCCCCGAAAAGAAACCGAAACAGCATGAGGAGGTGCGATAACATGAATACCAACGATCTGAATACGGCCCTCTATGAGAAGATGGCCGCTGAACAGGACAAATACCGGGACTGGCTGAAAAGCCAGCCCCCGGCAGAGGTCCTGAACCACGCCTACGAATACACCGTCCGGGAGGACATCGTGATGGCGATGGAGCAGCTGGAGCTGACCGACGCCCAGGCCCAGGCCCTCTTGGATTCGCCCACACCGCTGGCCGATGTGTACCGTCACTTTGAGAAGCTGGAGACCGGCTACATGGATGTGATCCGGGATAGCATTGAGAACCGGGCTGATGATGCTTGCAAGGCCCAGGCGGAGCTGCGGAAAGCCGCCATTTACCCTCACTCCGCTGTGTATGCGAAAGAGCATGGAGAGCTGGAACAGTACCGGGCCTCCAACAACGCCAATCTCCAATGCAAGGAGGCCATTGAAGCTGCGGTGCGGGAACACTTCGACGGGATGTATCTCAGTCACGATGCCGCCAAGGGCGTGATCGAGACCTACGGCATGGACCGGGTCATGCTGGTCCTTGCCAACACCGTCCAGCTCCAGGACTGGGATGGGCGCTACTCGCCCCGCAACAAGGAATGGGCAAAGACCATCCCCAACTACAACTCCGATACCGTCCGGTGTGGGTATGCCCTGAACAGCCACCCCGCTGTTTTGAACGGGTTTATTGATCTGGTGCGCGAGGAACATCTGCGCCGCCAGCCCTTGACGGTAGAGGACATCCAGGCAGAGGCAGAACGGATTTTGCGGGAGCTGCGCGCACCGGATATGCCGAACAGCCCCCACGGGACCCATTACATGGCCCGCATTTCCCCGGAGTTTCTGAATCGTGCCGGGAGCAAAGACCATGACCGGCTGATGAATCTCCTGCCGTTTCGCAGTCTGTCGTTTACCGGTATGAAGGGACTTCCTGGAACCTATGCCACCATCCTGGCCAGCGAGGACCGCTCCAAGGAGCTGCGCCAGCCCCGGCCTTCTGTCCGGGAGCATTTGAAGCAGGAATCGAAACAGGCAGCCCCCAAAGCTCCGGGTCATAAGAAACGGGAGCCGGAACGGTGAGTACCCCAAAGCGCAAACGGGAGGTCCAGGTGAATTTTCGGGTCTCCCCGGAGGAGCTGGCGCTGATCGAGCAGAAAATGTCCCAACTTGGGACGAAGAACCGAGAAGCCTATCTGCGCAAGATGGCCCTGGACGGTTATGTGGTGCAGCTGGACTTGCCGGAGCTGAAGGAGCTGGTGTCTCTGCTGCGCCGGAGCAGCAACAACCTGAACCAGCTCACCCGCCGAGTGCATGAGACCGGGCGTGTCTACGACGCTGACCTGGAAGATATAGCCCAGCGGCAGGAGCAGCTATGGGAGGGCGTGAAGAAAATCCTGACCCAGCTCTCCAATCTATCGTGACAGGGGTATATATCCCATCTGCGGAGGGAGGAACGGCGTTCTTTTCGCCGCGCCTCCCTCTGCTTTTTCTTTTTGTCTGTATCCTTGCCTTTTGACGGGGCTTGCCGGATAATAAAGGCAGATAGCAAAGTGTTCTCACATCTCACAAAGGAGTTGAGATACCAATGTTGACCTTTGAAAAGGTTTTAGAGATTTTCGAGGACTATCTGGCGCAGGATATGGAGCTGGAAGTCTACAAGAGCCGGTACGGATATGTCTGTGTGTCCTTCAACGGCTCGCCCCCGGACCCGCCCTATTGCGAGGGTGATGTGTGCCGGACCCCGGAGGAACTATTTGACCATCTGCTGGTCGAGTACGAATCCTTTGCCTCCATTCAGCTGACAAAGGGACGCCGGGAAGAAAACGAGGCCGACGAGGAACAGGTCCGCCGTCTGTGCCAGAAGTATTTGGATCGTCGAGAGGAGGCCATGAAATGACCGCATTGAAGCTGATTTTGAAGATTGTGATTGCGCCGGTGATCCTGCTGCTCACCCTGGCCATCTGGATTTGCGTGGGGCTGGTCTATGTGTCCGGCTTGGTGCTGGGGCTGCTCAGTACGATGATTGCCCTGCTGGGCGTGGCCGTCCTGGTGACATACTCCCCGCAGAACGGCCTTATCCTGCTGGTGATCGCGTTTCTCATAAGCCCCTTTGGGCTGCCGAAGCTGGCCTTTTGGCTGCTGGGCAAAGTCCAGGATTTGAAATATGCAATTCAGGATTTGGTTTACGGCTAAAAAGACACCCTCTCCCATTGGCGGAGAGGGTGTTCAGCTTATGATAAGACCTCCGGCGAAGCTCGTCGGAGGTCTTATGGTTCCAGATTATCTTCCTTGAAAAGTGGCGAAGCAAAAAAGGTGTCTATTCCAATTCCCAGCCCCTGGCACATCTCATGGATGATTCGCAGCTTTACAGAATCGTAAGAACAGTTGATGATATTGCCAATGGTGGACTTGGGAACGCCGCTTTTCATATACAGCTGATACTGCGTCATCTTCCGCTCCTCCAGCAATTCTGAAAGGCGTCTGCTGACCGCCTGATTTAGCTTCAATCGCACTCACCGTCCCTGTCCCTGTACTAAAGTTATTATATGGGCAGGCGTGTGAAAATTAGTCCCTGTACCTGTACCAATGGCGTTATTTGCGCTATGATGGAATCAGGGGTGTTTTTATGACAGTGACCTTTTGCGGTCATGCACAGATTTCGCAGAGCGAGAAAATTGAGAACTGGTTATGTGATGTTACGCAGAAACTGATTGAGCAAGGCGCGACTACCTTTTACCTGGGTGGCTATGGAGCTTTTGACAACTTGGCAGCGTCTGTTCTGAGATCACAGAAAAAGCGGTATCCACAGATTGAGCTGATTCTTGTCTTGGCCTATCTTAACACCGGGAGAGACACTTCCGGTTACGATAGCACGGTGTACCCACCGCTGGAGACTGTACCGCGCCGTTTTGCAATTTCGCATAGGAACCGCTGGATGGTAGAGTCCGCCGATGTGTTGGTGGCCTATGTCCTCCATGATTGGGGTGGAGCTGCCACTACGCTGCGGTGCGCCAAACAGAAAAAGAAACAGATTATTTCATACCGTGACGAGATGGGCAGCTGAGGCTGCCCATTTTTTGAAGGGAGGGAAACTTCATGGCAACCACACGCATCATGCCGCTGCATATCGGCAAGGGCCGGACCGAGAGCCGTGCCATCAGCGCGATTATTGACTATGTGGCAAATCCGCAAAAGACAGACCACGGCAGGCTTATCACCGACTACGAGTGCGACAGCCGTGTAGCCGACGCCGAGTTCATGCTGGCAAAGCGCCAGTATATCGCGGCTACCGGACGAGTCCGAGGCGCGGACGATGTGATCGCCTACCATGTCCGCCAGTCCTTTTGCCCTGGGGAGATCAATCCAGAGGAAGCCAACCGGCTCGGTGTAGAATTTGCCAAGCGGTTCACCAAGGGAAAACACGCCTTTATCGTCTGTACCCACATTGACAAGGCCCATGTCCATAATCATATCATTTGGAGTTCGGTCAACCTGGACTGTGACCGGAAGTTTCGCAACTTTTGGGGCAGCACAAAAGCCGTCCGTCGATTGAGCGACACCATCTGCATTGAGAACGGACTGTCCATTGTCGAGAACCCACAGTCCCACGGCAAAAGTTACGACCAATGGCTGGGCGATCAGGCGAAGCCCTCCCATCGGGAATTGCTTCGTGCTGCCATAGATAACGCCCTGGCACAAAAGCCTGCTGACCTGGACGAGCTGCTGAAGCTGCTCCGGGAATCCGGCTGCGAAGTATCCAAGCGCGGCAAATCCTACCGTTTGAAGCTCCCCGGCTGGGGCAAAGTGTCCCGCCTGGACAGTTTGGGCGACGGCTACACCCTGGAGGACCTGCTGGCTGTCCTCGCCGGACAAAAGGAGCATACGCCCCGTCGGAAGCCGGTCAAGCAAGCAGATCCGCCGAAGGTCAATCTGCTGGTTGACATCCAGGCAAAGCTCCAGGCCGGAAAAGGTGCCGGATATGCGAGATGGGCCAAGGTCTTTAATCTGAAACAGATGGCGCAGACCGTAAACTATCTCACGGAGCATAACCTGTTGGAGTATGCGGTTCTGGAGGAAAAGGCTGCGGCAGCTACGTCCCACCATAATGAGCTATCTGCCAAAATTAAAGCAGCGGAAAAGCGTATGGCAGAGATCGCCGTGCTGCGGACCCATATCATCAACTATGCCAAAACTCGTGACACCTATGTGGCCTACCGGAAGGCCGGTTACTCCAAGAAATTCCGAGAGGAACATGAGGAGGAAATCCTGCTCCATCAGGCTGCTAAAAATGCCTTTGATGATATGGGGGTCAAGAAGCTCCCCAAAGTTAAGGAGCTGCAAGCTGAGTACGCCCGGCTCCTGGATGAAAAGAAAAAGACCTATGCCGAGTACCGGCGCTCCCGCGAGGAAATGCGAGAGCTGCTGGCAGCAAAGGCCAATGTGGATCGGCTGATGGACATGGCAAAAGAAAAACAGGCTGAAAAAGGCCCTGAGCGATAAGAATATTTTGATTTACATCAATATCCCCGCAATCTATAATTCATACTTCATGCCTTGTACTATTCGAACGAACGAATTATAATGATGGGGTTGGAGGTGTATTATGGACTATATGACTTTGAAAGAAGCGAGTGAAAAATGGGGCGTGACCCCTCGATGGATAAATTATTACTGTTCTGCATCCCGTATTCCCGGAGCTGTAAAAATGGGGACAGTATGGTTAATTCCGAAGAACGCCGAAAAGCCTATTGACGGAAGAACAAAAATAGCAAGGAGCAATCGTGATGGAAAACAAGATAATATTGATTGAAGATGATGAAGAAATCAGAGGAATGATAACGGACTATTTATCGGGAGAATTTGAAGTGTTGTCCTTTAATGATGGCACAACAGCTATTCAGGCAACCACAAGCTATGATGAATATTCGCTTGCCCTTATTGATCTTATGCTGCCGGACATGAGTGGCATGGAGATTATCAAGGCCATCCGACAGGTCAGCAATATTCCTATCATTATCATTACGGCAAAAGATAATGATACCGACAAATCATTGGGATTGAATTTGGGCGCTGACGATTATGTGGTAAAGCCCTTTTCTTTAATTGAACTTGCTGCAAGGATAAAGGCTAATATTAGACGAGCCAGAACCTACCAAGCATTACCGAGTAATAAGATTGTCAAAATTAAAGATATAGAAATCGACCCCCAAAGTCACATGGTTATGCGCAAAGGAACATCCATAGACTTAACACCAATCGAATTTGAACTTTTGTACCTTTTGGCCAGCCATCCGGGACAGGCATATTCAAAAGAACGGCTATATGAACTCATTTGGAAAGAGCCGTATTTTGGAAACGAAAATGTGTTGAATACCCATATCAATCGCCTGCGTTTGAAGTTGAAAAATAATGCGGAAGATACTACGACCTACATTAAAACCTTATGGGGTATCGGCTACAAGATGGAGGACAAATAGATGTGGCTTCTGTTTGCGATTCTTTCATTTGTCCTGTTGCTTATCCTAATTTGGCAACAGATAAAGCACAAAAAGTTAGAACGAGAGATCAACTATATCACCGATAGACTTACTTCTCTTTCAATTAATTCTGAAAATGGCTTTGTGCTTATACCCACGGATAATGATAGTATCAAAAAATTAGGTGCTGTGCTTAATACCTTACTTCAAGATTTTTATACAAAAAAATCAGAGTTTGAGCAGAACAAAAAGGCAATGGCACAGGTTCTTACAAATATTTCTCACGACATCCGTACCCCGCTCACTGTCCTAAAAGGGAATAGTGAAATGCTTTCCAATATAACAAACGACCCTACTATGCCTGAAAATGTTCATGCTATGGCTGCTAAAATAGACCGAAAGGCTGACGATTTAATCTCGACAATCAATGATTATTTTACAATGTCTAAAATAGCTTCCGGCGATCTTCCCATTAAATTGAAAAAGGAAAATGTTTCAAGACTTTGCCAAGACACCATTTTGGACTATTATGATCTGCTTGAACAGAAACAATTTGAAGTCGATATTCAGATACCAGATACACCGATTTTTGCCTACACAGATAATGAGGCATTACAGCGCATTTTGAAAAATCTGATAGACAATGCGATCCGACATGGTGGTGATGGAAAGTATCTTTCTCTACGGCTCACCACATCAAACGGAAATCGCATAATTGAAATAGAAGATCATGGAAATGGAATGTCACCACAGCAGCAAAAACAGATTTTCGCGAGGAATTATACAACAGCCCGAAAATCTTCCGGCAGCGGTTTGGGCCTTGCAATTTCAAAGCGTCTTGCTGAACATATTGGGGCAGAATTAAAAGTTTATAGCGTACAAAATGAGCAAACCATTTTCTCAATTATCTTGAAAAGTTAGAAAATCGTTAGATTTACGGCAGAGAAAAGCGAAGTCCATTTTGTATAATGGTAGCCATACAGGAGGCACACAAAATGGATTATATCATGGAAACCATAGGCTTGCGAAAGTCTTATAAGGGAAATATCGTCGTAGACGATGTAAATATCCACATACCTAAAGGGGCTATATATGGTTTTGTTGGCCCAAACGGTGCGGGAAAAAGCACGGTTATGAAAATGATTTTGAACCTTATCCAGCCAGACGCCGGAGAGGTTCAGCTTTTAGGCGAAAAAGTTACCGATCACAGCTACGAAATCTTCAAAAAGGTTGGCTCTATCATTGAGAACCCATACTTTTACGATAAAATGACTGCTCGGCAAAACTTAGAGCTGCATTGTGAGTACATGGGATTCCCCAACAAGGAACGGATTGACGAGGTTTTACATCTGGTAGACTTACAGAATGCCGAGGGAAAACAAGTCCGTCATTACTCATTAGGCATGAAACAACGACTTGCTATTGCAAGAGCTATTCTGGCAAGACCAGAATTTTTGATTTTAGACGAACCAATCAATGCTTTAGACCCCGAGGGTATTCGTGAAATGCGAAACCTCTTTCAGCGGTTAAACCGGGAAAATGGAACAACAATTTTTATTTCCAGCCACATTCTGTCCGAAGTGGATCTTCTTGCTGATACGATTGGGATTATTCGACATGGAAAACTCTTAACAGAATTGCCTATCGAAGAAATTCACAAGCATCAAACGGATTATGTCAGCTTGCAGGTTGACGATGTGACCCGTGCTGCCGCACTACTCGAAGGCATGGGGATAAAGAATTTTAGTGTGCTGGATAAAGAATTTATCCGTATTTATGATTCTGATATTTCAGGCAAAGCCCTGTCAAAAGCCCTCATTGAGAATGGTGTTGGTTTGGAGAGCATCGGCCGCAAACAAGACACACTGGAAGATTTCTTTTTCCAGCTTACAGAGGAGGGCAAATGAGATGGCGCACCTGATTAAATTGGAGTTGAAAAAATTCGGGATTGCACGAAATGTTATCTTTATGGTTGCCGCAATCCTGTTCAGCATCCTTTTCATCACAATATCATTATGGGATAGCATGACAGACCCGGAGCAGACCAAGGACACTTTTGAAAGCACATACCTTGTTATTGGCCTGCTGATGTCATTTATTTTCCTTGTGTACTCGTCGGTTTTAACTGCAAGGTTGGTCATTGGAGAATATAATCAGCGAACAATTACGATAATGTTTTCCTATCCTTTGAACCGGATGAAATTAATTACCAGCAAATTGACCATCATTATGGTTTACACAGCAATTTCAATGGTGATTGGATATGTCTGTTGTAGCGGTTATATTGTGTTGATGGATAGATTCTTTGATATGCTGGAGGGAACATTCCAACCCTCAATGCTTCAAACATGGATACCAATGGCAATAACTACTGTGATTGTATGCACGGTGCTATCGCTATGGCCGTTCATCATTGGAATGATACGAAAATCTGTTCCTACAACAATCGTTACTTCTCTGATTGTCATTGTGTTTCGGCAAGTTATTATCAGCAAAAATGCAACTAATCAGGAGTCCATACTACAAATCCTTTTAGTCGCTATCGTTACTCTTGTGGTTGCACTATTTATCTTCAAAAAGAAAGTACCAGAACTATATTGATTATTTCTGCCGAACGACGGCAAAAGAAAAAAGCCGTCGTACAGCAGCCCTTTAACACGCCCATACGACCAGCGGCGGCTTTGACAAAATCAAGGCCGCCGTTTTTTTATGCCCTCATAGAAACGACGCCCTGACGCTGGCGAGATCGGCGGCCCACGGAGGGAGCCGCCATGAAACAAAGAGGGTTTCGACAAAATAAGACAGGGGTTTCACCATCAAAAAAAGCCTTGCTTATGCCCTTGCTCCTTATGCACCACCACCGGCATTATCCTGCTGGTTAATTGGCAATCAGAAAACATGGAATAAGAATGACGCCAGTTTCCCACTTTGGGAGACTGACGTTTTTGTTTGTCGATTTTTGTGGAATAGCCCCGAATTATTCCGGTGTCGTTCTCCGCCCCATTTCGGCTCACCCGCCAACTGATCCCGTGAACCGAAATGGAGGTACATAATGCAGAAGATCAATCTTCGGGAGCTGTATCCCGATATTTATAAAACGGACACCTATCTGGAAGTAGCCGATGAAGTGCAGGCGGTGTTTCTGGCCGACAAACGAGCGGAAGCGCGCTACCTGCGGCAGATGTATAACTACAAAGCTCACTACTCCCTGGACTGCGACAAAGGAATTGAAAAGGCCATTGTGCAGCCCCCGCCGACCCCGGAAGAAATCCTGGAGGACCAGCAGTTTCGCGATCAGCTCTACGCTGCGGTGATGGAGCTGCCGGACAAGCAGGCCAAGTGGATTTATGCCCGGTTTTACCTGGGCATGACTGTCAAGGAAATTGCCCAGGCGGAAAGTGTTGATCTCAGCTGGGTGTATAAGAGCATAAAGCGCGGTTTGAAGCGCCTGGCCAAGAGCCTTTCCGAAAGAAACTTTCCGCCTAAATAGGCTGATTCAGCTAACATCAGTCGGCCAATAATTTGCAGGGTGCGGTCTCGTTTTGAGGGCCGCATTCTGCTTCTATTTTGCGCGATTTCAAAATCCGCACAAATAGAAAAAGACCACGACCAGCGGTGAGCTGGTCATGGTCAAAAGCGTCCATCGGACGCGCAGCCGCAGAATGAAATTCTGCGTTCATGGGGGCTTGGGGGATACCCTCAACAAGCAGCGCCGGAAGCCGAATGGCTATCCAGGGGCATTGCTTGCCAGTCACTCCCGTCCTTATCTTACAAAGTCTGATTTTATGTGCGTTTTACTGTACTTATTAACTTTGTCCGTGACCATCGCTCGTAGAACAAAGGCTTGTGCAGGGCCATCCGAATCCCGGCAAAGAATAGCCAGAACAGATACCCGCCAACCAGTAATCCATGAAGTACGAGAGATGCCAAGCTGTCTAGGTGCAATACATTCATCAGAATAAACAGCAACCGGTTCAACCAGTACGGGACCCCGACCAGGCCAGCCATCAGCAGCCCATAGCGAAGGAAATATTGATACCAATGCGCTGTGTTGCCGGTTACTTGCACGATTTTCATTCGGGTCAGGTGCTTACCTGGGGTCTGACCGTGATAAAAAGCAGGAAGCAATCCAAAGTAGAGAAGAAACAGAACCGGCATCCATTGAATGGAAAGAGTGATCCCAAAAGGGACTACAATCACGGCCAGAATGCACGATGCAAAGGTCAGGCAAGCCATATCGGCCAGAAAGGCAAAAACACGCCGCGTAAAGGATATGGAAGCACCCCGCCGGAAGCTGACGGTATCCAACTCTTGCCGGGTAGGCAACAGACGGCTCACCGATCCGGCCAAGGCAAATCCGATCATGCTGCCCGCAGTGTTGACGATCAGGTCGTCCACATCAAACAAACGGTAGCTACCCTGATAGACAAAGTACAGACCGCTGAGCTGGGTCAGCTCAAAAAACAAAGATAATAAAAAGGACAGCCGCAATGTTTTACGCCAGTGATAACAAAAGTAGTATCGCAGATAGACGCCAAACGGCATCGTCATAAATAGATTAAACACGGTTGTCCAGAAGGCACTGCCTGTGAAAATATGCAGCCAACTGGCAGGCTGTTCCGGCTGGATCTCTGCTTGCTTGACTATATCGGCGAGAAAAGAAAACGGGATAAGCTGCATCTTGTGCCCTTGCAGTGTGGCGGCCTTTTCTGGTGTAGGCAACGGTAGAATGACAAGGCAGTAGACGCAGAGAAGGTACAGTAGAAAACTGTACACGATCAGGACCCGTAAACTGAGAACCGATCCATATTTATGATAACTCCATGCAATGTATGGCACTGTAAACAGGACGACGATCATTGGGTAAATGACTATCGCCTGCCGCAGTGCTTCAAGATATTGGCTCATCTGTTTTCCTCTCCGGGTTTTGTTCTATGCTAATACTGGAATTTATGAAATAAGCGGCTGGGGTGGCAACGAAATTCTGACTTCTAACCCATGCGGGGTGTTGCCGGAAAAAGAAACGGTTCCACGATGGGCTTTTACGATCTGCACTACCAGCTTCAACCCCAGACCATGCTCAGCCTTTTCATCGTTGCCCTGAGTGCTGGCAATACCATCCCCACGATTTAATGCTTTCAGGCGTTCCGGCGCGATTCCCACTCCGTCATCTGAAATTACGCAAAGGTAGCGCCCGTTTTCTTCTCCGACAGAAACGGAGATTCTGCATCCCTGCGGATTGTGGGTAATGCTATTGCGGATCAAATTATCCAGCAGACGCCGCAGCAGGCCATCGTCCCCCAAAAGGTGGATCGAGCGCCCTGGCTGCATCTCGGAAAATACGATCTCATACCGGCTGTCCAGACCACTATTCAGCACTTCGCTGACAGCTTGGCGGCTGGTCTCTACCCAATCAACATCCTTGAAATGAACAGGCTGGAGCGCATATTCCAGCTTGGTGGTCAGGTTCAAATCGTCAATCAGCCGTTTCATCTTTTCGCTTTCCCGACGGATGATACTTGCCTGCTTTCTTGCTTCCGGCGGAAGGTTGCGATCATCTTCCAGCTCGCTGGCATACCCCAGCACCATCGAGAGAGGCGTGCGAATGTCGTGGGATACGCCGCGAATCCACTCCGCTCTTGTGTTGTCCTTTTTTCTCATATAGTCTGCGGCCCGGTTCAGCCCAGCGTTGATTTCGGCCAGTTCTCCTTGCTCCTCCAGATGCGGAGCTTTTCCATGACTCAAATTTTGAATACCTTGTAGAATGGGGGTCATAGCTTTTTCGACTTTTCGCGTATTCCGCAAAATCAAGAAAACAATGAGCAACAAATTGATGATAAAAACCGCTGCAATTCCACCGAGTAAAACCCCCATGCAGGGCCACTCTAGAGAAAAATAATATTTTACCAGCGTCCCGGGCTGATAGCCTACAACCATAAGGTTGCCATCCGCACGCGTCCATATTTTAACCGGATAGTCCTCCAGATACCATCGGCTGAAAGAAGCTACTTCCGTACTGGTATAAGAACGCGGCAGTTTTTCCGGCAGATCCTGCTGCCAGACGACATCGCCAGCTTCATTCAGTAGCATCGCCCAGGCAGATTGTTCTTGCAGCATGGAAAGAGCAGTATCGTCTGCGACCCATTTTCCATCCCGCAGCACAACATGGTCCGAGAAATCGCGGACGGAAAAAGAGGTGTCCGCCCCGCTCATACCCCCTGCAATGATGATTGCAAAAAGCAAAGCGATGTTGACGACCAAAAATAAAATCACGATCCCGATAGTGGAAAAGATATATCGTCGGAAAAAACGCTGCACTGTATTCATGGCGACACCCCCTTGAGATTAAGGCGATAACCAAGGCCCTTGACAGTAACAAGGGAAACCGGCTTCGACGGATTTTCTTCAATTTTTTCCCGCAAGTGCCGGATATGGGTGGAAAGGGTGCTTTCGTATCCCTGCCAAAATTCTCCGCATATAGTCTCACACAGGATACCCGTGGTCACGATCCGCCCTGCGTTTTGATACAGCTTTTCAAAGAGTTGCATCTCTTTGGCTGTCAATGTTTGTTTCTCGCCATTTTTCCAAACTTCTGCGTTGGCCATATCCACGGTGGCTCCGTCGAGTTCCACCATTTCATTTTGCTTTGGGTAAGCACGGTTTAAGATTGCGCCGACCCTGAGCAGCAATTCTTTGGGTAAAAAGGGCTTGGCGAGATAGTCGTCTGCTCCAATCTCTAACCCCTCGATGCGATCCTCCGCTTCCCCACGGGCGGTAAGCATCAGAACGGGGACCCGGCTTGTGCGGCGTATCTCTTTCAAAACTGAAAATCCGTCCATGCCCGGCATCATCACATCCAGCACGATCAAACTTGGATGTTCTTCCTGCCATGTCCGCAGCGCCTCGGCGCCGGATACGGCAGTTCGTAGGTTCGTATATCCCGCCCGTTGGAAAATAGAGAGAAGCATCTCCAACACATCATGGTCATCATCGACCAAAAGTATCTTGTGATTTGTCATAAGCAAATTTCACCACCTATCTTTGTTTCCATTATACCGCAAAGGATGTTGGCTGCCTATTCTGTGTCAAAAATCTCAGAGATAATTCAAGGTTGGCTCAGCGTTATCTCAAGGTTGGGATGGTATGCTTAGACCATCACGAAAAGGAGGTATTCGCACATGAGCGATTATGTTATCGAAACCCGTGGTCTTACCAAAACATACGGAGAGCAGAACAGCGTATCCAATCTATCCATTCATGTGAGGAAAGGGCGTATCTATGGCCTGCTGGGCCGGAACGGTGCCGGAAAAACCACCACCATGCGGATGCTGCTGGGTCTTACCGCTCCTTCTTCCGGCGATGTGAAAATTTTCGGCAAACCGCTTCTCGGCAACGAAAAAAGCATTCTGCCTCGCATCGGCTCCCTGATTGAAGCGCCGGGATTTTACCCGAACCTTACAGGGACGGAAAATCTTCAGATTTTTGCCGATCTGCGAGGACTCAAAAGCCCCAAATACATCAAGGGAGCGTTGGAAGTCGTCAACCTGCCGTACCGGGACAAAAAGCTGTTTTCCCAGTATTCGCTGGGCATGAAGCAACGTCTTGCCATCGCACTGGCCGTCATGCACAACCCGGAACTGCTGATTCTGGACGAGCCGATCAATGGCCTTGACCCTATCGGCATCGCAGAGGTTCGCGGCTTCATCCGGGAACTGTGCGACGCCACAGGGAAAACCATCTTAATCTCCAGCCATATCCTGTCGGAGATCTCCCTGCTGGCCGATGACATCGGAATCATTGACCACGGCGTATTGCTGGAAGAAGAAAGCCTGGAAGAGCTGGAAGCAAAGAACGGGAAATATTTCCGTTTTACTGTTTCCAATGCGGCACTGGCTGCCAATCTGCTTCAAAGCAAACTGGGTATTCAGAATGTCCAAGTGGATAGTGCCAATGAGCTGACTGTCCGCGACCTTCGGTTGGTCACTGGCACGGCGGTCCGCCTGTTTGTGGACGCAGGATTATCTGTGTCCGATGCCCATCTCTATAAGGACACCCTGGAAGATTACTTCAAGCAGGTTACAGGGGGTGAGGGCATTGCTTAAACTTTTGCGCTGTGAGTTTGCCAAGCTGAAACGAAAACCCCTGTTCTTTGCGGCTGCGGCCATTTCGGCTTTGATTCCTTTGGGGTGTGCGCTGTTTCTGCCGGAGATGCAAGAATTTTCAAGCGGTGCAGAAGCGGTGGACCGCCTGATGTCTACTCTGTTTCAGCTGAGCGCCTATCTGCTCCTGATGCCTGCCGTGGTGGTGCTGGCATCGAATCTGATCTTTGAAGAACAGGATAACGACACATTAAAGAATCTCATGACCGTTCCTGTGAGCAAACCTGCGCTGGTCCTGGCAAAGATGACGCTGCTGTTTTTGTTTTCCGTTGCGTTCATGGCTGTCGGCGGCCTGGTCAATCTGGCTATTGTGCTGGCATCCGGGCTGGAGCCGGTCGGCTTTTGGAAACTGTTTTTTGTAGGCATCGGACAAGGAATCATGATGTGGGCCGGGGCGCTGCCCTGCGTCCTCCTGGTAGTGCTTTTGAACCGCAGTTACATTATCTCCGTAATCATCACGTTCTTCTACACGGCGGTCAATTATATTTTTGGCACCAACGACTATTTCATCATGCAGCCCTTTGGGTTCAACCCAGGTACGCTGTTACCCGGACCACTGACCTTCCGCTGGTTCTTTCAGTATCTGGACACATCCGGCACACAGATGACGGAATTGATGGAGCGGATCAGTCCTTACTTTGTGACAACGCCCCAAGCGTTCCTGGTCGTTATCCTGGAATCGGCGGTATTCCTGACATTGATCGCACTGGTCTATAAGCGCCAGAGCTGTTAAGGAGGTGTGCGTTATGTGGAGTATTCTAAAAGGGGAATGGCGCAAGCTGCGACGCTGCCAGATCCTGCTGGTTGGTATTGTGGCTCTGGCACTGTGTCCTGTCGTGCAATATGGCACCCAGCTGATTATCAACCCGGAAATGCGGGACCAGAACTTTGATTTTGTCAAACTGTTTGCCAATGTCATTTGGGGAAACACGCAGATTTTCCTGCCGATCTCGCTTGTGATGATCGGCGGTTGGCTGATCGACCGTGAGAACACGAATGACACTATGAAAAATCTATTGACGGTGCCGGTATCATACCCCAAGCTGCTGGGCGGAAAACTAATCGTCACGATTTTTCTGTCACTGCTGTTCGGAATTTACAGTGTAGCTATAACGGTTCTGACAGGCTTGATTGCCGGCCTGGATGGTCTTTCTGCCGCCGTTCTGCTTCAGCAGGGCGTGCAGGTGGTCGCGGCCGCTTTCAATACCAGCCTGGTCTGTATGCCGATGATTCTAATTTTCGGCCAGATGCGGGGAGCCTACCTGGGCGGGTCGCTTCTGACATTCTTTCTGGGGTATTGCATTTTGTTCTTCAAGAGCGGCTTCCTGCTCTCTGCCTACCCGTTTTCGGCGGCGTTGATCCTTGCCGGTTTTGATATGCAAGCGTATAACGGCGCTACGCAGGCTCCCAGCGTTTTGCTGGCAGTGGTAGGCATTGCGGCGGTGCTGGTTCTGACGATGGCGGTTTTACTGCTTTCCCGCCCCAGCAAAAAAGCAGGCAATAACAAAAAGAAAAAAGTCAAAAAAGGACGCGGCAGGCGTCGCGCCGGATGAAAGGAGCGAGTTCATGCGAAAATCAAACTATAAAGGTAAAATCTGCGTTTTTCTTTGCGCGCTTCTTTGTGTCGTCAGCCTGTCTGGATGTTCAACGGCCATGCAGTCTTTGACTGATGGTGCGGATGCCGTGTTGAACGGTTTGGCGGACGGTACAGATATTGTGTTGAATGGCTTAGCGGAAGGAGCCGACCAGGCTCTTGGCGGTCTATCAGAGGCTGACGATGGCCAGGCAAAGGACAGTATCGTGAAAGCCTTTGGCGAACTTGTTGGCGATGCGGGAAATGCGGCCCTTACGCCCCAAAGTAAATTACAGGGGCACAAAGAAAACGGGGCAGATGATTACACGGGGTCCTATGAAGCAACGTATTCCGAGTTTGCGGGCACAGAGATTTTGTTTGGCGGTACTACGCTGGAGCGAGAAGCAGGAAATATGATCCATATTACCTGTTCTCTTTCCCTCGAAAGCGGCGAAGCAGCAGTTTTTCTTCGCTCAGGGGCAGATGATCCAGTCATTTTTCTCTCGGAGAGCGGTGAGTATGATGGCACGGTAGAAGTGGATGGCACAAGCACTTATATCGGTGTGTGGGGCGACCAGACAGACGGAACCGTATCCATCGAAATTGAGTAAGGAGTACACATTATGAGCGCAAAGAAAAAAACGATCATCATTGCTGTTATAGCTGTTCTGGTAGTAGCGTTTATCGCAGTTGCTTTTCTTGCCACGCAGAAAAGCGCCGATTACTACACGCAAATTGACAACGGCTGTGTAACCGAGATCGCACCACACGGAGCGATGAATTATCGCTACACATTAAGCGCCTACGATGAAACCGGGGCCGAAAAAGAACTGAGCTTTGAAACGAGCCGGATTCTCACTGACGATGCCTACCTATGTCTGAAGGTAGCCCCATTCCGTGGTGTCGTGACCTGGGCGGAAGTTCAATTTGAGGAAATGCCTACCGCTGTGCAGGAACGATACGGCGGCAATTCGTAAGCTGGGGCCTATGGCATAAACGTTACTTTCAACGGAAAGGCAGGTGTAGAACATGAAAAGAGTCAGAAAATTCATAATTCGTTTTTTCCCTCTGGCGATACTCGCTATGCTCATTGCTGGCGGTGTTCTGGGCGGATTTGGTTATAAAATGTATCATGATGCACTTGCTGAACTGCCTCTTGTTGAGAAGGTCGCAGAGATTCAAGCTGATCCCGATTATACTACCCTGGCTGAAATCCCGGAGATTTATTTGGACGCAGTTGTGGCAGTGGAAGATCACCGTTTTGAACAGCATTTTGGGATTGACCTGATTGCCATAGGCCGAGCCGCCTGGAACAATCTGACCTCTTGGAGTCTGCGTGAGGGTGGCAGCACCATAACACAGCAACTTGCCAAAAATCTGTATTTCACGCAGGAAAAAAGTATTATCCGCAAGATTGCTGAGATGTTTATGGCCTTCCGTTTGGAAAACTCCTATACAAAAGACGAGATTTTAGAGCTGTATGTCAATTCTATCTATTTTGGAGACGGCTACTACTGTATTTACGATGCAAGCCAAGGGTATTTTGGGAAAGCCCCCATTGATATGACGGATTATGAATGTACTCTTTTGGCGGGGATTCCCAATGCGCCCTCGGTTTATTCACTGACCGCTAACCCGGAGCTGGCAGAACAGCGCCAAGAGTATGTCGTACAGAGAATGGTTCAATACGGCTACATAAGCGAGGGTGAGGCACAAAGCATCTTACAAGACCAATCATAACCTAAATCCATATGCAATTTATCTGCCGGACGACGGCAAAAGAAAAAAAGCCGTCGTTCAGCAGGCAATCGCCATGCCCTAAACACACTTACGGCGGCTTTGACAAAATCAAGGCCGCCGTTCCTTATGCCCAAAGAGTGACGACCATATCTCAAAGGTGACGGCGGCTTTAGGAGGGAGCCGCCGTGAAGCAAAGACCGCTTCGACATAATTCGGCAGGAATTTACCTGTCAAAAAAAGCCTGACCGTCAATCGGCCCCCATCTGCTTATGAACAGGCACTATCGTGGCTGGTCCATAAGCGTCATAAGTCCTCTTTTAGCAGCGCCAGCCGCCGTTCTTCGGATGCTGGCGCTTTTGCTTGTCGTTTTTTCGGGAATTTCCCCGAAAGGTGTCGCCCACCGCCTTCATTTCGGTTCACCCGTCAACCCGTGAATCGAAATGGAGGTACATAATGCAGAAGATCAATCTTCGGGATCTGTATCCCGATGTGTATAAAACCGATGTCTTTGTGGACGTGGCCGAGGAAGTCGTGGCCGCGATCCGGGGCCAGCAACAGGACGATGCCGCCTATGAGCGCCGGATGTACCGGCACAAGGCCCATTACTCTCTGAACCGGGAGGATGGCATTGAAAACGATGCCCTCAACCGGCCGCTCACCCCGGAGGAAATCCTGGAGCAGAAGCAGCTGCGGGAGGAAGTGTATGCCGCGCTGATGCAGCTACCCGCCATCCAGGCCCGGCGCATCTACGCCCGGTTCTACCTGGGCATGACGGTGGTGGAGATTGCCCGGATCGAGGGTGCGGACCGCCGCCGCGTGTGGGACAGCATCCGGCGCGGGCTGAAGAAGCTGGCGCGTCTGCTGGACACGGCCCGATAACCTGACCGCCGCATAGCGGCAAAAAGAGAGCCGGTGGGGGATTTTTACTCCTCCACCGGCTTACTTATCCTCTAAATTTTCATCTAATTCTTCAGTTCCGGCCGTCTGCACCATCTCTTTTAGCTCATCAGCCAGCGCACGGGCCGAGTTTAATAACACTTTTCTGGCAGCCGGAGGGCACGAAAGGTAAAGCTGCCGCATATCGTTGGCGGCTTGCTCATCTTCTGGCAGATCGAGATTCATCAGGGAATCTAAAGATAAATTCAAGACTTTGCAAAAAGCGCGCAGAACTTCAAAGGAAGGGTTCTTTACCCCTCTTTCGCAGCCTTGAACGTGCTTCAGAGAAACATGGCTCAGATCTGCGAGTTCCTGCTGCGTCAGTCCTTTTTCCTTACGCGCTTTTTGTATCCTTCGTCCCAGCTCTTTTATCAGTTCCATAGGCACTATCGTCTCCTTAATTATATTTTATCGTGCCCATTTCCTTGCAGGAAGAACCTTATAAAAGGTGTTTTTGAGTACGATAGTACCTATTTTATTGTGCTTGCTGTATGCTTGCCTCGCCCGCAGCTCCTAATGAAGCGGCAAGGCAAAAATATTTTTCAAAAAATCGCATTACAGGCAGGACAAATCGCCTGTTTTTGTCATGGTTATCAAGAAGGAGCTTTCCTTCCGCTGACCTTTGACAACTGAATACACGGCAGAACAGGTACATAACCCGCGCATGAGCGAGTGCAGGACGCCGCGAAGATGGAGCAGCCAGGAGGTGATGGACAAGCTGTTTCGGAGCGATCAACGGCCCTGTAACCCGGATGGTGGCACATCCGGCGCGATGACGGCGCGGGGGCTTAAAGATACTTCCTCACGGCCTCCTGAAGACTTGGGGGGAACCCTGCGGCGCACGTTATGAACGACGCTGCGGAGTTATGACAGCCGCGCCAGCGGAGACCTGCTCTGTCCCTATCGTCAGGGACGCGTGGCAAATGTGACGAAAGCAACGGATATAATCTGAAAGGCTGCGTCCATTTGCTGTTAGCTACAACAAGGCATCATTTGGGTGCAGCCCTTTCTTTTCAAAGTCAGATACCATGAGCTGGCAGCTCCGGTTGCCAGCTCATTCATGTGATTTTGAAACCGACTTCAAAGAAAGGAGAACCCTTATGAGCCAGTTGACGCAATGCTGTCCAAAAACGACAACCGATGAATTGGTTGACATCCGTGAAGTCACGGTAGACAAAGATCTTCCCAAAGAGGAACGGATCGCGGCCTTTCTTCACCAGATCAAAAACCCCTATCGCTTTCGCTGCGGCGATTTTGTGGTAAACGCTGCATTTGCCAGCAACGGGGTCACATTGGAGGAATGCCTGCAAGGGATTTTAAGGTAATCGACATCCTCGCTCTTTTTTCAAAAGCGTGTTACGATATGCATGGAAAAGGATGAAAACTGAAAACCTCAAAATCCACTCTTTTCTTGCGGGAGCTTCCGGGAGGAAAGGAGTGCTTTTTCATGCCAAAATATCAGGCGACAGCTTACATTCGTCTGTCTTACACAGATGATCGCTCCAGCGAGAGCGACAGCGTTACCAACCAGCGGAAGCTGATTGAGAACTTCATTGAACGAAACCCGGACATCCAAATCGTATCCAAAAAAATTGACGATGGTTACAGCGGTATCATTTTCGACCGTCCGGCGTTTAAGGAAATGATGCAGGACATTACCGATGGCAAGATCAACTGTGTCATTGTAAAGGACCTCTCCCGCCTGGGACGAGAGTACATCGAAACCGGACGCTACCTGCGCCGGGTGTTCCCCACTTATGGGGTCCGTTTTATTGCCATCACGGATAACATCGACACCGCCCATGAAGGCAGCGGTGACGATCTGACCGTATCCGTCAAGAACATTATGAACGAAGCCTATTGCCGGGATATTTCCATCAAGACCCGTACCTCTTTGGATATAAAGCGGCGTAACGGAGATTTTGTTGGAGCCTTTCCCGTTTACGGCTATATGAAGTCTGAGGAAAACAAAAACCTGCTTGTGCCTGACCCGTATGCTTCCCGCGTTGTCCGGGACATCTTCCGTATGCGCCTGGACGGGACAAGCGCCCTGCGGATTGCCACCGTGCTGAACGAAATGGGCATCCTCTCCCCTCTGGCCTATAAGAAAAACAATGGTTTTCCTTATGCCAAACACGGCTATGCCGACAAAGAGGATTGCAAGTGGTCTGCTACAACGATTATTCGTATTTTGCAGGATGAAACCTACATCGGCACATTGGTACAGGGGAAGCAAGGCACCCCACACTACAAAATCAAGCAGATGGAACAGCGGCCATCCTCTGAATGGATTCGCGTCTCTGATGCCCATGAGCCGCTGATTGCCAAGCAGGATTTTGAACTTGTCCAGCGTATCCGCAGACTGGATACCCGGACTTCTCCCAAACAGGATACGGTGTATCTGTTTTCCGGCATCTTGATCTGCGGCTGCTGTGGGAGCCGCATGACGCGGAAAACAAACCGGGTCAAGGGCAAGGAATATCACTATTATTATTGCACCACCGGGAAAAAGCATGGCTGCACCAACCCGGTAATGCTCAAGGAAAGCGATCTTGTAGAGTGCGTCAAGGACAGTCTGAAAGGCTACATCGACAATGTGAGCTGCCTGCAAGCCATCCTGGACGGCATCGACCAGAGCAGCATCAATCAGGCGCTTGCCAATGAATACGCCTCCCACATCGCCGCCAATGAGCAGCAGGTGGAACAGGCACTTGAATTTAAGGCCCGACTGTATGAAAGCCTGATTACCGGCACCATCAGCAAAGAGGAATATACCGACTATAAGGCCAAATACACGAGGATTGCGGAAAATGCAAAAGAGAGTATTCGGGTCTTAAAGGAAAAGCTGGCTGATGTTCTGGAGAACCGGAGTGAACGGAACCGCTGGATTTCCCACTTCACACAGTTCTCTACAATGGAGACCCTGGACCGCAAAGCCGTGGTCCACATGATACAGAGTATCAAGGTGATTGGAAAAAAGGAATTGGAGATCACCTTTACATATCAGGACGAATATCAGAAAGCGATCCAGCTGATTCAGCTGGCAGAGCAAACAAGCCAAAGAAAGGTGGGATGATTTGTGGCAAGAAAAAGCAGAAAAGAAACTGTGGTGCTTCCTGCACCGGAGATAGATACCTCTTGCCGCGCCGGAGTTTATGTGCGGCTTTCCGTTGAGGATAAGCATACCCACACCGTTTCTATCGAAACCCAGCAGCTGATTATCGCCCGGTATCTGGAGCAGAACCCGGAGATTATTGTGGTACAGACCTACATTGACAATGGCGCAACGGGTACGAACTTCCACCGCCCCGGCTTCCAGCAGATGCTCTCCGATATTGAAGCGGGTCTTATCAACTGCGTCATTGTAAAGGACCTCTCTCGCCTGGGGCGAAATGTCATAGACACAGGCTACTATATCGAGCGTTACTTTCCCATGCAGAAAGTCCGCTTTATTGCCGTGAATGACCGCTACGATTCTTCTTCCCCGGATAATGCCCATGATGGTATCATCATCCCGCTGCGGAACATGATTAACGAAGCCTATGCGATGGATATTGCCAGAAAAATCAAAGCCCAGCAGCGGCAGGCCATGAAAGACGGCAAGTATGTTGGCGGGCGTACACCCTATGGATATTTGAAAGCTCCAGATGACTGCCACCAGCTGATCGTTGACCCGGTGGCTGCCGAGGTAGTCAAAACCATGTTCCAATGGGCCGCCGAGGGCGCAGGATTAAACACCATAGCAGTACGATTGAACGAGGCCGGGTATCTCTCTCCCAGCCACTACAAAAGAACCTTGGGAGAGATCACCCATGAGAATCTGGTGGGCAATGGGCATTGGCAAACCCGCACCGTTGCCAAAATTCTCCGCGCAGAGGTTTATACCGGAGATCTGGTGCAAGGGGTATCTAAAATCATTGACCACAAACAGGTCAGAGCCAGCGCCGATGAATGGACAACGGTACGAGGCACCCATGAAGCTATCATCAGCAGAGAGCTGTTTGCCGCTGTTCAGAAAACATTGGACCAGGCTGCACAGCAGGCAAAAGATAGGGAGATACATTCCTGGTCCCCTAATCTTTTGAGAGGAAAAATCTTCTGCGCCCACTGTGGACACAGCCTTCACCGGCAAAAATGCGTCCGCAGAAAGTCTCAGGAGGTATATGTCTACCACTGTATCAGCAACAACCGTATCAAAAAGGGCGTTTGCCCTGGTGCGTTTATCTTTGAAAAAGAGCTGCTGGATGCCCTGGCCGATATGATACAGGAACAGCTTGATACCACGCTGGGGCAATACTCTCTTGGTCTGGAAAACCTCTCCAAAGAAGCCGAGGAACAGAAAAACATACAGGCTAAAATCGCCAGTCGGAAACAGGAAATCCAGCAGCTGCGAACCTATCAGCGTGGATTGTATGAGGGCCTGATCCAGAACCATCTGTCAAAAGACGAGTATTTTACCTTCAAAGAGAAATACGAAGCCAAAATCGAGGCCATCAGCAAGGAAATTGAACAGCTGAAAGCAGGGCTTGCAATCATCTCCAAGCAGCTGGAACAGTACAAAATGCTGTCCCAGGATGCACAGCATATCAAGGAAGATCGCCAGCTGACGGCAGCCCTGATTGATCGCCTGATTGACCGTGTAGAGGTCTCAAGAGAAAAGCGGATTACGGTTCGTTTCCGCTTCCAGAGCGAATTTGAACATTGTGAGGAGGTGCTGAGCCAGTGCAGAAATATGTGATTGCCCTTTATATCCGCCTTTCCCTGGAGGATTATAAATACGACAGTATGAGCATTGAAAACCAGCACCTTGCGCTGAACGAATTTGTTTCGTCCATGCCGGAGTCCGCTAATGCAGAAGTCCTTGAATTTATCGACAACGGGTATAGCGGGACAAACTTTGAGCGTCCCAAAGTCCAGGAGCTGATTGAAATGGTGCGGGCCAATAAAATCGACTGCATCATCGTAAAAGACTTTTCCCGGTTTGGGCGAAACAGCATTGAGACTGGCTATTTCATTGAGCGTGTGTTCCCGCTGTTTCACACCCGGTTCATTTCCATCAACGATGATTTTGACAGCGATCAGCACAAGGGCGATACCGGCGGTATGGATGTGGCGTTCAAGTATCTGATCAGCGAGTATTACAGCCGTGATATGTCCATCAAGACCAAAAGCGCCAAGTACGCCAAAATGCAGCGCGGCGAATACCAGAGCAAAGTTTGCCCTTACGGGTATCGCAAAAGCGCCGATGGCAGAATGGAACCGAACCCGGAAACCGCTGCTGTGGTACAGCTCATTTTCCAACTTGCTGCAACCGGCATTGGAGCGGCAGCCATTACCAGAGAGCTGTTCAAGCAAGGTATCCCGACCCCCGGAGAATACAAAGCAGCTCATGGGCAGCAATTCCATGATGTTTCCCGCACCCGTGGCCGTTGGAGCAGTTCTACGGTTCTCCGTATCCTGGAGGACGAACGCTATATCGGCTCCTATGTCATCGGGCGTCGTGCAGTCATTGAAGTGGGCGGCACAAGAAGCCGCAAGAAGGACCGGGACAAATGGTTCATTATTCCCGACCATCATCCGGCAATCGTTGACAAAGAACTATTTGAAAAGGTACAGGCTGTGCAGCGCCGGTTTTCCTTGCCGACCAAGAAAACCAGGGAGTACCCACTAAAAGGCAAGGTCTATTGTGGCTGCTGCGATCATGCACTCTCCCGCATCGCCCAAAAGAGACCGTTTTATATGTGCCGCCATTCTACCGCTGATGTGAACAGCCGCTGCCGCGATGTCCGGGCAGATGCTGCTGGGCTGGAAGAAGCCGTCCTCCTCACTTTGAAAAAGCAGCTGGAAATCCTGCTACCCGTACATAAAGACGGCACCATTCACCTGGAGGCTACCGCTGCCAAATGCTCTGAGTATGAGAAGCAGCTGGAAGCTCTGAAGGACCAGAAGCAAGCTCTCTTTGAACGGTATCTCTTGGGGCAGATCGAGCTGGACACATATAAATCGGAGAAAGCAGTTTATGACGCAGAAATACTGAAAGTCAAAAATGCCTATGCTGCTGTCACCGCCCAGGCAAAGCTGAAGCGAGAAGAACAGGCCCGCCAAAGCAGCCGACAAGAAATTGTTCACTCGATTGCAGAAGCGGATGTGCTGACCTCTGAGCTGACCGATCTGCTGATTGAAAAGGTGTATGTATTCCCCGACAACCGCATTGAGATTGTTTACAAAGTCCATGACCTCTTTGAATAATTGAAGGTACAAAAACGGAAAACCCAGGCTATCAAATCCATCTTGGTAGCTTGGGTTTTCTGCTTTTCAGAATTATATTTTTTTGTCGTGTGCTTGACATACGGGTGACGGAGATCGTGAATGCGGATACGCTTCACGCCTGCCGCCTTTGCCCCTCTGTCCATCTCGTGATGAAGATAGCTTTTCGTCACCGTAAAGATACGGTCTTTCTTCTTCAATCCGTAAAGCATACCGAGATATTCTTTCATTTCCTCACACAGAAACTTCGGCATTTTAATCGTGCGGTTGCTCTTTTTCGTTTTCGGAGAAGTAATCACATCCTGCCCTTTCAAACGCTGATAGGATTTATTGATTGTGACTGTTTCCTTATCAAAGTTGAAATCTGCCGGAGTCAAAGCTAACAGCTCGCCCTCTCGGATACCGCACCAGTAAAGCATTTCAAACGCATAAAAGGAAACAGGCTTGTCCATCATCTCAAAAGAGAATTTCTTGTATTCTTCCTTTGTCCAGAACAGCATTTCCTTGTGTTCCTCACGTCCCATATTTCCCACCTTTGCCGCAGGATTGGAACGCAGTTCATAGTAGCGGACAGCGTGATTGAAAATGGCGGACAACTGATTGTGCAGCGTTTTCAGATACGTCTGTGAATAAGGCTTTTTCTTCTCATCACGATAGGCAA